>Ga0136643_10006862_pt1 | contig 16371 bp, 7 predicted proteins | sample TergutLab28metaG_FD_96883 | JGI IMG/M metagenome (GOLD analysis project Ga0136643, IMG submission 96883) | Labiotermes labralis P1 segment gut microbial communities from Petit-Saut dam, French Guiana - Lab288 P1 (version 3) (version 3) | ecosystem: Host-associated > Arthropoda: Insects >... | reverse complement strand
AGTACTCCTGATGATGGGTGCTGTGACACCCGAAACATGTAGAGTGACTTTGCAGTAAATAAATATCTGCATACTGCTGCATCTGGTTGGATTTTTATTAACACTGAATTGTGATGCACGGAACCATGAGCTTAAAAAAAGTTTTTATCTGTGTTGATAGTCCTGTCCTATCATAAAACCATGTTAGCTGCTTATTATTATTAACGTTATTATCGAATTTCTCACTTCTCAGCCTTGGCTGGGAAATATTCACCTATCCTGGGATGTAGTAATCAACAGGATTAGGCTCGGTGGTCTTACTTGTAGTTTTAAAAGTTTCTTACAATTGAACATGTGCCAAGAATTACAGATTTTTGCGGTTGTATGTATGTATTTGGGTGTAGGTTAAGTCTCGTCAGACTTTGTGATAGTGACTTTGGAATTACTCCCGTAGACGATATTACTATCGGCATCACTTGTGCTGCCTTTTGCTTCCACATAGCACATATTTCATTCGCCAGTTCTTGGTACTTGTTTTGTTTGTCGGTTATTTTTTTGGCTAGATTATGTGTATTTGGGACAGCTATGTCTACCAAAAAGGTGTTCTTTGTTTTCTTATTCATAAAAGTTATGTCAGGTCGATTATTATTATTATTATTATTAACTTTTTTCTGGAAGAACTTGCTACTGAAACACAGATCCTTGATATACTAAATGTCGGACATAACCTCAAAACTTTTCATTGTCGCAACGTTTTGAATTCTTCATAAATTGTAACAGTGACCAAGCCAAGGGCTAAACGACATCGCATTCATGATTTTATTCCCAACAAGCAGAAGATATTTTTGTTTTCTCTACAATGGCCACTTGACCTGCTTGGCAGTAGTTATCGGAGGTATAGCCTACAGAAGCGCGAAGCTAAACACAAAGCTTTATGTGTTGCCGACTTTAAGAATGCGTGTAGGCAAGTCTTCATTCCTCCTTATGCCTTTGGTGTCGTCGTGCTTGAAACAAAACCGAAAACGTTTGCTTTCCTCTACCTATTTACTTGAACTTTTCTCTTGTATTTTGTTCTATTCTGTCCCATGGCAAAAGCAGTATTTTCCAGTTTGTCACTTGCAATGGAAAGGGACGCATATATACGAAGGTTAGACAACTGGATGCTTGGAACAGACTTGCGCAAGAGGCTGTGTTCTTAACACTGTGAGGCAATTCCAAGTGGAACGTACCGCAATCCCGGTCAGTCCTCTGACGTGAACATGCCTTAGCTCATTATGTTTTATTCATGGACTCGCTACTTGGCCTAGAAAGACTTCACACCTTAGGGTCCCGGACTGGTTTAAACTCCGTTTGTAAATATTTCCTTTAAAACATCTGGAAGTAGAGAGCTGTATGCGAATAAACTTTTAAAAAGCGCCATATTTGTTCTTGGCTTCGCAGCGTATAACCAAGAAGATGCAGCGTTTCAAAATTTGTTTATTTCTGTAAGACGCTTTACATGTTTCAGGCGGCTTTTTCCGTCCATCATCACGAGCTCAAAACTGCACATACAGCGTCGGGTATTTGTCAGACCAATACTGCAACCTGCTGCTAGCCTGGCCAGGCTAGCAGCAGGTTGCAGTATTGGTCTGACAAATGTCTGACCCTGTAGGTGCAATTTTGATCTCCTGAAGATGGACGGAAAACCCGTCTGAAACATGTAAAGCTTCTTACAGAAATAAACAAATTGTGAAACTTTGCATCTTGTTGATTATACGCTGCAAATATATTAGTGATGCACGGACATATGAATGTTAAATTTCTTGGCTGTGCGTTTTGTGGATTGTCTGATAGAACTGCCCTGTGGGTGCCGTTTTATATTCACAGAAACCGCATTCTAATAGTATGTGTGGTGTACTCATAATACAGTGACACCTGTCTTGGACGGAACCTTGGCATAACGGAAACCTGTCTTTAGCGGAAAGCTTTTCCAGTCCTGGGAATCTGGAGTTATGGGGATTAAAATTTAAAGTACCCGTATGAAACGGAAACAACATGCAGCGGGAAGAATTTCGAATCCTTGCAGTTCCGTTATAGGCAGGTCCCATTGCATTTACGTTGCAACTTACAAACTCTGTTTTTAAAACCTGAAGAATGGTTGAAAAATGGACTGTGTCTTCTGGGCCGTTACACTGTGTAGTGTTTTAAGCAGTCGTTAACATTTCCAGCAACCTGCTGCTTCTACCTTCACGCAACCCCAATCACTTCCTTTCTGTTTGTATTCGCTGCCGCAACCATCTCTTATCTTCAATTTTTACTGGAACAATCCTGTCAGGATTATAATATATATTATAATATATAAAAAGATTTATTATTTTATGATTTGAAACTCTTATATAAGAATCTTTATACCATGCCAAGAATATTTGTAAAAATTTCAGTTTTGATCTTCTGTGCAGTAGGACAAAGCGGTAAATAGGTGAGTGAGCAGAGCGCATTATGACATTGCCAGCAGTCTTGTGAATTTACTAAAAGCAATAGTATTTGAGTTGTTGAAAATTCTGGGAACTATAGTCAGTTCGCGCAATAACAGCCAGGGTAAGTTAGTTGTTTGGTGTTATGGCACAGTCCCACTCTGTGAACAAAAAACCACGGCAGTCTTTCCGTTTTAAATATTCCACATGTCACACACACTTTCAAATCGATAACGTCTGTTGATTGAAGTATGCTGTGTACTTATTCCACAATTATTTAAAGTGTAAAGTTTGTAACTGCATTCATTGGGACAGCTGCCACGACCATCAGTGTTGTATGCAGGGCTTGTATTCAGAAAGTATCTGGTTGGGGTTTCTGATATACACTAATAACCCTGACAGATTTTAATGGGTTTTCTCAGTGCTTCTGGACAAACCACAATGTAGGATATCAACTCAGGTCGCGACCGCTCCCTTCTACAATCTTTAGAATATTCAGTACATAATGCATAGTCAAGGTCTTATAGAGTTTTTCCATTCTGAAGAAATAGTGCCAAAAACTTATCTAATTTTGTGGACTGAACCTTTCCTCCAAATTTTGCCTGGTCACACTCAGGACTAAAGAAATTCTTACTGTGTTGTGACGGCAACACATAGGCTTGTGGATCTACAAAGCTTCAAATACGAAACGGCAGAACGCGTAAAAGTGGTGTTAGTGCTATTTTAGTCTCAATTATCCTTTCCTTATTTACTTGTGCCATGGTTTCTACTCAGCCTGTAACAGAAGTGAATACCAGAAATATTTCCTGTGGATAAAGGCGGCTGGTGCTTAGGGCTGACAACCTTACCACTTTTATGTGCCGATTGTCTTGAAAGCTGGGAGTCTCAGCCTTCTGGAACCCTCAGGGCCTATCCAGACCTGTACAGGGATTGTATTAACTTTGTTTGCTTCCTTTCGTTTTTGATGTGTCATCCCCTTGTGTCAGTATCGATACGTAACAATAAATAAGGCAATCTCTCTATACACGACTCTTTATGAAGGTGAATCAGAAAGCTGCATATTTCGGTTGTGTAAAACAACCATCATCAAGCTTCGTATTTCAGAAGTGCATAAACAAGGAAATCGTATAGCTGTATCCATACATTCGAAAATAAAACTTACAGCGTGATGTCACCCTTACATAACATGTTTGTAGAAATCACATTTGGGAAGCATTTCTACAATATGTAATAAAAGCGTTGTAAAACATTATAAGTTAGGAAACTTTAAGGCATAAAATCCTTAAAATTGGAGACGAATCCACAATAAAAGTTCCAGGATTCATGACTATCAGGCCACATGGGTGATTAAAATACAAAAGTGTTAAGCCGATAGTCCTCTGTAGATATATTAAGGTAACTGTATATGTAATAAAATGGTGTACTGTGGTAGAGCATAATACATAAGAAAATGTAAAGTGTAAGGAAAGAGAACAGAATAATTTGTATCGGAAATTATACTTACATTGATGTGTCACTCTATGTAGTTCCGTTGCAATACAATGTAATTTCTTTTAACAGAGCATTAAATGGTTTTCACAACGTACTGAGTGGATCACTTGTAGTCACAAACATATATCGGTGTGACTATTAAGCTGTGGAATATCACGTGCTCAAACCATAGAGTAAAAACTTGTCTCGTATCCACTAATATGCACTGATAGACGCTAGAAACATTTATTATACAGTAGTTATTAACCCGGCATTTGCTAACAACAATGAATTATCAAAGCCCCAGTCCACGAAGTCCGTCTAATGACGGTTTCTGGGGAACGAATTTTCAGAATAATTCGAAAAATTTTAAACATCATTCCCTGATTTTGGAGATATGTGTAAGCTTTTGGAGATATGTGTAAGCTTTTGGAGATATGTGTAAGCTTTTGGAGATATGTGTAAGCTTTTACGAAACTTGGACATCTAGCGCAGACTGATGCAACCTCTCAAGTGAGAAAGTTTTATCGCTTTTACAAGTAGTCCGTGTGCAAACTTCGTCTTATGTAGACTAAACTACCGGAGTAACAGAACTTTGTTAACCTGTAAGGACAGTGGGGGTTCAATTCAATTTACTGCCCTGGACGGAGAGCTTTTAAATTTATCGTACCTTAGATGACGCACTTAAAATTGTACGGCACACACAGGTCAGCGGCATGTGAGGAACTGGAAGGTGCTTACAGTGAACTGACGCCAGCATTAAAGGGTTGAATAAATCACACGTAAATAAACTGTCACAATCTGTACAGAAAACGTTTTTGCATGCTCAGTATGACGTAGGTACTTGTTTATTTCCATTTATTAGTCATCTGTTTTTGGAGAGGGATTTTACAAACACGCACTTTTCCATCTAAATCGGCACTTTTTTTATTTATTTCTTTATTTCAAGGCTACGTGTTTCGATCGGTACTGATCATCATCAGGCCTTCTATAAAAATCCTCAAAATCCAAGTATCACATTATTTTTGAGACCTCTCAAGTATGAAAAAATAATTCTATTATTTTAACGTAATTGTAGTACAGATAACGTTTCATATATTTAATGTGATATCATCACTGTAGTATTTTCTGAGGATTACGTAGGATGCTAGTGCGTGTAGCAATTGTTAAAGGGTAATAGGTAGCATTTTTGTAGTTAAAAGTCCATACACTGAGCAGAGTAATTAGCTGGTCATTTGGCCTGCTGCTTATTTTACTTTCTACTTCTTTAATTGTTTGAACGTGTAGAACAGGCTAATCTTTTGTTTGTATCGATGGGCTTGGTTTGATAGATGCATTACCAAGTTGTTGCGTGCTTTTGTGTTGAGTCTCCACTTGTTACTTCCTCCTTATAATGCCAGTTCTCTTAGTTCCCAATTTTGTACGTTCTGCACTACCGACGTTAACTACAGATGTGGCAGCTAATTAAGCTTACAAGGAAAAGTGTGAAGTTGCATGATCGATTGCATGTCGTGAAACTGAGAGGGATTTTGTTTCTTCGTGCAACAGAAATAAAAAGCCTGGATAGTTGTAGGTTTTGCCACTGAAGGGCCCTGTGTTGGCCGACATTATTTGCCTGTCCTTATACTCAGAGGACGAAAGTGTCTACGTCAGTCTACGTGAGGTAAAATCTTGCTAGTGTGTTGTCATACGTGTTATAACCTTCATACGAACAGAACCAGAAAATGGTAGCAGTCTACGTTAGGTTGATGTATTCTTGAGTCAGTCCATATTTACTGAAATAAACAGATCGATTACCTCATGGTCGTAGTTCCGCTTGGTGTATGCCCCACATTCGTATTATATAAAGCTCAGTATGTATTTACAAAATACGCAGTCTGACACTGAAGCTCACATATCATCCTGTTCAGTGGGTACAGAGACATTTTTCCCCGGCAGTAAAGGTGTCAGGACATGAAACTAAGTACCCACCTCCGTCCAGTGCTGTGAATATGAGTGGGTGGACCTATATCTCCACTTCAGGCCTTCAGGCCTTGCGCAGGGATAATATCTTCCACTGCGTTTTCCCTTTCCTTACCTTCATATAAATTTAGTTGTATTTGCAGACCATTATTTAATTCCAGTGAGGTTTCGTGTTTTTGTTAAAGTATGCTTTGGTGACAAAAGATGCTGCGCCCACAGACACGTTGTTGCCCGTGTATAGTTTTTGTGTCACATTTAATAACGATGCTGGCATTCATAAAATATTACGTTTCAATTGCAGCAAGATGTAAGTAGTTCGAATTGCAGCAAGATGTATTTAGTTTGAACTGCAGCAAGATATATGTAGTATGAATTGCAGCAAGATATATGTAGTATGAATTGCAGCAAGATATATGTAGTTTGAATTGCAGCAAGATGTATGGAGTTTGAATTCAATGGCGAATATAGCGATTATTATTCTTTTGCTGAATGTACTGATCATTAGTTGAAATTCTTTTACCTATAAATCTTAGTCAGAATTAAATTGGTCTTAAATGCTTAAATCACGCTCATTCAATTATGGAAAGTTGACACTGAGTTCGACTTTCGTCGCTATTCGATTTGCGTGTTGTGCAATGATATTTGAAATTTGAAGTAATTGCAACTGTAAATTTAGACTTGGTTTGAGATGTAATTCATCCTAGATATTTAATTAATATTCCGCCTTATGAATTATTTCAAAGGGAAGAAGTTTCCAGCTTTAAAACCTCCTACTTTTGTACCAGTTATGAGAGAAGAGAGTTGGGGAATGTAAGTCTGAATGTGACGCAATAGGTTTATCGTATTTTTTCCCACGCGGTTTTTCTTCGAAGAAAATTAAAGTTATGCAAACGTTTGTTGAGGATAGGGTGTGTTCAATTTTTTATGCACACCTTTCTTCGAAATATTCTTCTTTCGAATAAATGTGTAATAAATGACATTTGAAGTGAATACAGAAATGCATGTACGTATTCTTGTGGAGTGTCCTTTATTGTTTTCCGACTTTTACCAGAATTGAAACCGGCTGACTAATTGTACTTCACAGTCCCACCGTGAAGATTCGAAACACATTCAACGTTTCCGAAGTTAAAAAAACAGTAAATAATTGTCTTCCTCACAACAGTGTAGTTTTAATAAAATTGAGCCAATTACACAATAATTGAGCCAATTACACAATATAATATTAAAAATGAATCTTCAGAATTCATTTGCTATAAAAATATAAATCGGGATGTAAAACATATAGTTTATATTACGAAGATTTACAAAAGGCGTCTACTTTTATGTATATGTAGGCCGAGAAGTTTTGAGGTCTTGCGAATCCATATGTACATTATCGTAATACAACAAGTTTTCTGCTCGTGTTTCGTGACGCCCAAAGACAGAATAGACAGCGATTTCAATAGAGGCTCCAGAGTGTTAACTGTTTTTAGAAGTTACTTAAAATTTACCACAACGAAACAAGCGCTCACTGAACAAGTCGTGGAAGACTTAGAGGCATATCATTGTTACTAAAATAAAAATAATATACTTAAAATGACTTGTTCTTCCAGAAAACATCTTACTTATTGAACATTTTCCTTTGTCTGAATTGTATTGTTTTATTTTATGTTTATGGTTCCGTGCATCGCTGATCTATTTTAATAATTGCCCAACGAGATGCAACACAAAGCAGTCTATTTATTATTCTGCAAGTTCACTCTACATGTTTTGGATGTCAACCACACCCATCATCAGGAGTACACAAAACTGTAACTACAGCCCGTCAGTTACCTCCCTCCAGCGTGGCCAAGCTTGGCCACGTTGGAGGGAGGTAGCTGCACAAAAAATATGACCAGTACCGAGGCTGTAGTTACAGTTTTGTGTATTCCCGATGATGGGTGTGGTTAACACCCGAAATATGTACAGTGAACTCGCAGAATAATAAATAGACTGCTTTATGTTGCGTGGCTTTGGACAGTTATTAAAATAAAGCCATGTCGCTTTAGTTTTGTACGCAGGCGATTTTATAACATACTAAAGACTAGAACAATGCAAACAACAAGCATCTAGTAACATAATACATTGAATAGTAAGAACCGAGGGATCTCAGTCATTATAGTGACAGAGTTACTGGCTGAAAGCTCCAGAAATTGGGGTTATTTAAAGACAGGATTACGGGACCTCCGCTGCTATAGTGTACAGTCCGGCTTTGGGGTCTACCGAGAAGTACCGAGTGCTCTTAGTTAAAGTGACCACTTCCTACACTTAGTGCTGACGTTAATATTTCGTGTGGCTGTCTCCTCCGCGTGTGTTCATGTTGACGTGAATAATGAAGCAGACACAACTTGGTGTGATTCGTTCCATTGCTGTATGAACACAAAGAAACAAATACATAAACATCAGACTGAGCCCTTGTTTATTAAAAACCTCATTGCACATACATGTTTCGGCTGAGGATGGCTTAACACGAACATAAACTTGTAGCTTAATGCAGGTTTTAAAAAAACGAGTAAGGCGTTCGATCAATGTTAGTCTCACATAGACAAATTGTAACGTCTCTATACTGTAACCATTTCGTATCGCGGTAGCCGCGCGGTCTAAGACGTGGGTTTGCGGTCTTTCGCTGGCTGGGATTGTGGGTTAGAATGCGCCTGGGGCTTTTGATGTCTGTCTGTTGTGGCTGTTGTGTGTTGTCTGGTTGACGTCTCTGCGTCTGACTGATCACTGGTCTAGAGGAATCCTACCAAATTTGGTGCTCCTCAATGTGACCGTGAAGTCACGACACACTGAAGACCGTGGCACACTAGGGGCTGTTGCGTCATGAAAAAGCTGTAGCTACTGCACTCTAGTAAAACAATTGAATAGTTTTCCTTAAGGTGTCTTAATTAATTATTGATCTATATTTATGTTTGTTTTTGTTTTACCTCTGTCTTGTTTGTTGCCCCTCGTTATTTGTGTCTTTATTATTGAGCTGTTCCTGGAACTGGCTATTTGGCTGTTGACTCGGCACATTAGTAAACAAGAATTTAATTGAAAGAATTGAATTTAATTAAAATAAATAATAATAGTAATAGCACTAGCAGTACCAGCGACATTCCATGAAGACAGAGCGCTGTTTACTTACATATTTGTTATTCCTTCACCGTGTCATGTAGACAATATATCAACCAAATCTGGAATATGGAACAGCATGAATATTCATCCTGCAGCTCATTACGCAGCTAAGTTCCCAGACAGGTCATCTACTTTATCAATTAAATTTCCCCGTAATACAGACAGTGCACGTGTGTGTGTGTGTGTGTGTGCGTGTGCGTGTCAACTTGATGTATAATGGATTCGAAAATCCGTGTACAAATACTCACACATCACCCCTTGAGTGCGGCAACCAGCGACATCTTGAGAGAATGGTTGCAGAAGACGACAAGTACAATTAATTACGTTGTCAAGTGAGACGCGTACTAAGCTCGACTCTCTTGCCTCTGCCTCCTTCCCCCGTCCCTCTGCCTAGAGAGATGTCTCAAATATTTGGACATCACTTTGAAACTTCAAACGAATGAAGTAGAGGATCCAGCAGAAAAGTTCACCGCGTTTTCAAAAACCAGGTATGTCCGTGTCTTTCAAGGAGTAGAAAATTGCGAATAGTATAAATTTCTAGTCACATTATTCATAATCCATATTCTAACATGCGTGTTGATAAAGCCACTGTTTTTGTAAATTCCTATATTCCTCTTATTACATCATCTGTCATTCATTACGAAAAAAATCCGCTCTGAAGTTTGTCTTGAGGACTTTAGAATGATTAACTTGGCTTGTTGCTCTGATAGAGGACCACACATGCAAGCGTTGTTCGTGCCTGTGTATGTTTTATTTAACAAAAGTGTTACTAGTGTAAACAGAAGCAGGGTTTTCTTTACCGGGGCGTGGCTTGGACCTAGCGGCGAGGTTGAGCGTCACCAGGACCATAGCCCTACCTTCACCCCTCCACAGTGCCTGCTTGGCATGTTAGGGACAGTCTTTGTCGTTACTAGTTGTGTACTGGTAGTGTGGGGTATATAGCACGCTTACCATGCCTTACTAAGTCATTAAAGGACAAACTGAACTACTTCCACCGCACGGTGTTTCCCTCAGCCATAAATTTAAGGATGTATGGGACAGATGGTTATCAAGGTTTATAAGAAAGTACAATTTTTGCATACTGTTGCCTGAGCAGTGTATAGTTAAGTCGAATAGATTCGGAAAGGCTGCTTTTTTTAAAACCTGAGTGTTTATCATTATTTTCGAAATAGCCAGCCATTAGGATGTATCCTTGCCCAGTTCAGATTATTCTACGACTCAATACCAAGTTTGCCGCTAATACCGTTCACGTTGTTACATTAAATACAACTGCATGTCTGTAATTACACAATTCAAATTGCATATTTTCTAAATTAATATTTTATTTTCTCTTCTGCCTACCAGACAGGTTATACTGATGCACGTCAAACACAATCTACTGTACCTGTAGACACAGTCATCTTCCTAAAGATGAGCCTTTCGGTTCGAAACAAGTAGAAGACATCAAAAATTAAAAGTTAATTATCAATTTATAAAAGGTGTAATTTTTTTATTTATATAGTCTAATTATATTACAATGGACGGTGCACAAAAGATAAAATTTACATGTCTGTAGTTTCATCGTGTTGAGGAATCATGATATAAATACTGCAATTAAAAACCAACCAAATGCACTCCTATAATTTTATTTTACAAAGGATCTTCAGCATTTTATGTTCTTTGTATCGTGCATTGTGGTACAATTAGGTAATGTAAACAAATAAAATACACAATTTTTAAAGTTATTGTTTTAATTAATTTAATTGTGTCTTCTACTTTTTCCGAACACGTGTTCATCATCAGGAAGACCACTAGTACATGCATTTTTAATATATGTTTTTCATATTTTGTGTAAGCAGTCCAGCAGGTGGGAGGAAGTGCTCGATACTCGAGCTAGACACTGTATTACAATGCACGGTATAAACAGTGTAAAATCAACGTGCAGTCTGTTATATCCACCCCTGGATATGGACAACAAAACCAAAACACAAATTATAAAAACCACGTTGGTTGTGTCTGTTTGCTTGCGCTCACAGAGGTCGTGGACGAAATGTTCAAACAAGATGTGTCTAGTGTGGTTGATGGTTCGTTATTGTTTTAAAACGTCACGTTTTGAAAACAGAATGTTACAATCAAATTTCGTTTGGCGTGTAAACAGTGGAGGTACAATGATTTTAGCAAATGAAGGGACTTGGCGTGATTTGGAGTTAATGCAGTGGCGTTGGTGCAGTTCAAGTCTTCTGGTGTGTGATTACTTAAAACTGTGCATAGCATCACATGCTGGATCTTGCAACGGACTTTTCTTTTATGTGTCAAAGACCGTTACACTAGTTATGCTACACAGAGCGAAAGAAGAAATTTCTTTCGTTACTCTCTTATTATGTGTGTGTTCTGTCTGTGTGTGTGTGTGTGTGTACGAAAAGGAAGAAATGATTAACATTTCTACTATTTATCACAATACTTCATTTATGCGGATGTATTTGGCATGATACCAAGGAGAGCTTGGTTGTGGGGTATTTTAATGTCTTTTTATACAATTCTATTATGTCTATTTTTAACTTGTCTTTCGTCTCTTTCTTCTTTCCTTCTGTTCTGGTAGAAAGAAATGGTCACGTATATGTGGCCTGGCTTGTATCCATGAATTTCATATAACAAGTCAACATAATTCAGTTCCACAGAACAATAAGCAATAAACAATCCCCATTATAAAGACCGATACCATTTACGGATGTAACCACTGTTGTCTCTGATAAACATACTAAACACATAGACGCGGTGTGCGAAAAAGCGGAATTTTATTGTTACATTAATTGTTGCATAGTGTAACCGGTCAACTTTACAGCAGAGTGTCCAAACTTTTTGCCGTATGCGGAACCCCTTTTTTACGTCAAAAATGCAGAAGACCCCATCGTGATAGCAATAGTATTCTTTGTTTGAAAAAAATTACATGACGAAAATCTAGACAGGGCCGTTAAAAAGTAATATCTCCCATTTTTTCATGCTATTTACAATTTGGACATTTGAGGATTTCACATAACTTCAGTACATCATTGCTGCAAGGATTATTATTATTTTTCAATACACAGTAGCTGTTCACTTATCCGGACGCTGGTTATCAGGATCGGCTTAGCCCTTCGGGTAAATTTGTCGAGAATTCTGCAAAACCAACTTGCCTTGAAATTACCGGTTATCGGGTCAAGTAGCGTACTGTAATATGGCTTCTAGAACTTAAATCAGACATGGTCGAAAGGTTTAAACGCAGGTACATACTGTAAATAGTAACAGCCGTGTTTCAAACTGCCAATTTAGCCTATTTCCAAAGAAAAATCCAATTTTCAAAATTTCCTGCATATCCGGGTGCCTCGCCTTCCCAACTGATCTAGATAAGTGGAGTTGTGTTGTAGCCTTCATCTTTGGTGAATGTCTTCTTCGACTTTTTATGAATAGCATTTATACCCGCACGGTAAAGTTGCTGACTATTCTCTGCAGTCACTGGCAAACGTCAGTGCCTACTCATTGGCGTCCTGGTGTCCTCACACTCTATTTTCAAATAATTAAGTTAGTACTGCAGGGTGGATGAGGCGCGCCCTCCCTCCAAAATGTATGTGTGATGATGTTTGTTGTGCGTAAGCTTGCGTTTGGCCTGTTGGTATCATGGAGGAGAAACACTTCAATAATTTTTCTAGGGGGGCTAACTCCAGTAGTATATTGGCAGTGGGGAACCTGCTGGTTGTAATGCATATTTTCCATACGTGGTAGTTCATAAGTACGGCGTGTGAGAGGAAGTCTATCGACCACACTGGACCGCCCATGACTGGTGTGCAATAATCAGCAGTGGCGCACCTGTCATTAGCTGATATCTGCCAATGTTTTGGTGCATATGTGGATTCACAGACAATTTGCAATAACACCGCCTCTCCCTTAGGGGCCAGCGATTTACGCGTTTGTAGCCATTACTTCAAAAAGTTAAGATATTTACTTATGCTGTAAACCATAGGTCTCTAATCTTTTTTATAGCAAAAAGCCACACCGATTATTGTGGGCTGGTTTGCGGACCGCTCCTGGACAAATAGCAGTTAAGTGTTGTACCTGTGCTGTGGAATTTTTACAGTACGTACATAATTTACAAATGTGCCCGCGGTTCGCGGGTTCGATACCCATGACATAAACTGTAGTTTTTGTATGTTTAAATGTAATTTACCAGCACGCGTGTTTGCTTATGAAATAAACACTTCTTAGGCTTACTACGTGCATATCATGATACATACGTCACTGTGAATGAGGATTCTGTGGATGGCCGCAGCAACTGTCTTCGAAGTCTTTATGTTTGCACCGTGCATCATCAACATATAAACAGTTTATTGTCCAACTTGTGCACAAACATATAATTCGTAGATAAATTAAAATTATAAAATATGTAAAAGTGCTCCGACATGTTTCTTATCACAGAGGATCCATCACCAGGGAGCCTTCTACAGTGCTTGGCTAAAAGATTCTATCGGTCCGTTGACATGGACGTAGTCTGTGTTATGGCAGCATATGCTGTAATTGTAATTTTAGCCAAGTACTGTACAAGGCTCCCTGATGATGGATGCTCTGTGATCCGAAACAACGGAGCACTTTTAAATATTTTATAATTTTAATTGTATCTACGAATTATATATTTGTGCATAAGTTGGACAATAAATTATTTATATGTCTTCCAATGGTTGATACCTATCTAAACAAATGCCAACTTCGGGCCCCAGAAGATGGCGATGTTCATTATGAAACACTAAACAAACCCCAAACATCAGGGTCAGTCACAATACAGATATCTGTCGTGCAGTGTGGCATGCCCGAAGTGTAAGTTACATAATGATTAATATCCAGGGGAGGAAGTGCTGCAGTTGAAACTTTTGAGTGCCTCGGAATAATGCAACGCCTAATCGCAAAGTAGTGACGTCGTAGGTGCTGCGTGCTTTGCAGTAGGAAACGTGTATATTTAATCCAGCTCTGTCGGAAAGTTTGTGACACTCAACGACGTCATTTCCGACACCTGCTGCGAGGTACAGTCTGGACCTTCTGGCGTCCTTACATCGACTCGTAGTGCTTGTAGAACTTTGAACTGGAAAATTTGGTTTTCTCGTAGATAAAATCTCCATCGTGTTTGGGAAAAATTATATAATTTCCCGCTTAACACAATACTTTTCTTCTCAGTTAGACTTGAGAAGGATTGAGTGGGTCGTACATATAGGATGAATCGCATAGGTCTGCAAGAAAATACAGATCTGTTTGTAATATGAACAAAACGCAGACAGATTTCCAGAAGTATTACGTACATCTATGTTACACTGAAATCCTGCATCAAAACGTCGGTGGTATGCATCATCCATATAACCATTCACCCTTAACACTCTCGTTACGAGAGAATAACAGTATTTGTTAGGCACAAAGGTCACTTATAAACTTTCTTGATCATATAGGGCCGTATCCACTTTTCTTTACGATTCACAAGTCCCCTGCTTATCGACGATGTAAATTTCTTACATGTTTATGTTAACTTTCTATAATTGGTCTAATAAAACTTGTGATACTACCATTAACCTATGCAAACCTTCAAAAAAACTTTACAAACAGGTATGTAATATTTATTCAGTAGTTTCTAATTCCATGAATTCTTAATACCAAATCGATATGAATGGTTCTGACTTAGTTACTGACATTGAACTTTCGAAGGAAGTTTTGTTTCTGCGGCCTTCGGGCCTTACGAAGGTGCCGTTACCCACACTTTCAGACTTTTTTCCGGATATGTCTTTTAATATTATCCCCTATAAAAGTGCGGTTTCCCACGTGATACATTTTTGCTTTGTGGATTTTTTTATAAATCCTAGATTTCATCCCCGAAAAGCTGTAGGTAATAGAGTCTGCTGAACACCTGTAAATACCGAACACTGAACACAGATAGTAGTTTCCCTCACATTACGCGCTATTTCTGTTTGTGAACAGTTTTTCCCCCAGGCTTTTTCACAATCCACCTACAAAAGGCCAGTTAACAGTAACTATCACAAAACAGCATGTACCTTCTTTAGACACTTCCAGTTGGTTCAGAGAAAACAACTGTTAGCTGCCATGCTCACAAGCGACCTCTTTCCTGAGACAGATGAATTCAGACCACAGTTTCCCTAACTTTTTTCTGTTTGATCTAAATTAATGCCTCATACTGTCAGATTTTCCAATCAAAATTTTGAAAGCCTTTCTGATATTTCTCCTCTGTGCTACGAGCTACGTCATTCCCACCTCCGTAAAATTCACTGTTATCATCATGCTTGTTGAACGGCGCATAAGAAATTCTTCATTAATCAGTTTTCTTCTGTCTCCAGTCTCTTCATTCTTTCTTTCTCCATTCGACACAACGAACTTTTTCTTTATTAGGCGCGGTCGCAAAATTGCGACAAGCTGCTATTAACTTCGTCACGTCTATCCGCAGGGAACTCGGCCCCCACTAGACGGATTTTTATGAAATTTGATATAAGAGTATTTTTGGAAACTCTTTCGAGATAAATTCGGGTTTCTTTAAAATCTGACAAGAATAATGGGTACTTTACATGAAGACTATATATATTTTTTTTATATCTCGCTCAATTATTCTTAGAATGAGAAATAATTCGGACCAACGTTGTAGAGAAAAGCAAAATACACATTTTGTGTTCAGTTACTTTTTTCGAAAATCGTGCCTTTTTTGAGATAATGTGGAAAACTATTTTAGAGCGGGGCAGGCCGCAGATGACAATATCGGGCATGAGCATTGCATGCCGAGCAACTAAGGCTACAAACACACGCTCACAATATTAATACTTATTGCTTTTCCGCAACAAAAATGGTTGAAAGAAAGCGCTCCAATGCTCCGTTTATACATAAATTGCCTGCTTGGATTTGCAATAACGGCACTTTTACATCTGTCGCATTTATGCAGCATCAAGTGGAAGAATGATGATAAAGAAGATTCGAGACGCTTGTCAAGGAAAGTGATTCAAATTTTGGCAAGAAAATATGTTAGAAGACCCACCCATCATAACCTGCTTGGTTTCGTCACCCTAATAATATACACTGAAAAATGATTGTGACGCTTCTGCTTGTGCAGCTTTCTGTATCCTTCTTTTGCTCTTACTGTGTAAAGACTAAATCGATATTTTTTCAATGAGCTTAAATTTTGAACTGAAAATTAATTGTATTTATAGAAATTGTGGTTTTTTGGGACATACATCATGTATTATTTTGACATTTTGTTGACCATGCGTCTCAGTATATTTATCTCAGTATTTAACCAACTTGATGCACAAAATTGGTTCCACAATAAGTTTTATTTCATGTCTCTACATGTTTCGAGCACATGTGCTCATCATCAGGAGGT
>Ga0136643_10006859_pt1 | contig 16374 bp, 2 predicted proteins | sample TergutLab28metaG_FD_96883 | JGI IMG/M metagenome (GOLD analysis project Ga0136643, IMG submission 96883) | Labiotermes labralis P1 segment gut microbial communities from Petit-Saut dam, French Guiana - Lab288 P1 (version 3) (version 3) | ecosystem: Host-associated > Arthropoda: Insects >... | reverse complement strand
TACAGAATGACTAACACAAGTCGAAACATGTAGCAACAGTCCTTATCAATAGGCTAGAGAATGACTAACACTAGCCCAAACATGTACCCAGAGTCGCTATCAAGAAATTTCATTATGAATAAAAATAGTTGAAACCTGTATCGACAATCGTTATAAAGAGGCTTTGGAAGGGATAGCACTGGACGAAAAATGTAGCACAATCCTTATCAACAGGCTACAGGGTAGCTAACAGTAGCCGAAACATGTAGCCACATTCGCTATCAATTGGCTACAGAATGCATAACACTAGACGAAATATGCAAACACGGTTTCGATCAATAGGCTACAGAATGGTTAACAGTAGGCGTAATATGTAGTAACGATCGTTAGCAATAGGCTAGATAATGGTTAACTGTAGCCGAAACATGTAGCAACAGTCCTTACGAATAGACTACAGGATTGCTAAAACTAGACGAAACATGTAGTCACAGTCGGTATCTATAGGCTACAGAATGGCTAACACTAGACGAAACATGTAGTAACGATCGTTATCTATAGCCTACAGAATGGCAACACGAGAAGTAACATGTAGCCACAGAAGTTAAAAATACTATTGAGAATGGATAACACCAGCCTAAACATGTATCTAAGTTGTTATCAACATTTTGCAGAATGTTTAACAATAGGCGAAAAATTTAGCCACAGTCGCTATCAAAAAATTGAAAATATCTAACACTTGCCGAAATATCTAGCCACAGTCGCTATCAATGTGCTTGGAAATGACCAACATTAACCGAAATATGTAACCAATGTCGTTACCAAGAGGCCTGAGGATGGGTAAAACTAGCCGAAACCTGTACCAACAGTTCTTATCAATAGGCTATAGAATGGCTAAGAGTAACCAAAACATGTAGCAACTGTCGTTACCGATATGCTTCAGAATAGCGATCACTAGACAAAACATGCAGCAGCAGTCCTTTTCAACAGGCTACTAAATGGGTAAAACTAGCCGAAACATATAGCTAAAGTCCCTATCAATAGGCTTCAATATGGCTAATATTAGCAGATACATATATCCGCATTCGCTATAATTGCATTGAGAATGGCTAACACTACTCGAAACATGTAGCCACGGTCACTATTAATAAAATTTAGAATAACAACACTAGCCGAAATATGTAGCAACGGTCTAGATCAATAATTCTGAGAAGGTCTAACACTAGCCGAAACATGTATCCACAGTCGTTAACAATAGACTACAGAATGGCTAACAATAGCCGAAACATGTAGTCAAAGTCATTATCAATACGCTACAAATGAATAAAACTGGCCGAGGAATGTAGCTACTGTCGCTATCAATGGGCTACAGAATGGCTAAATATAGCCAAAACAATAGCCACAGACGTTATCAATAGGATACAGAATTTCTAACACAGGCCAAAACACATTGCCAATGTATTTTTCAATCGGCTACAGATTCGCTTACACTAGCCGAAACATGCAGGCACGGTCGATATCGATATGTATGAGAATGGTTAGCACTTGCCGAAAAATGTAACCAACGTCGTAATCATTGGGCTTGAGGATGGCTAACAATAGCGGAAACATGAAAGTACAGTCGCTATCAACAGGCTACATAATGGCTAACAGTAGCCGAAACATGTATTCACAGTCGCTATCAATAGGCTACAGAATGGCTAACACTAGCCGAAACATGCAGCAACAGTCCTTATCAATATGATACAGATTGCCTAAAACTGGTCGAAACATGTAGCCAAAGTCGCCATAAATATGCTACAGAATGACTAACTACAGCCGAAACATGTAGAAATATTCCTTATCGATAGGCTAAATAGTGGCTAACACTAGCCGAAACATGTAGGTACAGTCGTTATCAATATACTACAGAATGGCTAACACCAATCGAAACATTTAGCTACAGTAGTTATCATAAGACTACTGAATGAATTACACTAGCAGAAACATGTATAGACAGTTGTTATCAATATGCTACAGAATGGCTAACACTAGCCGAAACACGTATTAGAAGTCGTTAAATTATGCTTCATGATGGCTAACATTGGGAGAAACATTTAGCCACTGTCGTCAATAGGCCATAGAATCGCTAAAACTAGCGGAAACATGTAGTCAACATCTTTACCAATAGGCTTGAGAAGGGCTATCACTGCCAGAAACATGTAGCACCGTCCTTATCAAAACGATACAAAATGACCAGCACTAGACGAAACATGTAGCCACGGTCGTTATCAATAGAATACAGAATGGCTAACAGTAGCCGAAACATGTAGCCACAGTCGCTATCAATAGGCTACAAAATGGCCAGCACTAGTCGAAACATGTAGCCACGATCGTTATCAAAAGGGTACAGAATGGCTAAAACTAGACGAAACATGTATTCACAGTCCCTATCAACAGGCTAGAGAATAGCTAACACAAACTGAAACCTTAATTCACAGACGCTATCAATAGGGTAGAGAATGGTTACCACTAGCCGAAGCATGCAGTCACAGTCGCTATAAATAGGCTAGAGAATAACTAACACTAGCCGAAACATGTGGTCACAGTCCCTATCAATAGGCTACAGAATGGCTAACACTAGCCGAAACATGTAACTGCAGTCACTATCGATGGGCTAATTAATGACTAACACCATCCGAAAAATGTAGACACAGTCGTTAAAAGCAGGCTACAGAATAGCTATCACTAGCCGAAACATGTAATTACAGTGGCTAATAATAGGCTACACAACTGCAACCACTAGCCGAAACATGTAGTACCAGTCACAATTAATATGCTACAGAATGGCTAACACTAGCCCGAAACATGTATTCACAGTAATTATAAATAACTACACATAATTAAACACTACCCCAAACATGTAGTCACATTCGCTATCAAAATCTACACAAAGGCAAACAATAATCGAAACAAGTAGTCACAGTCGCTATCAAAATCTACACAATGGTAAACAATAGCCGAAACATGAATTCACAGTCGCTATCAAAACCTACAGAATGGCTAACACTAGCCGACACAATTATTCATAGTCACTATCAAAACTACACATTTTCTAACAATTGCCGAAAATTCTACACACATTCGCCATCAAAACCTACAGAATGGCTAACACTAGCCGAAACCTGTAGCTTCAGTCGCTATCAAAACCAACAGAATGGCAAACACTTGCAGAAACATGTAGTCACAGACGCTATAAACAGGCTAGAGAATGGCTAAAACTAGACGAAAAATGTAGTCACAGTCGCTATCAATATGCTACAGAATGGCTGACAAAAGCCGAAACTTACAATCACATTCGCTAACAAAACTTTCAGAATGGCTAACACTAACCGAAATATGTAAATACAGTCGCTAGCAATACCCTACAAAATAGCTAACATTAGCCGAATAATTTAGTCACAGTCGCTATCAATACCCTACTGAATGGCTAACACTAACAGAAACATGTAGTCACAGTCGGTACTAATATGTTACAGAATGGCTAACATTAGCCGAAAAATGTTGTCACAGTCGCTATCAAAAGCTAAAGAATAGTTAACACTAGCCGAAACATGTAATCACATTCGTTATGAATAGGCTAAAGAATGGTTAACACAAGCCGAAATATGTAGCTGCAGTCGCTATCAATAGGCTACAGAGTGGCTAATACTAACCGAAATATTTATTTAGAATCGATATAATAGGCTGTAAAATAACTAACACTAGCCGAATCCTATAATCAAAGTCGATATCAAAATCTACATAATGGCTAACACTAGTCGAAATATGTAGTTAGAGTCGCTATCAACATGCTACAGAATGCCTAATAAAAACAGAAACATGTAGCTGCAGTCGCTATCGATAGCCTACAGAATGGCCAACACGAGCCGAAACATGTAGTTACAGTCGCTATAGACATGCTACAGAATAGATAACACTATCCGAAACATGTATTTATAGTAGCTATAAAAAATTTCAGAATGGCAAGAATTATTAGAAACATGGATTCACAGTCGCTATCAATAGACTGCAGAATGGCTAACACTAGCCGAAACATATAGAAATACTCGCCATCAACAGGCTAGAAAATGGCTAATAGTAACAGAAACACGTAATCACAATCGCTATTAATAGCAACAGATTTGCTAACACTAGCTGAAACATGCAGTCACAGCCTCTATCAGCAGGCTACAGAATAGCTAACACTAGCAGAAATATGTAGTCACAGTTACTATCAAAACACAAAGAATGGCTCACACTATCAGAAACATTTAGTCAAAATCGCTATTAATAGGCCACAGAATGGCAAATACTAGCCAAAATATGTAGTCTCAGTCGCTATCAACAGGCTAGATAATAGCTAACATTAGCCGACACACGTAGACACAGTTGCTATTAATAAGCTAAAGAATGGCTAACACTAGCCGAAACAATAGCTGCAATAGCTATCAAAAGGCTACAGAGTGGATAACACTAAACGAAACATGCATTCACGGCCGTTATCAACAGGCTAGAGAACACCTAACACTAATCGAATCATGTAGTCATAGTCGCTATCAATAGGCAACGGAATGGCTAACCCTAGCCTAAACATATACCTGCAGTCGCTAACAATAGGCTACACAATGGCTAACTCTCAGCGTAACATGTAGTCACAGTCACTAACAACAAGCTACAGAATACCTAACACAAAACGAAATATGTTATCCCAGTCACTACCAATAAGTTACATAATAGCTAACACTAGCCGAAACATGTAATCGCAGTCACTAACATCAGGCTACAGATTAGCTAACACTAGCAAAAACATGTAGTCACAGTCGCTATCAAAGTTTAGAAAATGGCTAACATTAGCCGAAACATGAAATCACAGTCGCTATTAATAGGCAACAGAATGGCTAAGACTAACCGAAACATGTAATCACAGTCTCTATCAAAAGGGTACAAATGACTAATACTAACCGAAATTTGTGGCCAATTTCGCTATTAATATGCTACTGCATTTCTAACACTACTCGATACATGTAGTCACAATCGCAATCAAAAGTCTCAAATGACTAATACTAAACGAAACACGTTGCGACAGTCGCAAACAACAGGCTACAGAATGGCTAATTCTAAACGAAACATGTAGTCAAATTCGCAAACAATAGACTACAGAATGGTAAAGACTAGCCGAAACATGTAGTCACAGTGGCTATCAAAATCTACAGGATAGCAAACACTAACAGAAACATGTAGTCACAGTCGCTATTAAAACCTACAGAACGGCTAACACTAACCGAAACATGTAATCGCAGTCGCTATCAACAGGATACAGAATAGCTACCACTAACCGAAACATGTAGTAACAGTCGCTAACCTATCCTACAGAATTGCCTAACACTAGAAAAACGTCAATAGACAGTAGCTATTAAGAGACTAAAATTGGCTAACACTAGCCGAAACATGTAGCAGCAGTCGCTATAAATAAGCTACAGAGTGGCTAACACCAACCGAAACATGTAGACAGAGTCGATATTAATAGCCTTCAGAATGTCTAACAATAGACGAAATGTGTAGCAACAATCCTTATCAATGGGCTACAGAATGGCTAAATAAGACAAAACATGTACTCATAGTATCAATTAACAGGCCACAGAATGGCTAATACTAACCGAAACATGTAGTCAAAGACGCTATCAAAAGGCTACAGAATGGCTAAATCTAGACGAAACATGTAGTCACAGTCACTATCAATATGCTACAGAATGGCTGACACTAGCCGAAACATACAATCACATTCGCTATCAAAACCTACAGAATGGCTAACACTAACCGAAATATTTAAACACAGTCGCCATCAATAGGCTAAAGAATAGCTAACACTAGCCGAATCATTTATTTACAGTCGCTATCAATACGCTACTGAATGGCTAACATTAACGGAAACATGTAATCACAGTCGGTATCAATATATTACAGGATGGCTAACACTAGCAGAAACATGTAATGACAGTCGCTATCAACAAGTTAAAGAATAGCAAACACTACCAGAAACATGTAATCACAGTCGCTATCAGTAGGCTACAGAATAGCCAACACTAGCCGAATCATTAATTACAGTCGCTATCAATACGCTACTAAATGGCTAACACTAACGAAAACATGTAGTCACAGCCGGAATCAATATATTACAGGATGAATAACACAAGCCGAAACATGTAATGACAGTCGCTATCAAAGTGCTAAAGAATAGCTAACACTAGCAGAAATATGTAATCACAGTCTCTATCAATTTTCTACAGAATGGCTAACACAAGCCGAAACATGTAGCTGCAGTCGCTATCAATAAGCTACAGAGTGGCTAATACTAACCGAAAAATGTAATCAGAGTCGATATCAATAGGTTATAGAATAGCTAACACTAGCCGAATCATATAATCAAAGTCGCTATGAACACTTACAGATTGGATAAAACTTGTCGAAACATGTAGTCACCGTCGTTATCTATACGCTACAGAATGGCTAACACTAGTCGAAACATGCAGACACAGTCGCTATCAACAGGCTACAGAATGGCTAATACAAACCGAAACATGTACCTGCAGTCGCTATTGATAGGCTGCAGAATGGCTAACACTAGACGAAACATGTAGAAACAGCCGCTATAGAGAGGCTACAGAATAGATAACACCATCCGATTCATGTATTCAGAGTAGCTTTCAAAAACTTCAGAATGGCATGTACTATCTAAATTATGTGTTCACTGTCGCTATCAATAAAGTGCAGGATGGCTAACACTAGCTGAAACATGCAGTCACAGTCTCTATAAACAGGGTACAGAATAGCTAACACTAAGCGAAATATGTAGTCACATTAGCAATCAAATCATAAAAAATTGGTAACACTAGCCGAAACATTTAGTCACAATCGCTATCAATAGGACACAGAATGGCTAACACTAGCCGACACACGTAGTCACAGTCGCTATCATTAAGTTAAAGAATGGCTAACCCTAGCCTAAACATTAGCTGCAATAGCTATGAAAAGGCTGCAGAATGGATAACACTAAACGAAAGTCGCATCCACGGACGCCATCAACATGCCAAAGAATACCTAACAATAACAGAATCATGTAATCAGAATCGCTATCAATAAGCTCCTGAATGGCTAAACCTAGACGAAACATATACCTGCAGTCGCTATCAATAAGTTACAGAATGGCTAACACTAGGCGAAAAAATTAGTCACAGTCACTAACAACAGGCTACAGAATTGTTAACACCAAACCAATTATGTAGTCAGAGTCGCTATCAATAAGTAACATAATGGCTAACACTAGCCGAAACATGTAGTCGCAGTCGCTACCAACACCCTAAAGACTAGATAACACATGCCGATACATGTAGTCACAGTCGCTATCAAAAGTTACATAATGGCTAACACTAGCTGAAACATGTAATCACAATCGCTATTAATATGCAACAGCATTTCTAACACTACCCGATACATGTAGTCACAGACGGTATCAAAACTCTCATAGACTAATACTAAACGAAACATGTAGCGACAGTCCCTATCAACAGCCTACAGAATGGCTGATACTAAACGAAACATGTAGTCAAAGTCGCTTTCAATAGGCTAAAAAATGGCGAACACTAGCCGAAACATGTTGTCAAAGTCGCTATGAAGAAATAGAGAATGGTTATCACTAACCGAAACATGGAGTCACCGTCGCTATCAAAATCGGTAGAATGGATGAAACTCACCGAAATATGTTGTCACGGTGGCTATCAAAACTTACACAATGTCTAACACTAGCCGAAGCATTTAGTCAGAGTCGATTTCAATACACCAAAAATGGCTTAAAATAGCCGAAACATGTAGTCATATTCGCTATCAACAAACTACAAAATTGCATACACTAGCCAAATCATGCATTCACAGTCGCTATCAAAACCTACAGAATGGCTAACACTAGCGGAAACATTAAATTACAGTTGCTATCAATAGGCTAAAGAATCGGTAACACTAGCCGAAATTTTAGCTGCAGTAGCTATCAATAGGCTACAGAATGTTCAACACTAACCAAAACATGTAATCACTGTCGGTATCAACAGGCTACAGAATATCAAACACTAGGCGAAACATGTAGTAAACGTCGCTATCAATAGGCAACAGAATAGTTAATACTTGGCGAAAAATGTAGAAACAGTCGAAATCAATATGCTACAGAATGGCTAAAAATAGCCAAAACATTTATTCAAGTCACTATAAAAAACTACAGAATGGCTAAAATTAGCGAAACATGTAGTCACATTCGCTATCAATAGCCTAGAGAATGCCTAAAAATAGCCGAAACATGTATTCAGAGTCGCTATCAATAGGCTACAGAAAGGCTAACACTATCTGAAACATGTAGCCTCAATCGCTATCAACAAGCTAGAGTATAGCTAACACTAGCCGAAACATGTAATCACAGTCGCTTAAAATAAGCTACAGAATGGGTAACATTAAAAGAATCATGTATTCACAGTCCTTATCTACAGACTCTAGAATGGCTAATCCTAACCGAAATATGCAGCCACAGTCGCAATCAATAAGCAACAGAATGACTAACACTACCTGAAACACGCAAGCACAGTCTCTATCAACAGGCTACAGATTAGCTAACACTATCCGAAACATGTAGTCATAGTCGCTATCAATAGGCTACCGAATGGCTAATATTAGCCGAAACATTGAGTAACAGTCGCAAACAAAAGGCTAGAAAAGAGGTATATTTAACCGAAACATGCAGACACAGTCGCTATCAAAAACTAAAGAATGGCTACACTAGCCGGAACATGAAGACACAGACGCTATCAATAGGCTACAGAATTGTTAACACTAGCCGAAACATGTAATCACACTCGGTATAATTAGGCTACAGAATAGCTAACACTAGCCGAAACTTGTAGTCGCAGTCGTTATCATCAGGGTACAGAAGAGCTAACTCTAACCGAAACATGTAATCACATTCACTATCAAAAAATACAGAATGGCTAACACTAACCGAAACATGTAGTTACAGTAGATATCAAAACCTACATAATGACTAACACTAACCGAAACATTCAGTCAAAGTCGCTATCAACAGGGTACAGAATATCTAACACTAACCGAAACATGTAGTCGCAGTCGCTATCAAAACTACAGAATGGCTAAAACTAACCGAAATATGAAGTCACAGTCGCTATCAATCGGATACAGGACAGCCAAAACTAGCCGAAACATGTAGTCACAGACGCTATGATAGGCTACCGAATGTATAACACTAGACCAAACATGTAGCTGCATTAACTATCGATAGGCTACAGAATGGCTAACATTAGACGAAACATGTAATCACAATCGCTTTCAAAACTTACATAATGGCTAACACTAAACGAAATATGTTGTAACAGTCGCATTCAAAAAGCAACAGAATAGCTAAAACTTGCCGAAACATGTAGTCACAGTCGCTATTAATAGGCTACAGAATAGCTAACAATATCCAAAACATGTAGTCACGGTCGCATTCAACAGGATATACAATAGCTAACATTAACCGAAACATGTAGTCACAGTTGCTGTAAATAATTTACAGAATACCTAACACAAGCCGAAATATGTAGTCGCAGTCGATATCAATAGGTTACAGAAAGCAAGCACTAGTCGATACATGTAGCTGTTCTCGAAATTCATATGATACAGAATGACTAACAACAGGCGAAATATTTAGCCACAGTCGCTATCTACAGGTTACATAATAGTTTAATCTAACGATAACATGTAGTCATATTCGATATCAAGAGGCTACAGAATGGCTAACACTAGTCGAAACATGTAGCCACAGTCGCTATCATCAGGCTACATAGTATCTAACCCTAGCCGAAATATTTAATGACATTCGCTATCAATAGGCTACAGTTTAGCTAACACTGGCCGAAATATGTAATCACAGTCGATATTGATAGGCTAGAAATGGCTAAAATTAACCAAAACATGTAGACTTAATCGTTAACAAAATTTACAGAATAACTAACACTAACCGAAACATGTAGCCACAGTCGCTGTTATTATGCTACAGAATGGCTAAATCTAGCCGAAACATGTAACCAACGTCGCTCTCAATATGTTATAGTAGCATTCGCTATCAAAACCTACAGAATGGCTAACACTAACGGAAGCATATAGTCACTGTCGCTATTAATCGGACACAGAATGGCTAACACTAGCCGAAATATGTAGTCACAGTCGCTATCAACAGGCTACAAAATTGTTAACACTAACCGAAACATATAGAAACCATCGCTATCAATAAGCTACAGAATTGCTAACACTTGTCGAAACATGTAGTCGAAGTCGTTATCAACAGGGTACAGAATAGCTAACACTAGCCGAAACACGTAATCAAGTCGCTATTAATAAGCTACAGAATGTCAAACACTAGCCAAAACATGTAGCTGCAGGCCAGACGAATATACAAGAGAATGGCTAACACTTGACCAAGCATGTAGTCACAGTCGTTTCAAAAAATACATAATGGCTAACACTAAACGAAACATGTAATCACAGACGCTTTCAATAGCCAACAGATTAGATAACATTAGCCGAACCATTTAATGACAGTAGGTATCAACACGCTACATAGTAGCTTACACTAGCCGAAAAATTTAGTCACAGCCACAATCAATAGGCTACAGAATTGATAACACTAGCCGAAACATGTTATCACCGTCGCTATTACCAGGCAACAGAATAGCTAACACGAACCGAAACATGTAATCACAGTCGCTATCAATAGGCTATAGATTAGGTAACACTAGCCGGAACTCTTAGTCACAGTCATTTTCAATAGGGTTCAGAATGGCTAACACTAGCCGAAAAGTTTATTCACATTCACTATCAACAGGCTACAGAATAGCTAAGACTAGACGAAACATGTAGTCACAGTCGCTATCAATATACTACAGAAACGGCTAACACTAGCCGAAACATGTATTCACAGTCGCTACTAATAGCCTACAGAATAGCTAACACTAACCGAAATATGTAGACACAGTCGCTATCAAATCCTACTGAATGTCTACCACTAGCCGAAACATGTATTCAAAGGCACTATCAATAAATACACAATGCCTAACACTAGCCGAAATATGTAATCATAGTCGCTAACAAAATCTACAGAATGGCTAACACTAGACGAAATATGTAGTCACATTCGTAACCAAAACCTACAGAAAGGCTAACACTAGCCGAAACATGTAGTCAAATTAGCTAACTAAATGTACAGATTGGCTAACACCAGATGAAAAATATATTCACAGTCGCTATCAAAACCTAGAAAAGGGCTAAAATAAATGGGAACATGTAGTGAAAGTCGTTATGAAAACCTACACAAAAGGCTAACATTAGCAAAATATGTAATCACAGTCGCCATAAACAGGCTACAGAATAGCTAGCACTAGACGAAACCTGTAATCAAAATCACTATTTATAAGTTACATACTAGGCAACACTATCTGAAACATGTAACCACAGTCGCCATCAAAACCTAGAGAATGAATAATTATAACCGAAACATGTAGACACAGTAGTTATCGAAAGGTTCCAGAATGGCTAACACTAGCGGAAACACCTAACCAAATTTGCTATCAACAGTCTACAGATTAGATAACACTAGCCGAAACATATACTCTCATTCCCTATCAAAATTTACAGAATAGCTAACAATAGCCGAAACATGTAGTGACAGTTACTATCAATATGCGACAGAATAACTAACACTAGACGAAACATAACGACTCAGACGCTAGCAACAGTCTACAGATTGGACAACACTAGTCGAAATATGTATTCAAGTTCGCTATTAATAGGCTGCAGAATGGCTAACACTAGCCGAAACTTGTAGCCACAAACGCTATCAATAGGCTACAGAATTAATAACACTGGCCGAAACATGTAGTCACAGTCGCTTATAATAGGCTACAGAATGGCTAAATATAGCCGAAACATGTAACCAAAGTCGCTTTCAATATGTTATAGTAGCAGTCGCTTACAAAAACTACAGAATGGCTAACACTAACCGAAACATATTGTCACTGTTGGTATTAATCGGATACAGAATGTCTAACACTAGCCGAAACATGTAGTCACAGTCGCTATCAACAGGCTAAAAAATAGTTAACACTAACCGAAACATGTAGACACAGTCGCTATCAATAGGCTACAGAATTGCTAACACTAGCCGAAACATGTAGTGGCAGTCGTTATCAACAGGGTAGAGAATAGCTAACACTAGCCGAAACACGTAATCAAGTCGCTATTAATAAGCTACAGAATGTCTAACACTAGCCGAAACATGTAGCTGCAGGCCCGACGGATATACAACAGAATGGCTTACACTTGACCAAACATGTAGTCCGAGTCGCTTTCAAAATCTACATAATGGCCGACACTAAACGAAACATGTAATCACAGTCGCTTTCAACAGTCTACAGAATAGATAACACTAGACGAACCATTTAATCACAGTCGGTATCAACACACTACAGATCAGCATACACTAGCCGAAACATGTAGTCACAGCCACAATCAATAAGCTACAGAATGGATGACATTAGCAGAAACATGTAGACACAGTCGCTATTAACAGGCTTAAGAATATCTAACACTAAACGAAACATGTTGCCACAGTCGCTATTAATAGAGTACTGAATAGCTAACACTAAACGAAACATGTAGCCACTGTCGCTATTAACAGGCTACAGAATAGCTAACACTAGCCGAAACATGTAATCACAGACGCTATGAATAGGCTACAGAATAGCTAACACTAGCCGAAATGTTGTAGTCACAGCAGTTATCAATAGGCTATAGAATAGCTAACACTAGCCGAAACATGTAGTCACAGTCGTTATCAATAGGGTATAGAATAGCTAACACTAGCCGAAACATGTATTCACAGTCTCTATCAATAGGCTACAGAATAGCTAACACTAGCCGAAAAATGTAGTCACAGTCGCTATGAAAACCTACAGAATGTCTAACACTAACCGAAACATATATTCAAAGTCACTATCAATAAATACACAATGCCTAACTCTAGCCGAAATATGTGATCACAGTCGCTAACAAAACTACAGAAAGGCTAAGAGTAGCCGAAATATGTAGTCACAGCGGCTAACAAAACCTACAGAATGGCTAAGACTAGGCGAAACATGCAGTCACAGTCGCTTTCAATTGGCAATAGAATGGGTAACAATAGCCGAAACATGAAGCTGCAGTCACTATGAAAGGCTACAGAATTGCTAACACTAACCGAAACATGTATTCGGAGTCGGTATCAATAGGCTACAGAAAGGTGAACACTAGCCGATAAATGCAGTCACAGCCGCTTTTAACAAGCTAAAGTATAACTAAAACTAGCCGAAACATGTTGTTACAATATCTATCAATAGGCTACGGAATGGCTAACACTAGCCGAAACATGTAGCTGCAGTCGCTATCAATAGGCTACAGAATGGCTAAAAATAGCCGCAACATTTGGACACATTAGCCCTCAGTAGGCGGAAGAAAAGCTAACACTAACCGAAACATGTAATCACATTTCCTAACTAAACATACAGAATGGCTAACACTAAACGAAACATGTAGACACAGTCGCTATCAACAGGCTACAATATAGCTAAAACTAACCGAAACATGTAGTCACAGTCGCTATCAAAACCTGCAGTATGGCTAACATTAACCGAACATGTATTCACAGTCCCTATCAACAGGCTAAAGAATATCTAACACTAACAGAAACATATAGTAGCAGTCGGTATGAAAACCTACAGAATGGCTAACAATAACCGAGTCATGTAATCAATGTCGCTATCAATCAGATACAGAATGGCTTACACAAGCCGAAACATGTAGTCATAGTCGCTAACAAGTGGCTACAAAATAGTTAACACTAACCGAAACATGTAGACACAGTCGCTATCAATAGGCTACAGAATGGCTAACACTAGCCGAAACATGAAGTCGCAATCGTCATCAACAAGGTACAGAATAGCTAACAATAACCGAAACACGTAGTCACAGTCGCTATTAATAAGCTACAGAATGTCTAACACTAGCCGAAACATGTAGCTGCAGGCCCGACCGATATACAACAGAATGGCTAACTCTTGACGAAACATGTAGTCCCAGGCGCTTCCAACAGCCTACAGAATAGATAACACTAGCCGAACCTTTTAATCACAGTCGCAATCAACACGCTACAGAAAAGCTTACCCTTGCCGAAACATGTAGTCACAGCCACAATGAATAGGCTACAGAATGGCTAACACTAGCAGAAATATGTAGCCACAGTCGCTATAAACAAGCTACTGAGAGCTAACTCTAGCCGAAACATGTATTCACAGTCGCTATCAATAGGCTACAGAATAGCTAACACTAGCCGAAACATGTAATCACTGTCGGTATCAACAGGCTACAGAATAGCTAAGAGTAGACGAAACATGTAATCACAGTCGCCATCAATAGACTACAGAATGGCTAACACTAGCCGAAACATGTAGTCACTGTCGCTATTATCAGGCTACAGAATAGCTAACACTAACCGAAACATGTAGTCACTTTCGCTATCAGTAGGCTACAGAATAGCTAACATTAGCCGAAACATGTAGTCACAGTAGCTATCAAAACCTACAGAATGGCTAAAACTAACCGAAACATATAGTCAAAGTCGCTTTCAACAGGCTAAACAATACCTATCACTAGCCGAAACATGTTGTCACAGTCGCTACCAATAGGCTACAGAATTTGAAACTCTAGCCGAAACATGTAGTTGCAGTCGCTATCAATAGGCTACAGAATGGCTAACACTAGCCGAAACATGTAGTCACAGTCGCTATCAACCTGCTACAGAATTGCTAACATTAGCCTAAATATGTAGTCATAGCCGCTATCAATAATCTATAAAATGGCTAACACTAGGCGAAACATGTAGCTGCAGTCGCTATCGATAGGCTACAGAATGGCTAACAATAGCCGAAACATGTATTCACAGTCGTAATCAATAGTCTACAAAATGGCTAAACCTATTCGTAACATGTAACCACAGTCGCTATCTAAAAGTTACAGAATAACTAACACTAGCCGAAACATGTAGTCGTATTCGGTATGAGTAGGCTACAGGATCTCTAACACTAGCCGAAACATGTAGCCACAGTCGCGATCAACATGCTACAGAATAGCTAACGCTAGCCGAAACATGTAGTCACAGTCGCTATTAGTAGGCTACAGAATGGCTAACACTAGCCGAAACATGTAGTCACAGACGCTATCAACAGGCTACAGAATGGGTAATACTAACCGAAACATGTAGTCACAGTCGCTATCAATAGACTACAGATTGGGTAACACTAGCCGAAACATGTAGTCACAGTCGCTATCAATATGCTACAGAATGGCTAACACTAGCGGAAACATATAATCACAGTCGCTATCAAAACCTACAGAATGGCTAACACTAACCGAAATATGTAATCACAGTCGCTATCAATAGGCTACAGAATAGCTAACACTAGTCGAAACGTGAGATCACAGTCGCTATCAAAACCTACAGAATGGCTAACACTGTTGGAAACATGTAGTCACAGTCGCTATCAATAGGCTACAGAATGGCTAACACTAGCCGAAACGTGAGATCACAGTCGCTATCAAAACCTTCAGAATGGCTAACACCTTTGGAAACATGTAGTCACAGTCGCTATAAATAGGCTACAGAATGGCTAACACTAGCCGAAACGTGAGATCACAGTCGCTATCAAAACCTATAGAATGGCTAACACTGGGCGAAACATGTAGTCACAGTCGCTATCAATAGGCTACAGAATGGCTAACACTAACCCAAACATGTAGTCACAGTCGATATCAATAGGTTACAGAATGGCTAACACTAGCCGAAACATGTAGTCACAGCCGCTATCAACAGACTACAGAATAGCTAACCCTAGCCGAAACATGTAGTCACAGTCGCTATCAATATGCTATGGAATGGCTAACACTAACCGAAACATTAACTGCATTCGCCATCAATAGGCTACAGAATGGCTAAAACTAGCCAAAAAATGTAATCACAGTCACTATCACAGGCTACAGAGTAGATAACACTAACCGAAACATGTAGTCACAGTCGATATCAATGGCCTACAGAATATATTCTGCATTCGCCAAAAACTTGAGAAAAAATGGGAGTACAATGAAGAAGTTCATCAGCTTTTCATAGATTTCAAGAAAGCTTATGATTCAGTTAGGTGGGAGGTCTTATACAAGATTCTCATTGAGTTTGGTATCCCTAAGAAACTTGTGTTGTTA
>Ga0136643_10006857_pt1 | contig 16378 bp, 11 predicted proteins | sample TergutLab28metaG_FD_96883 | JGI IMG/M metagenome (GOLD analysis project Ga0136643, IMG submission 96883) | Labiotermes labralis P1 segment gut microbial communities from Petit-Saut dam, French Guiana - Lab288 P1 (version 3) (version 3) | ecosystem: Host-associated > Arthropoda: Insects >... | reverse complement strand
TCTGGAGGTCACAAAAGATACCTCCAATTCTTGATTTGTTGTTCATTGCAGCTAGAATGTTATTTATAAGTAGGAAAGTGGCTTGTTGGGAGGAGTAATTAGTTCTAAACCCAAACTGTTTATTAGCTAAAATGGAATGTAAGGTTATGTGATCAACAAGTCTGATATACAAAAGTTATTCAATGACCTTTGAAAAGGAAGTAAGCAAAGATATTGGCCTATAACTGGATATGTTTTGGTCATTCCCACCCCTTTTTTTTATTTTGATAGTGGCTAGTAAGCAGATTGGACTAGAAGTAAATACGGATAAAACTAAGTACATGGTCATGTCTTGAGATCAGAATGTATGACAAAGTCACAATATGAAAATTGATAATAGATCCTTTGAAAGGGTGGAAGAGTTCAAATGTTTGGGAACAGTCTTAACAAATCAGAATTCCATTCATGAAGAAATTAAGAGCAGACTGAAGTCAGGCAATGCTTGCTATCATTTGGTGCAGAATCTTTTGTGTTCCAGTTTGTTATACAAAAATTTAAAGATTAAGATATTCAAAACTATAATTCTGCCTGTTGTTTTGTATGGGTGTGAAAGTTGATCGCTGACATTGAGGGAGGAATGTAGGCTTACGGTGTCTGAGAACAGTGTGCTGAGGAGAATATTTGGGCCTAAGAGGGACGAGGTAACAGGAGTGGAGAAAACTACATAATGAGGAGCTTAATGATCTGTACTCCTTACCCAATATTGTTCAGGTGATCAGATCAAGAAGAATGAGATGAATGGGGCATGTAGCATGTATGGGGGAAGGAGAGGCAGATGCAGGGTTTTGGTGGGGAAACCTGAGGGAAAGAGATCACTTAGGAGACCCTCGCATAGATGGGAGGATGATATTAAGATGGATCTTCAGGAAGTAGGGTGTGGGGTATGGACTGGATCAAGGTGGCTCAGGATAGTGACAGGTGACAAGCACTTGTGAATGAGGTAATGAACCTTCGGGTTCCATCAAATGTGGGGAATTTATTGACTAGCTGAAAACCGGTTGGCTTCTCAAGAATTCTGCTCCATGGAGTAAGTAATACTTGATCACACTGTGCCTGTTTCACTGTTATTCACCGTTCTTTGATATAGCCTTGAGGGAAACTTTGGTACCATGTGAGATTTGATGTTCTCACAGTGATGACTATGAAGATTGCTTTGGGGGGGGGAGGGGTGATGCTATGTGGTTTATAGGTATTGGCTTTTGGAGAAACCTGGTGCCTGCATCTTCAGTCCTGTAAGAGGGGGGCGCCATCAGTGTTAATGGATCTGGCTAGCATAATATGTGGTGCTGCATGGCAGGATTGTCATTTTGAAATCACAATTTGACTGAATACGAATGCTCTGAGTTTCAAATATTCTGTAACAGCAGCCATGTCTGTACTGAAGTACTAAACTTGGTAGAGACAAGTGCCGGTGATCCTTATTAACATTGCCCCAAACAGCATTGTTCAATTTAACACTGACACATTTTAATGACTAAAAGTTTTATGTCCATTGCCCAAGATTCAGGTGAATGTTCTTGTGTTGGGTATTTCATTAAATTCTCATGTCTTAATTATGGTGGAAAAAATGCTCCATTCCAAATTGCTGAGCTGAATGTTACGATTTTCAGGAATGTAATCCCCATGTTAAATGAGGGTTACTGTATATATTTTAACCAGTGCTACTTTCGGGAGGTAGGCTGTGGACATATTTATTGTCAAAGTTGGACATTGGAATGCCACCTCAGACACCTTCTACTGCCATTTATTGCAGTCATCTTTTGCCTCGTTCCAACTGACTTACAGATATAATGACAGAAAAATGGAGCAATATTTGTGAGTAACGAATTGTGTGGTGTTTTGAACAGGGTAAGGAAACTTAATGAGTTATGACCTATAGGTGTGGACTTCATAGGTTATTATTAGAATTTTGATGAGTTTTGATTTGATTGAGCAAAAAATAGAACAATTTATGAACATGGCATAGATAATGTATATGACAAGGATATCATGATATGAACATAATGTGAGAAAACATCAATACGAGATCCAGTTTTGTGCAGCTGTTTATAGTTATCATATGAGAATATGTTACTGTACAGATCGGAAGTACAGTAACAGATTTGGGGAGTAAAAAATTACATAATGTTAATGCACAGAACTTTTAAGCTTTTAGTTGGAAAAAAATTTTGCAGGGTAGAAAGAGTGATGGAAGAGAAAGTCTTTCATTGCTTTAAATAATGGTTAAATATTTTAATCCTGTGTTATTCATACCTTGTCTGTTCTTATAATTAGTACATCAACCAACAAATGCAGTTAATAAAATGCAATTTTTGACAAATATTAATCTCCTACATGTTTTGACATGGGTTCCAATCTTCAGCCAGGGAGTTGTTCAGATCACATATCCAACATGCTAATGTAGGTGTGCATAGCCCTCATTGGGAAGACTAAAATATTAAAATTCTAAAATACATAAAATTGATATGCATAAAGTGATATTGGAACTATGTGATAACCATTATAGGTACCAGTTTGCAGCTATTTACATTCTGTATGCAGTATGTATTCAAACATCTGTCTCAATCTTTGATTTGAAGGACTCCCTGAAAATGGCACCCCAGTGCCAAAACATGTAGAAGATTAAACTTTTGGCGCCGGAATTATTTTTTCAATTTTAGCACACCCTTTATATAAAATATGAATAATACAGGAACCAAATACATTAGAATTATGAAAGAAACTGCATTTTGAAGAGAAAAAATGGAGAGTATATACCATGTTTAAAATGTTCAGTACCTATATTTGTTGAATAAATATATAAAATGCAACTTTAGAGGTTAGCGGTGTGGTACGACCACTGTAGTTGACATTAGGCATCAAAAGGTTAATATTTGTCATAAATTGTATTTTATTAAGTGCATTTGTTGGTTGACATCTTCTTCTTCCATTGGCACTACAGCCTGCTATGGGCTTTGGCCTGTTGAACAATATCCTTCCATTTTTTTCTATCCATCACGAACTTTCTCCATCGTCTCACTCCTAGCACATGAAGATCTCTTTCTACTTCCTCTTCCCATCCTTTCCTGGGTCTTCCCCTTCGCCTCATCCCTTCCAGTTCTTGAGTGAAGATCTTTTTGGGCATCCTATCCTCCTCCATTTTCTCCAGGTGAACTAACCAACTTATCCTTTGCCATTTTATCCATTTTACTATATTTTCTCCTTTGCTTATCTCTTCTAATTCTTGATTCGTCTTACTTTTCCAGTCCCCGTTTTCATATTTAGGGCCATATATTCTTCTAAATATTTTCTTTTCAAAAATTAGCAGAGCTTGTTCTTCTTTCTTCGTCAACGTCCATGCTTCCACTCCATACAATGCTACCGGTCTTATTAGTGTCTTAAATGTTGGTTGACATATTAATTAAATATTTTAATGTTAGATGGCATAGCATCGTATAACTTGATTCTTGCCAAGTACACATCTCTCACATAGCTACTGCAGTTAGCAGTTAGTATGTGGAGGTTGTGTTTATGTGTTTTGTTTATATTGGATATTTTGGAACTTGGTTCAAATTTGTCCATGCTGTCTGTCATAGAAGACAGTGACGGCAGTACATATTCACTGCCAGGGGAAAGTTATTACATTTCTTAACTAATGCCATGCGAAAGTTCTTTCTTATAACTGCTGTTAATCTGGCAACTTTTTTTTGGGTAGTGAATAATTTTTTTGATGTATGTTGAATTTTCCCAAAAGGGATGTCCAGAAAAGATAAAATGGAATGGAAATACGCCAGGTTTTTACAACAAGCCCTTATCAGACTGTTCAGAAAGATAGAGGTTTCAATGTCCATTGTGCATAACTTAAAAATCAAGTGTAGGATTTCAGCTTGTGACAATTTTATATTCGTAATACATTTTTATAGCTGTGTTGTGTCACAAATCATTATGGAACATTTGTGACAAGAAGGATGACTTATTTTGTAGCTGTGCGTCATACTCAAAATGTTAAAACCAAACTGTTAAAATAATAGGCAGTGGTGTGGAATGTCAATACCAAAGTTTTAAACCGCAGGGTTACGTTTGGCATACAATGAATCAATCTGCCAAACAACTCTGTGACATACTCAGCTGATATACACCAAAAAAATAACCAGTCACACTTGTTATAAATGTTACATCAAGGTTCATGATGTGATGTAGTTTTAACAATGTATTATAAATTTGTGACAAGATGAGATCTTACTGTACATTGTTACATTATGCACACTGCATGCAGGAACCTTTGTATTTTGTACAGCCTGCTGGTGGCTTGTTGTAAAAGCCAAAACAATTACCCGTGCTTAAGTAGAAGTTTGTATTAAGGAGAAGTTGTCTTCCACCTATGATTTATTTATTTATTTATTTCCTTTTGGTTTTTTTGGGGAGGGGGGATGGGGAGTGTGCATAAGAGTTTGTGTGAAGGAATGAAATCCTGTAATTTAAAGCCAGGGTTTTGCAGATTTCACTCAGATTTTAATTCTGGCACCAAAAGTTGAAGGAATTAAGGGTGTTGAGAATGGGGTGCTTAGGGGGTTGCAGTGACACAGCTGGTGAAATCTGCTTGATGCGGTGCTGGTGATTTGGGCCTTTTATTAGATACCGTTTACTGTTGTTAGATCAAGAAAATGAAATTTGGGGGGCATGTGGGAGAAATATAATGAACACTTACAAAATTTTGATGGGAAAACATGAAGGGAAAAAAAAATACTTTGAACACACAGGCTTTGATAGGAAGGTAGTATGGATGAGAGGTGAAGGGAATGATAAATCAGTTTGCACAGCTCACTTTATTGAATAATTTGGGTAGTGGTTCTGGCTTACTGATAGGCCATCATTGGGTGTAATAAAATTGTATATAGAGTATTGCCTGCAGAGTTCAGTGCCTTTAGAAATATAGGTGGCCTAATGGTTTCTTATAGGTAAGCCAAAACATTTAGTCATATCATTCATTGTTGTGAATTGCAGAGTCTGATGTACTTTTCAGTTTGCCTCTTACAGTTCACACACAATGAGATGTCTGCAACCAAGATGGTATATAAACTGGGTCTGAAATATATAGGGCAGAAGGGAGGGAGGGTGAGGATTGCTTACATGGTGGCTCAGAATATTGAACTACGATTGGTTCTTTTGTACACAGTAATGACCCTTCAGGATCCATAGGAAGGAGGGAATTTTATAACTAGCTTATCTACCACTGTCTTTTCATTCTGTTCATTGGAGTTGTGGGACCAAGCTGAGTGCGCAGCATGGCAATACAGATGAGCAAGAAGGCACTGTATACCACACAGTGTGCAGCGTGGCAGTACAGAAGGCACTGTACACCACACAGTGCGCAGCATGGCAGTACAGAAGGCACTGTACACCCACACAGTATGCACCAAATATCAGTTTAAGTTTACACATCACAGCACTTGCTGTTTACAGTAGACATTTCCCAATGAAGTCAATGCAGAAATGATCATCAGAACTTGGTGTGCCACGTTCAACAATGCAATACCACATGAAGAAGGACTTGAAAGGGAGGTGTATTGCCAGAGTTTCATGACTATACTGTGGATGCTGACATGGACTGGGGCTGAGACACAGGCCATATCTCACTCAAACATTCTTTTCAGTGATGACTGTGCCAACTGTTGCAGTGCATGGGACAGGAATGTGGGTCACAAGAAAATCTCCATATCACACAGGAGCTGCAACATAATCCACCACATGTGATGACTTGTGCGGGTGTGACATCAGATCATGTGATTGGACCTTAATTTTTTTATGAACTCATGAACACAGCATCTAATTTGGCAATGTCAGAGACGTGGCTCGAACCTCAGATCAGAGATAGGGGTTTCATGGATGACATGTGGCTGCGGCACAATGACACACACACACACACACACACACATTTTGTGTCTCTGTGCACAGCATTTTGAATGAATGTTTTGCAAGCCACTGGATTGGCCATGGTCAACTACATTTCTGGCACCATTAGCATGACCACCACATAGTCCTGACCTTACCACCCAGGCAATTCCTTGTGGAGTAGTGTCAAGGGTAGAGTGGCTGTGCATCACTACAACATCAATGAAGATTTTTGCAGTACTGTGGTTGATGCGTTTTGCACCATTACTCCACAAATGATCCAGCATCAAGGTGCACATAAGGGTCTCTTGAACATGGAACCGAGTTGTGCCTAGGTGATTCATATTAATTATGAGTGATTATGATTGTACATTGCATGGTGTGCAGTTACTTGCCCACCTTTTAGTAACAGGAAGGATCATCTGTGTGTCAGTGCTGACACTTTGAATTAATCTGAAGGTTCAGAGATGACTGGGTACAGCCATTCATGCATGGTGCATTTAGTTGTTTTAAAAGGTACTACTCTTGTCTATACATTTGTGCAAATTTGTAGAAGCTAAAAGGTAAAGTTGCCCCTGCACATGCTATGAAGGCATCCTAGTATATGGATTCAACCATATTGTTTCAGGATCTAGAAGGATATGGAAACAGCTATACAGGACTGGCTCGACTGTACAGGCTCATATATATTGCGGATCACTGCCCTGTGTTACGGATAGAAGCTCTCAAGATGGCTATAAATTATGTTATGTGCACATACAATGTGGCACTGTACCAACAGTTACACAAGAAACTGCAGGAGGCAGTTGGGTAAGTATGCTGCTTTCGTGAGCAACTGCAGCTGAATAATGCTGTGTCTTGAAAATTGCCCTGAAACTTGTTGATAACTGAGTTGTGTTACATTTGATTTTGTGTTTTATTTTATTCCATTTTCTTGAGGTGTGTTGTGTTAGTGTCGTACATACACGGGATGGACAAAATAAAGGAAACATTTCATTATTAATATGGAGTTGGGCCACCATTTGCCTGTGATACAGCTTGTGTCCTTCTTGCAGTAGACTGATACAAGTTGTGAACTGTCTCCAGTGGAATACTGTACCACTGTCCATGAAGAACATCTTCTGGTTGCTTGAGAGGTGATGGAGCAGGGACTGTGCTTATCACCGTACTGTCTACAACTGGCCACAGTGGTTCGATGATGTTTTAGTGTGGTGATTGTGCTGGCAAAGGAAAATGTTGAAGTACATGTTCATGGTCCTCAAACCAAGACTGAACACTTCTGACTGTTTGTGTGGGCAAACTGTCATCTTGAAAACTGCATCATTGTTAGGAAATGACATCTGGATCATAAGATGCACCTGGTTGCCTGAAATGTCCAAGTATTCGTCAGCAGTAATTCGACCACTCAGAGTAGTCATAGGACCAGCAGTATAGCAAGATATTTCACTGATCTGCCTCCATGTTTCACAGTTCGAATCAGGCATTCAGGATTGTAGGCTTCCTTGGGCGTTCGGCGTGATGTTGGGAACAACATGAAGGACGACACATCTGAACATATTACGTATTTACAATCATCATATGTCCAGTTTTTATCATCATACCATCTTTTTTGCCTTTTGGTGTTGTTTTCAGTAATCAGAGGTTTAGCAATTGCAGATGTTCAGTGGGTATTGAATTTGTGAGCTCTTGTTGGACTGTTTTTGTGGTCACGGTCTGCCATATGAATATTGAGTTCTGCTGTCACCTTTGCTGCAGCAGTTCTGTGATTTTTAGGTACAATCCTCTTCATTGTACAGCGATCCCTTTCACTTTGTTTTGGTTGTTGGCCATTGTTTCCCTCAGCTAATGATGTTTTCCCATGATCTGTGTCTGCCGTCATACCCTTGGGAACTGTTGTTCTGGATACTCCTAGTAAAGTGGCCCTTTTTGTCACAGATGCTCCAGCTAAACGTGCACCAACAATCTGTCATCTTTGAATATCTGACAAGTTTCAGATTTTGCAGTGTTTTCATACCAACTGTTATTAAACACAATCTGTAATGCATTGATTCTGGCACTACACAGCATAAAGAAACAAAAGAATAATGACATACTCATAACTAATGTTCTTTCAGTGCAGCCAACACAAACAGTTTTATTCCTATATTGTCTATCTAGTGTTGACATTTTGTCCATCCCCCATAGCTAAATGCAGTGAAGCTGGCACAGAACATCTTAATGTGCAGTGAGGTTGTTGAAAGGTAAATGTAAGTGAAGTGAAGGAGGTTATTTGGTTGAAGAAACGAGTTCTTGCAAATTCACAAATTGCTTTTGTGTGTGTGTGTGTGTCTATATATATATACACAAACACATAATATACATATAAGCATATAATATAAATACACACACACACACACACACAAATAATAAATAAATCCAACAAAATGCTCACCACTGAAATAGTTTGTATATGTAATAACCTGCTACATGTTTCGGCCACTCACATGGCCATCATCAGGGAGGCAGTACAAGGGATAACAAAAATAACAAAAGATGGTACAGTTATTGAAGGAACGATCCAAGATATAACTGATGATGATAAAATCATAGTTTCAAAACAAAAGATAGTGTGTCACTGTAAGTGTGCCATTACTGATGGATGGTATACACATACATTTCATGCAGTAAGACACCATCCAAGGGAATGTATTGGGATGTAAACAGTAAGCAGTACACCACTGTATTTACTGTGCTGTTTATACAGACTTCTTCCACTGTGGTATATAAGGCTTGGTGCTGAAATGTCTGTGGTGGCCACGTGGAGGTTTGCGTTGTTTTATGGAACTCCTTGTAATTCAACTTGTGATTTTTTTCAAGGCAAGAGACAAGGGGTTGCTTTGATTGTGTTGCTGTATTCTGACATTGTTGCTTTGTGTTGCTGTATTTTGACATGTTGTTGCTTTGTGTTGCTGTATTTTGACATGTTGTTGCTTTTTGTTGCTGTATTTTGACATGTTGTTGCTTTGTGTTGCTGTATGTTGACATGTTGTTGCTTTGTGTTGCTGTATTTTGACATGCTGTTGCTTTGTGTTGCTGTATTTTGACATGTTGTTGCTTTGTGTTGCTGTACTTTGACGTGTGCTTTGTTGCTGTATTCTGACATGTTTCTTTGTATTGCTGTATTTTGACATGTTGTTGCTCTTTGTCGCTGTATTTTGACATGTTGTTTCTTTGTGTTGATGTATTTTGACATGTTGTTGCTCTTTGTTGCTGTATTTTGACATGTTGTTGCTCTTTGTCACTGTATTCTGACGTGTTGCTGTATTTTGACATGTTTTGCTTTGTTGCTGCATGTTGACATGTTACCTTGTGTTGCTGTATTCTGACATGTTGTTGCTTTGTGTTGCTGTATTTTGACATGTTGTGCTTTGCTACTGTATTCTGACATGTTGTTGCTTTTTGTTGCTGTATTCTGAAATGTTGTTGCTCTCTGTTGCTGTATTCTGACATGTTGCTTTGTGTTGCTGTATTTTTACATGTTGTTACTCCTTGTTGGTGTATTCTGACATGTTGTTGCTTTGTATACAGGAACACTGTATTTTGACTTACAAATGGAACCTAAAACATGTATAATTATTAATTCTTAAAGAAGTAACTCTTATGCCAAGTGGATTGACGTTTGGCACAGGGGTGAAATAATTTCAGGGAAGACAATATTTCTTTCATTTGTCATTCAATGTGGTTGGAAGATTCCCTGTTTTAGGATGAAATTCTCTTTTATTATCAATATATAAAGAAATGTGTGTATGGACATATGACTAGAATACACTCTTCACATGTTACATCTGAGTTTTTTGGTGAAGTTACAATACAAAACTGTTGAAGGATGTATGGTAGTCTTGATGCTCAGGATTTTGACCTCTCATAACTACCAATCTCAGTACTCTTCTCTAATCCTTGTGTGATTGTGTTTGATGAATCAGAATGAGACTTTGTTTCTGGCAACTCATCCTCCTCTCACACCCCTGCTTTGTGCAGATCACTCTCAGCTCATTCGTGCTCCATCTTTCATTATATGAGGCTGATTGCTGTGATAATTTATGTAATGAGACTCTTGAGTGGTTTAAGTTATGTTACGCTTCCAGAATTGTTTGTGTTTTCATGAAAATAAACTTTCATGCTTGTATTACCAAATTTCTTGTGACCAGATAGGCATTTTACATTGAAAATTGGTTCTGATGTTTGTTGTGGTTTTATTGGTCCCAATTAGTTGTGAGCATTTAGACCTTATTGCATGTGTATGTCTTTCAAACAAAATTAATGTCATTTCAGAGTTCCCAGCTTGCCTGATGTAGCAGGGGGTGGTGGTGGTGGTGGTGGTGGAGGTGGTGGTGGTGGTGGAGGTAGCAACAGTGGTGTTCAATCCACATCACAGGACATCCCCACCCTTGACTTGCTGTGGGTTGAGTCCAAATCTAAGAAGGCAGCACTGAAGGTACGTCATGTTTATGTATTATTTTCTAATCATATGAAATACAAGTACTTTGTGGTATGTAGTTTGTGACTCTCTGACTGGGTTGTGGTGCATCTAGATCAGGGTGGACAGTTGACAGTTGGTTTTGCTCCTGGGCTGGATGAGTGTACTTTAGATTAACTGTATGTTTAACAGACTGTAGGAATAATTGTGTAGCTACAAACTCCTGAAGTGGCTACCAGTTAGGCATGCTGACAGAATATGCTGGGTTTTGTTGTACCATAATACATAATTAAAATATTATTATTAATTATTAAGGTGTGACGTAGTGTGTCTGTGGAGCACCCATTTAATGTGTATGTTAAGTTTTTTATCACCATCGTCGTGTTGGAATTAAACCCTGAAGTACTGACCTTAACACCTGGGACACTGTATAATGAGGTGTCTTGATAAGTGCTACATTTAGAATGCATTTTGTTTACCTGTCAGTTATGACAGCACCATTTACTTGAATCATAAATGAAGTTTGTATATGTAGCCTATTTACTACCCTTTGGTGATTCCTCAGGTCTGTTATGTGGGGTCCTTATGTCGGCAGGTTGGCTGAGTGGACTGTTTTCATACAGTAAATGAGCAAACAAGAAGTTTGAACTGGTAATTGCAAGATAAAATAATGATCCTACAATGTGCATGCTTTCTGTGTCGAGTAGTGATGGCTTTGTCTGTCTCTCTGTTGAAGCTGGAGAAGCTGGACACAGATCTGAAAAACTACAAGTCAAATTCAATCAAAGAGAGTATCCGGCGGGGCCACGATGATTTGGGTGACCATTACCTTGACTGTGGCGATCTGTCCAATGCCCTAAAATGTTATTCACGGGCACGTGACTATTGTACTAGTGGCAAGCATGTAGTTAACATGTGCCTTAATGTCATTAAGGTATGTAAGTTATGTTGTTACAGGTTTGTGTATCCTTCAAATGTCATGTTACTATGGAGTTGGCCTCCATATTGAAAGCCTGCCATGATGCTGGGGTTTAAATTCCAGCTGCTACCAAGACAAAGGAGTTGTAAATACAGAATATTGTAAAGTGCACTGCACCAGCACTGTCCAGTGCACAGAGGCTGGTATTGAAGGGTTAATTTGTTGTAACGCTCTGTCAACTGTGAAGGGGAGTTTTGAGTGTTGTTATTCCTCAGGGCTTGTGACCATAGTCTGACTCAGGGGTAAGAGTATTAGTGCAGGAGTAACAAGGGTAACAGTATTACTGCAGGGGTAAGAGGGGTACAGTATTAGTGCAGGGGTAAGAGTGGTAACAGTATTAGTGCAGGGGTAACAAGGGTAACAGTATTAGTGCAGTACTTGAGCATGTGGTACATTCACATGCTATTTTTTGTGTTACTTGTACCATGCATGTATCATCCAATGTGTGCTCTCTGTGACATGTGTCAGCTGCCACATGTTTGGCACAGAAGTGCCATCCTCAAGGAGTCAGTATAATGTGCCATTCTGGGTCCTGCTGCTCGTACCGATCTGGGTTTTGCTCCTTATAGGAATTCTGTAAGGAGGAGCAGAACCTAGGTTGACATGTTGGATGGTTACTTCCTGAGGAAGGCACCTCGGTTCCAAAAGAAAGTAGGAGATGATATATGTCATAAATGGTGTATCACAGAGTGCATATGTTGAATGTTATAGTGATTCACATGTTATATTGCAGTAAAGTGAAGATGTGTGATTGAAGTTAATGAAACGTATGTTACTGGCTGTGCGCCTGACACACAGATGAACTCAGTATGAAGTTTCACTTCCAGTTAAAAGTATTTTAAAATGACACCTGATGTAAACAGGGGAGGTTTAATAATCGAATATATATAAATTTTTTAAAATATGGTTTTCCTAGAGCCAATATATTTTTTCAATGTGGCAAAATGTGGGTCTTTAAAACACCACTATCAAATAGCAGTTTCATGTGTGCTAAAATTAAAAGTAGATTAGATTAACAGGGTGCCTGCTGCTGCTGCCATTCAGTGCAGAATCTTTTGTTATGTTCACTGTCTAACAAAGTTAAGGTATACAGAACTAAGTTTGCCTGTTATTTTGTACGGATGTGAAACAGTGAGGGAACAACAGAGGCTGAGGGTGTTTGAGAACTACAGAGGCTGAGGGTGTTTGAGTACAACAGAGGTTGAGGGTGTTGGAGAAGAAGAGAGGCTGAGGGTGTTGGAGAAGAAGAGAGGCTGAGGGTGTTTGAGAACTACAGAGGCTGAGGATGTTTGAGTACAACAGAGGCTGAGGGTGTTAGAGAAGAAGAGAGGCTGAGGGTGTTTGAGTACAACAGAGGCTGAGGGTATTGGAGAAGAAGAGAGGCTGAGGGTGTTTGAGTACAACAGAGGCAGGGTGTTTGAGAACTACAGAGGCTGAAGGTGTTTGAGAAAAAGAGAGGTTGAGGGTGTTTGAGAACAACAGAGACTAAGGGTGTTGGAGAACAGAGGCTGAGGGTGTTTGAGAACTACAGAGGCTGAGGGTGTTGGAGAACAACAGAGGCTGAGGGTGTTTGAGAAGAACAGAGGCCGAGGGTGTTGGAGAACAGAGGCTGAGGGTTTTGGAGAACACAGTGCTGAGGAAGGTGTTTAGGCCTAAGAGGAAGGAAGTAACAGGAAACTGATAAAAATGATTAATGAGAAGCTCCTTGATGTGTACTTATCACCAGATATTGTTAGGCTGATCATTCCTTGAGGAGGGGATGGGTGGGTTGTGTGGCACATATGGGGAAATGAGAAATATATACAGGATTTTTTGTGGGGAGATTTGAAGGGAAGAGTCCACTTGGAAGACCCTCAACATAGCTGTGAATATAATATTAAGTGGATTACAAAGAAATAAGCTGGAAAGATGTATTAGTTCGTTGGGCTCACGATAGGGACCAATGGCAGGTGTCTGTGAACATGGTGATGAATTCAGCCCATCTAACCAAACACATTTGATCCAGAATTTCCTTTCTTCATGTTTCGGCACTCCTGGGGTGCCATCATCAGGGAATCTTTGTTTTAACACAAGCAGTGCCTAATTTTGGTTTTGTCCATTGTAATTCCAGAGATAATCAGCAACCAGAATATATTTGAACATATGTACTGACACATACTAGGAGGTCAGTGATAATGACAAACAGTGGCAGAACAGTGAGTGTCAGTTGGGGCCCAGGAAAGTTAGGCAGTGTGAAAATGTTCTGAAGTTCACATGAGCTGGTGCCTGGTATATATGAGCCTAATCCTGGGCATTGCCATATCACTTGTTGACAGATTACATCTGTAGTAAGCATATTGTGTAGTCCATGCTACTGTGCTCTGTGTTAGGTACAGGTTGGTCATTGCTGCTGCTTGAAGTAGCTACTGTGTTGTCAAATGTTAACATATTCATGGTTTTGAGGACCATGCAGCTATGTTGCTGTGTTCTGGGATGTGGTGCTGTGTTGTTGGGTAGTCATTGGGTCTTCTTGGACTGAATGCTCTGGAAACGGAGGTGATTCAATCCTTAGAAAAATCGGTAACTAATCATTAAATGACACTTTGTCACCAGAAGACTTGATTTCTTGGTAAGGTATTCATTTACTGCTGTACAATAAATATCTTGTATAGATTACATTTTGGCAGCCATCTTCTTTACACTTGATGGCAACATGCTTACCCCTAGCATTCAGCAAATTCATTGATTCCAGAACTCTTAGGATAGACCGGGGGTACTGTTCCTCCAAGATGAAGGTACCGAACTACCGTACCACATGGCGTCACATCATGAATAACTGACATTGATTTTTAGTGTTATGGCAATCTCAGATATTACAGAATTGTCATTTTCTTGCAGGTTAGTGTGTACCTGCAGAACTGGTCACACGTCTTGAGTTACGTCAGTAAAGCAGAAGCAACTCCAGATTTTTCTGAGGTATGAGTTATGAAATATAAGACAGACTGTTGCAAGTGGCTGGCATTCAGTGGGGCTCTGCCAGACCCTTTCTGGCAGGGACTGTACACTAACTGGGCTTTTACATGGTTTTGATTGGTAGTGTCATATGGCTGCAGTATCAGGCCACAGCTGTTAGGTACACTTTATTGGTAGTGCCATGTGGTTCTGATATCAAGCCACAGCTATAAAGTCTGCCTTTATTCAAGGGTTTGTTTTTGTTTGTTAGAAATGGAATTTACAATGCATCTCTCAAATAGTAGGCACCAATACCTGGCTTCATAGTGTAGGCTAATGGGTTGGTAACATGCCAGGCAATAAACTCACAAACATTACTTCCTTGAAAAAATTAAATCAGTTAAATTTGGGGAGGGCTTGCTGCCACTTGGTCTTTATCTTCTTCTTGTTTCATGTCTAAAAATCAAAATATAGTAAGATAAACTGGAAAGTAAAATCTTTGTGCATGCTGTGAGGATGGATATAGTGGGAGTGGGTACAGCTCCATTCATTCCTAATCTTGGTACTAGAAGGGGTGAATGGTAATCTCATACTCTGTCCGTGGGAAATATCCCTTGATAGCCATTGAATAGGTGGCTGGGTGGGCCCCAAAACTGGGCTGAATGCTTTGGAGAAGAAGTAGGTTTTGCCCCTGCCAGGAATGGAACCATGATCCATTTTATGTCTAGCCTGTACCCTAGTCACTTCTTGGACTGAGCTGTACTGGCTTCAAATATTTAAATATCTGAAGTTAAAGTTCACTTGTTTCATATTATATGAAACTCTGACAAAAGGAATAGAGTCATACAGAATTAATGTTAGGAAACATCTTCAGAAGCTTTTGGAGAACTGAGACAGATAACATTTAGATGGATAAAAAGGAAATGAGCCACAAGGATGGTATGTGGATAAAGCTGGCTCAGGATCGTGTATGCTGACAGCCTGTGGTTTTAACAGTGTTGAAACTTGTGTTGTGTTATCTGAGTTAATTATAGATCGTGGTATGTGGCATGTGTGAGGGAAAGACAGTAACAGATGTCCACTGAGAACAAGAGAAATGGTGTTGAATTAACAAGCAGCAAGTAGACAAATGATTGTGTGGATTGATGAAGTGAGTGGGCTAAGGCAAGATGGGACTTGTGTTGTTGGGTGGGTGGTTTGTGACATTGTGAAGGATTGTGGTGCCTTTGAAATGTTACAAACTGCACAGCACACGCAATGATACACGTGTTGTATCCCACAAAACGGGAATCTGCAGCGACACTGCTGTGAAAACCCCAAATCTTGCGACAAACTATCTCATTTCCAAAACATAGTTTGTATCAAGGATTAGTGTGGTGGCCAACCTGAGATAAATATAATTAAATAATATTTCTAGGATGATGGACAGTGTGCCAATGAATATTGTTAAATAGTGTTTGCCTTTGCTTATTTCTCTATCTCCATGTGTCTGCTCTATTGTCTAGTTACACGCTAAAGACAGCAACCAAACGATCCAAACCAGACTGAAATGTGCAGCTGGCTTGGCAGAACTGGCAACCAAGAAGTACAAGTCAGCTGCAAAACACTTCCTGGTAGCAAACTTTGATCACTGTGATTTCCCTGAGCTGTTATCACCTAGCAATGTGGCTATGTATGGTGGTCTGTGTGCCCTAGCAACATTTGACCGCCATGAGCTGCAGAAGAATGTAATTTTTAGTAGGTAAGTTTATTTTGCGGTCTGTATAGCAGCATCTCAAAGTTCAGATTTTAGATTGAACAGCTGGGCTGAATGTATATTTGAATTATGTTAATGGCTCAAACAGAACCACTAGTACCTGAGCCAAGTGCCTCCGAGGTTGAGCTGGCTAACGACAAGTTAAAAAAGTCACAAATCGCCAGGTATTGACCAAATACCGGCAGAACTGATTAAAGCAGGGCGTAGAACAATTTACTTGGAGATTCATAAACTTATTATTTCTATTTGGAAGAAGGAGAAACTGCCTGAAGAGTGGAAGGAGTCAATCATAGTACCTATTCATAAGAAGGGGGATAAAACAGATTGTAATAATTATAGGGGCATA
>Ga0136643_10006855_pt1 | contig 16380 bp, 8 predicted proteins | sample TergutLab28metaG_FD_96883 | JGI IMG/M metagenome (GOLD analysis project Ga0136643, IMG submission 96883) | Labiotermes labralis P1 segment gut microbial communities from Petit-Saut dam, French Guiana - Lab288 P1 (version 3) (version 3) | ecosystem: Host-associated > Arthropoda: Insects >... | reverse complement strand
GACCTGCAAGGGAAAGGTCCAAAAAAAAAAAAGAACACCCTGCAAAAAGACAAACCATGGGCCCCAACCCCCCATCTGGGAAAGGGGGGGATTCACAAAAATGGCTAGAAACCCTCCCCCCCCCCCCCCTTCCACTACAGTCAGGACCTAGCCCCCCTCTGACTATGATTTGTTTGGGTTCATACAAGACCAGATGTGAGGCTAGTACTATGCAACCAATGGGTCATTCCAGGAAACAATCTGTCAATGTCTACAAACTGCTGAAACAGAGTTATACAAGCATATCTTCAGACGTCTAGAATGTTGGCAGAAATGCACTGCTCAATATGAAATTTTTGTGTAGAAGGGAATACAGTGCAAAGATTTGACTGATAAGTAGCATTTTCCTATTCATACCTTTGAAAGTACTGCCAGGGTTTGACAGTGAGGTCAAATGTACCCAAATTATACATGCTTGTATGAATGAAAACTACACAGTGACGGCACTATAAAGATCGATGACAATATCCTATAAAGTATACCGTGCACAACCATGTACCTAAGGTTCCAACTACATAAGATTTTTTATTATCCCGAAACTCACGGTGCTGGAACGTTACGTTTTACTGGCGAGGTTATGTCAGAAGAGACTGTATAGGCCTATGAGATGCCTTTACATTCCTTAGTACAGATTACATAAATATGTCGAAGTCAGTAAAATGAATCTGTCTAAACACATTACAGAGGGACAATTTCAACTAATATAGTTCTGAAAATAAGTTAAATGAAAACCCTTCACACGCAGCACTGACACACAAGTACATAATAAAAGTTGCAATCTGAAACTCTGAATACAAATATAAAATCACTTCTAATCAGATGAGTTCCATACTTTATCTAAGCTGAAAGTATACCTTCATTTTCTGTAAATCATTATTCTTTCAAATTAAGAAAGAACTAATGGGTACACTGCACAATCGTGTCTCCAATTTACGCTCGCGAAAACATTTAAATCATTCATTCGTCGCATACCGCCCTCGTGTCATTTCCACGCGAACAATCACGGAATAACTTCCGTGGGCCTGAATACCGACTATACGTAACACAAAATTCAGCCGACACGCAGAAACAGAACTGAAAATCAAATGCAAAAAAATAATAAAATATTTCAGAATACATGCGATAATGTCTTTTGCAATTGTAAAATCATCTTAACATTCGTTTCACTTTCTAAACTTGTCTCATAATTGTCACACGTTATTCCTCTAACGTGAACAGTAACTCGCCAGTTTCTACACGGGCGTGGATTACTGTGCTCGAAATATACGTTTTTTTTAATCACATGCCACTGCATAGGTCAAACAATAATGTATGCTGTATGATCTGTGTTTGCAGTGAACATGCATATACTGCAAATAGTTTCATTTGCTAGTAAATAGTTGTTGCACTTATATTTAACAACCACGTAAGAATATTAACTTACTCTGCGGAATTTCTTCGCTGCCGTCTATACTGTGACGAAAAACATAGGAATCCCAGAGGAATCTCGCGCACTAACTAAATCAAGGATAAGAATAGTATATTACCTGACGTAAAACGATATATTCCGCATGCCTCGAAAATGTTTTCAATAGCGTAAAATTGCAGTTGTTATTTTTCCACACTTTGAAACGTCATAGACCGTGCTCATGGGCGGTGGTAGAGAATAAAAAACATTTTAAATCGAAGCTGTGGTAATGGATTATGCAAGCAATATCTGCGGGTGCTATCTAAGAGTGTGCAGTGAAAACCCATGTTGCAATAAAGCCGATGATGATGTAACTTGACTCTCTCATGAAACAGCAATTTATCGCAACCCACACAGTTCTTCATTTACTAAGACAGTTGGGTCACGAACACACCCGTCAAAATCTCGTGTCAACGACAAAGAAAAGTGCTTATATTTTCGTAAAAACATAAGACACCTACGTGTGTGGTCTCGCTGTCTCCTTCAAAATGGCGTGTCTGTGGTTTGCGACAAATTGCTGTTTCATGAGTGTTGTACTAAGCGATGTATCGTTCCTGGGTGAACGAAAGAACGAAGCAATGTACGGACCTCTTGTTCACTTGCATGCGGACGGTTTTTTAGTGCTTGGCTGACAACAGTACGTCTTCGTCCACTAACCTCTCATTCGCCAGTCACCGTCGATAATGTACACAGATCATATCTAACGTATCTCCTTCACCAGCACGGATCATCTAGTTCACCAGTCTCTGTCATTTTTTTTTCGCAGATCGTCGCGCTAACCAATTCCCAGTTAGTCAACATGTCCTTTACTGCATCAAATATACCAAGAGATCAACAAAAGCACCTGGTTTTATGGATGTAATTTTATTGCATAGTGGTCACCAACATGTTTCGGACACTCACGTGGCCACCTTCAGAGTGGTGGGGACAAGAATACAAATATAATTACAATGTACTTAGTCACTCCACAGTTTTAGAAATCATGTAGTTTTCGGGTAAAATTCGCGGTTGAATAATAAAATAACAATGTGTATACAGTATCAGAAGTTACAATTGTTGTTTGAAGTATGGCTCTGTGGACTTCAAGTTACACAGAACCATACTCCAAGTGACATGCACGCCGAAATAAAAAGTCTGAGATTCGTACTTCAGTGTTTCATAACACCCCACACTTGTATGACAATACTGCTTGGCGGATTTATTAACAATTTACATGTTCCTTTCATAAGAAGTTGCACCATACCCAAGTGATGAAATTCCTGAACCTGATACATACAAGCAAGCATATAGTAAATTAATACAAATCAGCCTGTAAAATAATTCAGGGCACTAAATAACCAAAACAATCAAATGGATGCAATAACAAAAAAAGCATATATAACGTGAAATACAACTGAGTTGTCTATTAAAGCAACACGTTTCGACTCACTTGTGTATGCTAACTTTTTCTGTCAGGTTAAGCTATTCAACACACTCGAAGAGTCAAAACATGTTGCTTTAATAAACATCAAAACTTAGCTGCATTCACTATTATAATTCATAGTCATATGATCACATAACTGGTTGTTCACCTTAAAGGGAATGAAAAAACAAATTTTCTTTTCACCCAAAATTCTATCTTACAGAAATTTTTCATTGTGAGACTTGAAGTTCTCACAGTAATGCTGCTGAAGATTAAATATCAACCAATCTAGGCAGCATATCAAGAAGAGATGACTCTTCAAATATTTCACTGTTTCTTTTGAGACATGTGTACATACTGTTAATTCAAAGTGAATCACTACACTAGTATATGTAAGTATTTTGGACTTCAGTAATTATCACTTCCAACTTCATTCATAAGCAAACTGATGCCATGGTGTGAAGCACATGACACATCAACCACTAACAGCTCAGTACAAATATGGTGTCTTCAAATTTTTGCACTGTTTAATTTCCTACCAATGAAAGTAATATCTGGTTATTGTATCTCAAACCCAGAGAGGTATGCTAATTACATGATAACATTATGCAAGTGTGACAGAGATAGATATGATTTTGCTAAAATTACCGATTACAGTAGTACACATTATTGGGGGACCCTCACAGTTGCATTCTTAAAGTGGCAATTCAATTACAGACACTGACTGACAGGTAACATCAGAACTGTCTGGTGATTGTCACTTCTACAGCTTTCATTTTTGTTGAGGAAATAATTTTATCACATTCAGTAATTGTACATTCTTTTCCCAGTACTATTCTTCCAACATATGCATATTACACCAACTCTGCTACCCAAGAGGCACTGACGTAACCACCTTCATGTATCATCTGTTGCACCCACATCACAATTAATTACCTGGTTTGAATATGGTGTTGCTGTCTGTAGCTTATATATCCTTAAAGGAATGGCTGAGATAGGTGCTTTTTCAGACTGTACATTATGGACACAAAGGACATAAGGTCAAACAACATGCAAGGATTTCATTAATTTTGAAGGTATTCTCAATACACAACTCATATAAATATATTTATTAGGATACAAGAATTCACTGCATCCATACTGTTCTGATAATATTAATGTTGCACTATTGTACACTTTTAACATTAGATGGAAACAACAATTCAATGCGAAGTCCAGACTGATTTCACATAAATTAAGACTGAATAAAAAACAATTATGTCTGATGATACTTTCTGGGCACTATGATGAATTTACACTGTCCCTTTAATGCAACAGGTGTTTACATTTCTTGTCAAAACTTTGAATCAAAGTAATGTGAGGTAGTTTACATCACATCCCAGCTGTGGATTTCTCCCAACACTGACAAAACTAGATATTCAATCAATATTCCAAACTTCACATGGTGAAATAAAAATTTAGCCTTTTCATTGGTCAGTTGAGTTATATTCTTTGACATCACTTGAAAACTGCCCATTCTTGGGAGGTGTCTCATACACAGGAGCCAAAACTTATATCTCCAAGCTGCACTTGAACTGAGGTGATGCTTCCCTCTGTGATTTAACTCAGGTCAGCTAAAACTTGTCACACAGGACTCGTTAGGCTGGGTTCTTCTTCGTAAGGACACCCTTAGGCCAAATACATATCCCTTCAAGCATGTATTCTGCATACAGTCCTGCTACGTGTCTTAACTTGTCCATATTCAGTACCCCACAGTTCCCTAGATATCTGAGCGTACGACTCTCAACAGAAACCTTCCACACATTTCTGTCCAGACTGATAGTGCTCCTGGTTACTAACAAAACTATCAGCAGCTGTTTCTGAGGTACCATAGGCCAATTAATGTCCTATAGACTACTTAAATAAGTTAACCATTGTCCACATTTCTAGCACACACTTTTAGGTATGAAGAAAATTTCAGGACCAGTATATGTAAGTTTCATTTTCACTAAATAATGGTATTAGTACTGATTGACTCTCTTTCTGGCAACACTCTTCCTACTTGAAGATCATTTCTATTACAACTTCAGGTAATGACTTACTCTGCAGAAATTATATTTTATCATTTATACATCATAATAATTGTGGAAGCTGAATCCTTCTCTGTGTACTTAACTTAATGAACAATTACATGTATGCAATACAGAAAAATCATCCATATTGTGCCGAGGCCTGGGTTTACATTTCTTCCCATTGCTGGCCAGATTTCTGTCTGCCCTGTGCTGGTACCTTATGTTGTAATTTTAGTTACACCACTGTCTGCATAATATGCTATCCTGTGCAGTGCTTGAAATAAGGGATGCTTTAACCAATTATATGGTAATTCTTCATCACACTGTTTCATTGTGGAACTAATTCATCTTCTTTGGTGATAAGCCAACACATTCTTCTAAATTCTGTACAGCTATACTGTGGTCATCACTCAACTGACCACAGAAAACTGCCCACATCTATATGTCTGCCTAACATTACCATGTTCTTCTATCTTCTGATGTGTCCAAAACTAAGGAATGTGAAATTCCTCCTCAGTGTTTCTGCCTCTTGTCACAATGTTATGGAGTTGGATCATTTCTCCAATCATTATCATTCTACAGTTCCAGTGACACCAAATTATTTTACATGATAATACAGTACCATTAAGTAATTTAATATAAGAAAAATAAATGTACAAATTAGAATGAAATACCAGTACATTCTGTACACTGATAACCAGACAGTACTGATATGGCATTAATGCAATTAAGTCTGAAACATGAGTGACAGTGGTGTAACTGTGTATGGTGTTCTTTGCAAACTGTGCATGTCATTTCTGCAGATCCACATCCACTCATTCTGAATACGCAAATACTCTTTCTGAGAAAAGACAAATGACAAGTCAGTGTTGTATGCAATGTTCTACACCCATAAGATTCATCTTGCCACAAGTTGCCAATATATGTACAATCTTTATAGTATAAACTTTTTAACAGTTCATTTCTAAGACAATTTTTTTCCCCCCCATTATGGGAAACTCAACATTTAATGAAGACAAATATCAGCTGTGTAAATCAGCCAACAGCAAACATGTTGCTTTCCAACTCCATTTGCTTCATTTATTCTGTACAAATGTTGAGACATAACTGTGTCTCTAAACATATCAATAGTTTGGATAGTAAAATTGTGGTACTATGACACCTATAACAAAGAAGTACATACAGAAATGGATCTGTTCAGTTTGTCCAGGGTGATGGCAGTGTTAAATGCAATGTGAAGGAGAAAGAGAATTGGTACATGGATAGAAAGAGCATTACTACAAGTAATGGGGATGATGAACACAGTTTGTATTTATGAAATAAATATTTTAAAATGCTGCAGAGGGAAGAGAAGTGTAAGTAAGTTATTGTCAGTTTTAAATATTACCTTATCTACTAGTAACACATCTGACAAATAGTACTGTGCCAACAGATGTATAAGTAACAGCATATAAGCAAGTTTAATTTACAATGGTGACCAATTTTCAACTGAAATTTTAATGAAGCAATTCCAAATCTCATTCCTCTTTAGCATGAATTACTTTCTGAAGGGTTCATATGATGGTATATTACACTTAGGATTACTCAGTTTTTGGAACTTCATCATCCAGTATTCCAAAAACAACAAAATATTTCGAAAACGGAATCTGTTTCTATCTTCACATGAAAGGGTGGAGAGGAACCTTCTGACAGGGATCTAAGAGAGGTATCATATATGTCAGGACATACGATCAGCCTGCATGTATGATGTCCCCCTTCACAATCACCAATTTTCATGAAAATACCTGCAAAGAATGTGCTTAACTTCTTGCATGTTTAAAAGGAGACCACCCATTTTTCAGACCATGAATAAGGAAAATATTATTTTCATACATTCAAGTGAATATGGTGGCTATTCTCATTCACTGGAAAACCTGTGTATATCTTCCCCATATATGTACCCAAGAGCAGGTTTTAATCAACAAGAGATAACAGATGAAGTACAGGGATATTATTTTACCTGTAACTGTCACTAGTCATTTCCTGATTGCTGCCTTAACTCAGAAAACAAGTATAACTTTGATGGGAATTCAGGGTTCTGCAGCCAAGGTGCAAAGAGCCAATTACAAAAACCTGATTCAAATTTTGAATCTTGTTAATGCAAAGCATGGTGCATAATACAGCATGGCCTCTGTGTGGGTGATGTCATTCTGTTTGTTGCTTTCAAGCAATGTTTCGACTTTTCAGCAATTCAACTTCAGTTTCAACCTTACTACAGATATTACATCAAACTGGTAACATTAAGGTATGGAAATAAATTCAGTTAAATTTGAATCAGACAGTTACTTATAAGTATCTCCAACAGTTGTGTGAAAAACAAGGTACTGAAGAAATAAAGACGACTAAAGTAACTGACTGTAGAATACAAATTTTCATTACTAGGTCATTACTAACAAGTGAACAGAAAATACCATAAATCATGGTACCTGTGGATTATTATTATTATTCTTCCATTGGCTCATTGGCTGTACATTCTTGGGTGGGACTTGCCCTCCGCAATGAGCTTCTGCCACTTCCCTCTTGACTGCGCATTAATTCTCTAATGTCTGCACTTGTTCGACACCCTCCTCTAACTTTCTGGTGAAGCTTCCCCATTGTGTTTTCAATAATTATTAAATATACAAATTTACATTCTAATACAACTTTATTACATGAAATATAATCAATTAAAATAAAATAGCAGCTACAATGTTTCGGCCTTCTTGAAGCCATCAACAGGCTTTATCTTAAAAGGGCTGTAATATACAATTGGCAATGCAAGATACAGCCTGAATATGGCTTCATGGAAGCTCAAACATTGTAGCTGCTATGTTATTTTAATTAATTATATTTTATATAATAAAGCTGTATTAGACTATAAATTTATATATTTAATAACTCCTCTAACTTGTTGCACCACCTCAACTTTGGCCTGCCTCTCCTTCTATCTCCATTTCCTCTTGGTTTGGTACAAAGTACTTACTTGGCAGGATCACTTTCTTCCATCCTCATCACATGTCCAGCCCATCTGAGGCTTCCAAGCTTAATAAATCATACTCATCATAAAGCTCATATTTCCAAGGTTTTGCACCTCCCCCAACATCCATTTTCAAGTGTCGAGCCAAATATTTTCTGTAGAACTTTTCTCTCAAAGGATCTAAGAAGAATCTCACCTTGTGTACCCATAGCCCAAGTCTTGCTCTAATTAGTGTTCCATCAATGAGGCATTTCACTTTATGTCACAACGGGTTTTGAACTAAGAGGATTACCTGTGGATTCAATATCTTATATGGTGGAAGGGTTTGTAGTGGTGGCCTGACACACCCCACTATACACTCCCTGGAGACAAGTCACTTTTTATCATGGCAAGATAATAGGTGGAACACTTACAACATGAATATTTTTTTCATTCACGAAAAAATTACTACATCAGTATTTAATAGTTATAAAGATGTGTCACTGGGCTGAAAGACTCACTGATGCAGTAAGAGAATTTTCCAGTTGCTGGACTTAACAAAACCTGGGAAGCCTTTTTGTACCAACAAAAATCTATACTATATCTACACAGTGCCCTTCTGGCAGTGAACAATCTTCAAAGCCTACTGACTATTATAGGTTGTTTTTTCATTCAATACTCTTATTGGAGTTCCATCTCAAAAGACAAGTGAATACTACATGGTGGACAAAGTACAGAAATAAAGTAATCCCAATACATAATGTCTTATTTTGCACGCCTGGCTATTTCAACAGCACGCAGATAACAGACAGATTGTATTAAGTTCCTGAAGGAAGTTTATTTCTTGGAATATTTAATCATGATTTTAATAGCTCAAATTCTGCAGCACATATTACACTGAAAGTCAATCATAACATGGTTGGTAACAGCATGAGAAATTGCCATTATTTTGAATACCTGCTATAGCCAGATTTAGATTGAACAACAAATACTGAATCTGGAACAAAATTCTTAGTTTTGTGGACATCTCATAACCAGTAACAATGCGGAGTCCACAAAGGAATTATGAGCCATTATGGAAGACAGAAACTGGGTGAATAACAATGGTAATATGCCAATAAAAACTATCATACTGGCTTGACAATAGTGGTAATTCCTATGTGGTACACCATAAAATGCAACAGAGCACACTGAACTAACACAGTGTCATGACTGTATATTACTGCTCAAACATGGCAGTTGTACGGATGTACGCAAATGTACTGAGTGGCTGACTGTGTTTATGAGATTAGCATTATTGGGGATGTTTGGCCTCAAAGTTTGCTACACCATGCTACAAAGAACCCTGTCTTTAAAGTTTCATCCCAATTAAAAAGAATTTTGCCTAAGCCACACATATCATAGGTGCCAGTCACTTTGTTAACACAACCTTGACTGGAGGAAGGAACTGTGGCTAGGGGAAGGGTATGGGGATGTACCAATTAAACCATTCTTGGGGGATATATATATATATATATATCAAGCATTTGTTTGACATGGTGTCTGAAACAATGTAGCAAATTCGTAGCAGCAAACTCATCCACAAAACTGGTTTTACTTCATTTCTCACGTTCTCAGGTAAGAAATATTATGTCAGTAGGGGTGGATGATCATGTCACTCATGTGCATGCTTTGCCTTCCACTACTCTCTACTTAATAATGTAAACCTGAGAAAGGGAAAATGTGGCTAGACAGTGTAGGGATGTACCAAAAATGGCTAAATATAGACAAGGACATTCAAACTGACTGTTGTAATGGAGCAGATAACAGAGAGGCATTCAACTGTTACTGAATAACTTTACAACACATAACACATGCAGGCTGATAGTGCATTGTTACAATCAATACAATGGACTTCTTGTAATCAGCTATACCTATAATAACAGATTTTCACTGTACTGTAAAGGAACTGGAAATAAGTAGCTACTGCCCAGTTTGAAGTCATACTTGGCATTTGATTAGGAAACCCATGATAAAGCACAGTCAATGTAGACAGTATTCAGGCTGACTGGGATAATCAGTCCCAAAGTTTCATGGAGTAGCTTTATATAAAATGACAGCTCAGGCATTAAAGCTATTTTAAGGGCATAAGAAGACAAATATGGTCAGAGACAGATCAGCGATATCTGCTAAAAGCTGACCCACCAACAGTGAAAGAGGTCAGGGAACACACAAAGTCAAACTTGTGAAGTACCAATGCAAAATATTCTTCGATCATACACATCAAACAATGTCCATTGTTTGGGAATGAAGAACGCTCATGAACATGTACACATCTAGCTTGTGGAAATTCTATACCTTGGCATGAAAATGGAGTGGAAGTTACAAAGAACAAATGTAGCACCATGCTTCCTGGTATATATCACAAAGGTCAGACACCTTCCAACATAACCTCAGAGAGGGGTCACACCACCACCTCTTCATTCTGTTAACCTGGCCAAGGGACAGCAACAGCTCCCCATGCTTGTCGCTGAGGCCTTTTATCAGTAAGACTTACTCCACGTCCTTGTTCAACTTCAGATCTGATGAAAAACAGGTGAACGCACCTCAAAACCCTGCTGACAATACGAGTGCAACAGTAACGCCTGCTTGTTTCCAAACTCTCGGGACCAGGTGTGGTTATGATCACAGGGAATCATCTACCCTCTGCATCAGAACTTGCTGTGGTCTCTTCAGGCTTAACAATTTGGTACGTGATGAGGTACTCTGGATACGCCTGTTCACCACGATACACTACATATTCTGGAAAGTTCAGACCACCAGCACTTGGGCGCCCCATCACAGAATGGTGTCCAGGTGGAGCATGAGCCATCTTCATAGCACTGAACTGCAGGAATGATTTGCCCAGTGTCACTCGACACAACAGTAAATGCCTGTCAAAACAGCGAGAACATTAATAAATGCAAGTGATATCAGCAGTTTCAGCAACACCAATGCACACTTTTAACAAGCTTAAAATGAAATGCAGTCCAACACTGTTATAAACGCAGATAATTAACATACTGGTGAATCCTGGGTTCACAAAAGAATAAATACTGTTCCCCCTGCCAGCAACATAACATTATAGGGTCTGCCTTTGAAGCCATTTTAGAAAATGATGCATACCTACTTTGTCACATCCCTCTGAACGCAACATCTACATTGTACTGTCCTTTCACCTACAGTATTTTCAAAAGGAAACATTTTTTCTTCAAAAGACCATGAATTGAGAGTGCTGTATGTGGGCATGTAATGTCATCAGAATCACAATTCAAGATGACAGGCACAGAAAATTTCTACAGACCACTAAACATCAAAGTATTCCTAATTCTTCATTTAATTAGGAAACACAACAGTCTGGTGGATGTACTGGATGTCTAATGAAATGTGATCAAATCCCCCAGCAGGCATAAGAGATTCCCCCCCCCCATATTACCCAGACAGGCTGAGGAGCCCATCCAGCATCCTATTCAAAGGGTATTTTGGGCCCTTTCTCCAGGAGTAAAGTAGCCAAGGCACGATGTTGACTATGAAGGGCATCATGTGAACATTAAAAGTGAGTGGAGCTACGCCTCCACCGCACCAACTATCTTCAAGCTATGTACAGAGACAATTTATTTTCTTTCATGATGCCAACCAGTGTCTACTGAACAATCAGATGGAAAGGATATGCAAGAAGTGGTCATGGCCTAACTTTAACTGGAGGAACTTGATTAAAAAAACCTCCCCAAACAGGAAGCAGGAGTACTGACTGCTCAACTGCAAGGGTCAGTTACATCTTGTTACAAGTAAAGTACAAGGGTTTTATACTTTGCACTAACAGCATTTCCCTTTCATACTCTGGTCTTCTCTGCCATGACCATGAAATCACGCTGCACTCTGGTATGTGGGTACCAAAGTGTTGGAGGAATGTACCACCATCTTTTGAGGTTGATATCAGTCAAGCTGGGGAAGTGACAGATTAGTACATACGTGGTGTGAAAGAAATGGGTCACACAGGAGAAACTAGGATGGGACCAAGATCAACGGGAACACATCCCATAGTAACAGCAGGTACTCACATATTTATCCACCTGCCGCTGACGCTACGTACTGGCAGTAACTGACAACACTAAAAACAAAGCACTGCATAAATTAAATTAAATTAAATCATGTGATTACCATTACCATTACCTGTGACATATGTAACACGACCTATCCTTGTGCATGGGACAACCAGTTCCACCCCCAATTCCATATACATACTGGTTGCTTTTTGAGGAATGTTCTGCAAAGTATATCCCTGAAATAAAAATGGGTATCTTTAATCTATATAAACCTTGAAAGAAAAAAAATTGGGAAAAAAAATGATGATAAGAAAAGCTAGGATACAGTGACAGAGAAGAACAATTCTGGCCCATTAACCCAGTAATGATCTCCACATTTTCAGTTCATGAATGCTAACTTTTGTTGTTCATGTTATTTGCTTCCCCAGACTAAAAGGAAATATTCTGATACACAGGCACACATCTTACCTGCCCCAAACATCCCTCCAATGTAGGCATGCCTTTCATCAAAACCTTTTTGTACAATTGCATTAATGAAAGGAGAACCATGGAACAACATTCGTTCATTGGCCTGATTGCTATTTTCTTCCGAAACTTCTTGCCTACGGTGAGAGTATCGTTCCCATAACTTACGATTCTGAACTTTCTGGATCTGTAACAGAATTAGCTATATGAAGTACTGCAGAATGTATCTGTAATGTACCACTACCAAAATAATGTAACACACATGTACACAAATGCCCTTTAAAAAGTACATACAAACATTTGTAGATTGGAGGAGGTTACAAAACTAAAATCACAATTTTAACCTCCTTGATTTTATCACCCACATAATACCCAGTGAAAAGTACAAATTATGCAGGTCCGTGACATAATTTCTTCTGGTTCCATTTCTCACACCTCCATACTGTCTGTTTAGATACATTCTGAAACAAAGACAGCCCACATACTTCCCCATACGGTAAGAGACAAAGTTTCACATCCATTCAAAGACAAAGTATAATTACAGTCACAAGAGCAATAAAAACCAGTATTCATAAACACTGATTTAACTAAATAAAAGATGGCTCTGCAGATGACAACTCCCTTTTTCTATTTTCAGGAAAATATATAAGCAGAATGTATTTAACTTTGGGTATAATTGTAAGGCAAATTCCTGTTTTTCAGATACAGTAGGAAAAATTTTTATCTTATATTTACGTAAATACGGTAATTGCATCAGTTTCCTTGGTATATGACTTGGGATACTTTCATTTGTCTCAGCACTGCAGAGGTTAAATACTGAGAATTTTACTTTTCTTGTTTTGTGAGCTGCTTCTTTGGGTACTGAACTCACTCTGACAATGTTGTAGCGGCAGAAGACACCTCCAGAGTGGCCATTGTCACGATGTTCTCTTATGGTAGATTGCATCTCTTCCTCCACAGCCATGAACTCCTTATCTTCACCAAGCAGGTCAACCAGCAATGTACCAGGGTTTGATGGAGGCATCCACAATGTTCCTAAAACACATGTTCCTAATGACTCAGAGCTACTGGTGATAAATACAGAAATAATAACGAATGTAAGTAATACGTCAGAAAGCCTACGAAGAATATTTGATTATGGAAATGCCTGAACCCTAAAACACTGTTTATTTGTGTACAAGACAAATATCACTATTACAAACAGAGAAGACTCCCACTTAAGTACTACAACACTTGCTGATACCGTGCATTTCAGGGTTCTATTGCACTGGATTTTGTATGTTTTAATAGCATATGTACTTACTAAATTACTATGCACTGTCACCACGCTGTTATTATTATTTTCCATTTTTCTACAAAAAACCGGATGCATAAAAGATGCACGCTTTCAACAATGCCAACACCAGAACCTATCATTGGTCAAGGTCCTGGGTCCTAAGACACTGCCGCTTGCCTTCTTTCCTTAGAACCAGTTTTCCCATGACATGTATTGCTTGGCTAGTGAATGTAAGGTGCACATTTTCTGTGATTGTGCTGCATGTTGTTTAATACAATCACTTCCATACACAGGTTCAGTCACTTGCTGATGCTTTGTCAATACTACCTCACAATGCATGGGTACAAGAAAAAATATTTCTCTTTCTAAATCCATTCTTAGCTTAATCCTTCCCTCTGCTGCAAGATGGTACATGCAGCTACATTTTGCAATATTTTTGATACGTACAGACTGTACTTACATTTTCATGTGAACTAAAGCAAATTGTTACCGTGGTTCTGAAAATTACTACTCTAATTCCCATTCCATCATTTACTGACAACCTTCCCCTTTCATTTTCTTTTCTTTGCAAATTAAATATACAGATGTATGTATCTATTATTCATGCTATACTGCTAAGAAACATGAAAAGTGCTGACCTTTTTGGCCAATTTACAACAAATACATGTCAAAAGACATGTAAATCTGTAACCTAACCTAACCTAACGTAATACATACAAGGACAACTTATAACTAACCTGCAGTGGAGCACAACTTGTCAATGCCTTTGATAAGCTTATGCCGGTAGCCATATGCACTAACTCCTACTTGCTTCAGATCCTCATGCCCCATTTCTGCGAGAATATCCAGGGTAATATGCTCACGTTCAAACAGTTCTAGAAGGTGATCCAAGCCAAGACTGAAATGCAAGCAATAAGACACAAATTTACAAGGCTGTTACAAAAAACGGGGAACACAGGTCACTGAGAACATAAATAACATAACTCAGTGCCCACGCGATAGGATGCACTCTTTTTGAAACTCAAGTTTTAGGAAACATAACCTGCTTTACCAGTGATTGGCAATGCATGGTCTGGCCTTCCCAGTGTCACATACAAGTGAATTCTACCGATGGAAAAGTAAAAGTACTAAGCTTAATACTCATTCATTTAGTAGTCAGCCTTAAGACAGTTCCAAAGCCTCTTCCAAAATGAGCTCTCCACATAGTGCGATCTAGAGCTTCCTCCTTCAAATGAGAGTATTCTCTCCTTTCCTTAAGGTCATCCAGTAGCTTCCTATGTCTTCTTCCTCGTCTTCCTATCACGTCTATCCCTCATTTTATCCTTCCTTCAATAACCCGTTGCAGAAGGCAGTTTCTACGCAAAATGGGACCAATCCAGTTAGCCTTCCATTTACTTATTTCATGTAGGATATTCCTCTGCTCCTTGACTCTAAGTAATACTTCTTCATTTCTCACATGATCGGTCCAACTGATCTTCTCCATCCTTCTTCAGCATCAAAGTTCAAACTTTCCAGGTGTTTTTGACCTACTGCCCGAAGCATCCAAGTTTCAGCACCATATAAATCTATGCTCCAAATGTAGCATTTTACTGGTTTCTTCCTCAATTTTAAGTCCAATGTGCTAGTAAAAAAGAGCCCTCTTCTTGTTGAATGCAGCTTTTGCCATAGCAATCCTGGATTTAATTTCACACATACATCTTCCATCATTTGTTAACATGCTACCCAAATATTTAAAAGATTCCATATTCTCTAGTTGTTTTTGGTCTATCATAATTTTTACTGGGAACATTTGTTTTGAAATTCCCATTACTTTTGTTTTTTCCACATTCATTTCCATTCCATAGCATCCTCTAGTTTCAATAAGTTTATCAATCATGTCCTGTAGCACCTTTTCTTCCTTAGCCAATAACACAAGGTCATCTGCATATTTCACAGTGTGAATGATTTGCCCGCCTATTTTGAAGTCTCCAAACCCTTCCAGAGCTTCCTTGGCAAGGCATTTGCTGTACAAGTTGAACAGAATTGGTGACAAACATGACCAAACATGGCCAAAATATTTTCAAAACAAAGTCAAATTCGGTTATGTCACTGAAGGGCCCGAATAAATTGTGTTGTTATAAACGAGTGTCACTCTAAGCAAGGTGTAGGATAAAAGTGAAAGAAAAATATTTCAAGACAAAAACAGGCCTGTGGGGCATATGACTTAATGTTAAAACTATGAACTATTTAGAGTTTAAATTACAATTAAAATTCAGAAATAAAAATTACTTCTGTAATTGTAAATTTCCATACATGTTTATGCTAAACAATACATTAACTTAAAATTAAAATTTGGGAAGAAAAAAGTTAGAATGAGAGCAGGACCACTCACTTGGACAAGTCACTTCTCCCTTGCTTAAGTAACTTAAGCAGTGCCACTTTAATGTAATGTCACTCAGCCTTTCAAAATTGCTTTATTCCTGATCTGCTCTGTTCAAACATACTGATAATTTTGGTTGTTTTTCCAAAGAATTTGGATCACAGAATTTACAAGAGTAAATTCTCGACACATGTCAGCTTTGTTCTGCACACCACCCCCCCCCCCTATCTCTTTTTTTTTTTTTTTTACTCTTTTATTTTTTTTTTTATTTTTAGATATTGCTTTTTTTTTTTTTTACCTTTG
>Ga0136643_10006854_pt1 | contig 16381 bp, 11 predicted proteins | sample TergutLab28metaG_FD_96883 | JGI IMG/M metagenome (GOLD analysis project Ga0136643, IMG submission 96883) | Labiotermes labralis P1 segment gut microbial communities from Petit-Saut dam, French Guiana - Lab288 P1 (version 3) (version 3) | ecosystem: Host-associated > Arthropoda: Insects >... | reverse complement strand
GTTACAGTTTTTAGTACTCCTGATGATGGGTGCTGTGACACCTGAAACATGTAGAGTGACTTTGCAGTAAATAAATATCTGCATACTGTTGCATCTGGTTGGATTTTTATTAACATTGAATTATGATGCACGGAACCGTGAGCTTTAAAAAGCCGGGTGTAACGTTTAATATGTTAAATGCTAAGAAACGTGGTGATTAATTTTGAAATCTTGAATTCTAGGAGGCTACATTGGGGTGGGTGGGTAAGAGGCGGGTTTGACAAAGAGGGAATGGATATAGAATTTCAGTGAGGAAACTTGCTTTGTAGGGTTCTGCTTCCATTATTGTCGGCCCTGTTCAGCTAACATCAATTCTGAATTTCACAGGGATCCACTCTGTAGTATTGCTTTTTCACATTTCTCTTATCTTCAACACCACTATACACACAGTATCCTCGTTTTGAAGTAAACCTAACACTTCAACTTGAATAGCCATCATTATGTGTATAGCGGTAACTGTTGAGTTTATTATATATGTTTTTATTAAAAACACTTCAAATTCTCGTAATTACTAAGTTTACATAATGCTTCATATTTATATTGGTAGCATCGTTAGCCTCTATAATCTTTAAGCCTGATTTTGTCTCTTATAATTAGCTATTTCATTGTAACCTGTAATAAAGAGAAGGAAGGTAAACTGGATTGATTACATCTGGCGTAGGGACTGCCTTATAACTCACTTTATTTAAGGAAAGATAGAAAGAATAATAGAAGTGATGGAAAGACAACGAAGAAGACATAAGCAGCTACTGGGTAACGTTAAGGAAAAGAGAGAATACTGGAAATTGGAAAGGGAAGCACTTGATCGCCCCCTGTGGAGTAATAGCTTTAAAAGAAGCTATGAATGTGTAATAAGACAGACTGCGGTATGATGAATTGTTTATGTAAAGTTTGTATTCCCTGAAGATGAGCACTACGATTCGAAACTCATGTGGATTGGATGATTAATGTGATATTTTAATGTAACGCATTGTGCTGGTGAAGAAAATACATACGTGCATAGTCTTCGAATAAAATGCGTACAGTAGTCGAATATTACAAGTGGCCAATTGACTACCGCCAAGTTACCTTCTAAGTACTATTTTAATAGCACCGCTTTTAGAGGTTCCCCCATTTAAATTCTTTTAGCCAGGCTCATGTTCTATCACCACTAAAACTTCTATTGAAAACATTCTGCTTTTTTATTTCTATAGGCAGTATGTATGCTGATGAGGTCAAAGGTGAACCGTGAGCTGAACATTCAGCCCCGCCCCTTCTGTTAACTAGACAACGTTCAGGAATCTGACACTTTCCCACTATACACTTGTAATTAACATTTATACAGCAGTACGCAATCAACAGCGTCTTTTTCCTTTCTAGATTCACTTACTGCCTTTCCGTACTGTAAAAAAATCCACCAAGGTAAAATAATGTGGAGAATTTGTGACATCGTCTGCAGAAGTATTACCTCCACATATTTCCTGTTAAAGAATACAGGGTCATCGAAAAAGATGGACGGGATTTGAAACCGCTATAACTTAAAAAGTACTAGACGGATTTACATGTTTGGCGTTTTAAAATGTTCAGAAACGTTTAAAGTTTTAGAATTACCTTAGTACGTTTCAATATGTGTCTCGTTTGTAGCTCTGGAGACGTCCAAACGAAATTCTATCTCCTGCCACGTTTTCTGAATCATGTATCGTGTTACAGTTTCAATAGCTGATGTGATCCTGTCTTACAGGTGCTGGATATTCCTTATCTTCTCAGCATACACAATGTTCTTAATGTACCCCACAGGAAAAAATCAAGTGGAGAGAGATCTGGGCTTCGAGGTGGCCAGGGTATTGGTCCACCACTTCCAATTCAGGCATCAGGGAATCTCTCATTTAAAACGTCAGTCACAAAGCAACTGAAATGGGGAGGAGCTCCGTCTTGCATAAAAATAAACCTTCTTACAATTTCTTATTCGAAGGTTTCAATCTGTGGAAACACGTACCGTTCAATTAAACCGAGATAGACAACACCGTCCATCTTTTTCGATGACCCTGTATATGATATGCCACCCAAAGGATGCAGTAGACTAACTGCAGAAGCCGAGTTATACATAAAAAAAAACTGTCTGATGTCGATCTTTTAAAGCGTTCACTGAAGTTTGCGAAATTCTGTGGTGGGATTTTGTGAAGTGTGAATGAAAATGAATCAGGAAATTTCTTCTCAACAAGAAGGGCTGTTAGTTTCTCAATGAGGACTCTCCGATAATGAGCCTATATGCCAGAAACTTAATATTTAGTCTTATAGGCTTGTTTAATATCATTTCCTGCAATTTGTCCGTTCATTTGCCTCTATTCTTGCTAAGACATGACTATTCACACTCGGTGAGCCTCGAAACATTTTTAGACAGTACACTGCAGGTTTCTCCTTGTGCAGTTACATGTCGACATTCATGCGGTGAAAAATTATGTTAAGAATGCAGGCTTGACATGCCAATTGAATCAGTTCTGCGATATTAGAAGAAAGATAATCCGTACTGTTGAGCTAGCGAGTACGATGCAGCAGGTAGGACAACACGGTACAGTTGAGCTGGCAATACGATACCACAGGTAGGTTAAAATGGTACTGTTGAGCTGGTGGTACGATACTGCTGAAAGGAGCGCCACTATTCTTCTTCCGTATGGGTACCTTTTGTTTGATCGGTCACATTTTGACGTCGTCTTGCACAGGAGTATATCTGCATGCAGTGACAGTTTGTTTCCACACGTATTGCTGGATTAAACTGATCAACGTCGCGCTTGAGAACGTCTGTATTTGACCATAACTGGTTTTATTGCCTAAATGCAGTTTATGTTTATTGTTGTTTAATTGCTTAGCAGCTAAAATTTATCAACCAACGAATGCACATATAATTTCACATAAAACACTTTTAAAACGCTTTAAAACACTCCGACATGTTTCGACCTTGCAGGTCATCATCAGGGAGCTTAGTACCTTGCTAAAGTTATATTATAGTATTCACAGTTCAGTTGGTATTTGCAAACGAGGTGTTGTGGCAGCATATCATGTTGTGTAGGAATGTGCTGTGGAGCAGTGGCTAGGTGTGCGTCTAATGCTGAGTAATGAGAGACTGGTTATCATTACTCATCATAAGACGCACACCGAGCCACTGCTCCACAGCACATTCCTACACAACATGATATGCCGCCACAACACCTCGTTTGCAAATACCAATTGAATTGTGAATATTATAATACAACTTTAGCAAGGAACTAAGCTCCCTGATGATGATCTGACAAGATCGAAACATGTCGGAGTGTTTTAAAGTATTTTATGCGAAATTATATGTGCATTGGTTGGTTGATAAATTTTAGTGATTCTACAAAAATGCACGGTGCTACAATAAGATTTGTGCTTGGCAGCTGATTTATTGCATCCTGCTATTCCGCTGCGGAAATTCAAGATATGTGCAACCCAAATTTATACTACGAGTGTATTTATATCATTGCAGTACACACTGGTATAGGTAAGGTAAATGAAGGATGCTTCCACTTCTGTAATCAATAAAATGATATAAAGAACCTCAAGTGTCAGGACACTTCCCACAGCTATTATGTTAATCTAGTGAGTGAAACATGGGGAATATTTGGTGCTAGAAAACGAAAGAATAAAATCATCATGGAACAACAACGAATTCTAATAATGTTACTAAAACTGTCGGAAGAGTTCATGCGCAGAGTTTTGTACTTCGCGAAGCCTGAAATATATTTTATGCGCGTTGGACTTCCACTGGAATGCACTGAAGCCTAAACCCGTTACGTCATGCACTCCAGGTCACAATATTCAATGGGTGAACATCGAATCTCAATAGGGCTAATGTAAAATTTTGTGTCCAGACTGTACTGCAATAGCCAGAGAAGTTCCGTAATTTCATATTGTAATTGTTTGATGTCCATGGGGTTCAAACTTATTTGACAGAAACTAAGAAGTGGCGCAGAAAGGCGTTAGAAGGTATACAAGTACGTTCTGGAATACGTGACTCTACAAACTGAGAAATTTGGCGTATAGAAATAGTATAAACAACCAACTAGATGCAACAATAACAATTTATTAGTAATTACAATCAGCTCAACATGTTTCGGCCGATAATTTGGCCCAACCTCAGGAGCACTAGACAGTGTTTACAACTTGTTTTATAATGCGCCGAAGAAGTTGCTTGCTGTCACCAGCAGGCAGCACCGTCGTTGAATTATACCACAAGCTGTAAACACAGTCGAGTGCTCCTGCGAATGGGCGAAATTATCGCCCGAAACATGTTGAGCTAATTGAAATTACTAATTAATTTTTACTATTGCATCTAGTTGGTTGTTTATACTATCGTATCAGAGATGCACGGTCACACAAACGTAAAATTGGCCTATAACATTCATTCACAGAATGTGGAACAGTTTTCTGCAGTAATCTGCACATTTTTGCCTTGTCCATGAAATTCTTATTTTTAAGGATTGGAAGATATACAAGATGCTTGCTTGGGTGTTACGAACATCTGGTTTATCTCGAAGTTCTTATTACAGCTTAGAGAACATTTGAATTAATTTATTTTTAATCCAAGATTTATCTAATATTTCAATATTCAGTAATGCAAATTGTGTTATTTTATTGTATGAAATGAAAGAAACTCTTAAATTAACTTTGTTGTGTGTAACAGTTTTAGCCTAGTATCGTACTTTTGTTAAATGCTGTTGAAACTCGGACAGATCGTTATTTTTCAATTAATGGAGTTCAAGAATATCTGTGAAAATTGACAATTAATACAGTTAGACTTTTGTCATTTTACGATCTTCCTCATATTCGCGAAAAGCGTCTGTCAACTTCTTCATGTCCATTCGTCTGTCTATCTGTCCGCATGTATCAATGCGGCTTCAACTCGGCGGATTTTCATAAAATTTTGCAGTAGGACTTTTCATTACACCCTGTAGAGAACATCCAAATTTGATGAAAATAGTTGACGCTTTACACGCATAGTTAGGAAAGTTTTATTATTACCCGCGATATTAAATCGCCATAAAATCTCACTCTTCGAGTGAAATGGTACAAAAAGCTATTAGGATAGCAGAGAAGGTATAAACATTATGCCTACGCGCCACAGTGTTGTGTTATATTTACATTACCTGTTTTGTTGTCGATCATTTTTGGTATCATTTGTTTACAGAAACAACAATCAATTACAGTACTTTAAATGATTGTGGAAAATTCTCTTGTACAGTATGATTCAGTTATACGTGTAAGTTAAAAGGTGAGCGACACCGCATAAAGGAACTTGCGCCAGACAAATGATTAAAATAAAACTTGCTGGTGCAGGTAAATCCAACCTTTGAAAGTGGTTGGAGTAAACATTGTACTTCCTGTAACAAAATGGCTTAGTTGGGAAATTGTCGACCTTTAAGCGGCAATTTGCTTTCATTACTACGAAACGAAATACTTCTTCAATCATTCTGCACAAAATGTACATCGGCTTATGCAATGAGAGTGCTTAATGAAGACGACCTTAGGGCAGGACGGTGGTAATATGACGGATGTTTAAAAACGGCGTTGCATCTGACCGTGTGCGTAGGTTAAACAATTTGCACGCTCGGGCGAATAAAATTTTCATAGGGTGGGTACCATTTATTTCACTTTATCTCAAGAGAGAACATGGTCTAGGTGTTCGTAAGGTCTGAGGGCAGGTTTTGTATGCAATGAAGACGAGGAGAGAAGATATGTAAAATTACATATTGATGAATGTCACCTGTATCATTCATCTAAATTTGTATAGTAGTGGAATGAACCGTTCTTTTTGTAGAGGATGTAAACTAGACATTTCTCGCGAGATATCTGCTTCAAATTCCCCCCGTCACACCTAATAGTTTGACTTGGGTTATCCTTGGTTTATCTTAAATATTCCAGTCCAGTGACAATATGCAACTTCGCCCACGCCATTGTTGCTCTCTTCAAAATATAAGAGTTTTCAGTATTCCGTCATGGTGAAATCGAGACACTTGCCCGTCTGGGATGTTATGCAGCGTAGGTTGGTTACAAGCTACCATCCTACGCTGCGTAACGTCCCAGAAGAGCGAACTGCTTCCGGCCAAGTTTTTTTCCGAATTGTGATAAACTATCTACCCTATCATTCGAAGTCATAGTTTCAGCATTGGCAGGCCTGTTGAATGATCTGGAAGAAGTACAAAGTAGGTAACCATGCAAAAATGAGATTGGTGACACAAACGGGAAGCACTGGGAAAATGATAAATATATATAACGTTTTACCGTAGACCCCCAAACAGGATAAACCAGATAGTAAATACAGATGTAAATGGGGGATAATATTAAAGCATTCTTTGATGAAAAGTGGTGTGTGTGTGACTCTATATACTTAATTTGAGTCGTTCATGGATGGCCGTTTTTAATCGTTCTTAGCTTTTCAAAGCCCAACAACAAGCACACGTACCACCTGCAGTAACGTTACCAACTCCACGTGTTACCACACTGTTCTTACGCATTGCGAATGAATGCGAAAGAAGGTGCCTTTGTTTTCCCAAACAACATTAAATGATGGGTGTTTTTAATGGAAAGCGGCTATGTTTTCTGTGAGGTAGAAAGTGAAATTTTGTACAGACTCTAATGTAGATGATTATGTGTCCTTTTCTTATTATGCCAGTCCAGTTTTCTCAACCATAAAATCAATGACCTTGGTTATACTTTCACATATTTTAATATTCAGTACATCGTAATGCACGCTGGAGAATAAATTATAATTTATTCTCCAGCGTGCATTGCGATGGAAGACAAAGAATGGCCTCATAGCAACTGTCACCCACTTTAATCCGCTTTCTTGATTAATTATGGTTGCAATCTTCATTTTTTACTGTCATTTCCAAGTGTGTGAAATTTGCCCCACTTTTAAGGTCATGTAAACCCTACAAAAAAGGTAAAATGATCCCGTTACAGGCCCGGTGTGGCCCAGGGGGTGGGTACAGGTATAGCTGTACTCTTCCATGACCGCAGCACTAGAATGGGGTGAGTGGTCAGCAGCACGCCCCGGCCGCATTTTACCCCGGGAAAGACCCGGTAACCATTTTACTGGAGGCTGGGTGGGCCCCAGGGCCGGTCTGGACGGGTGGAAAATTTCTTCCTCACCGGAATTCGATCCCGGACCGTCCAATCCGTAGTCAGTCGCTATACCGACTGAGCTACCGGGCCCACATTTCAACCCTATATGAACATTTTCTCGTTCGTTTAAATGATGCAAAAAGTTTGCTTACTTTTATGTGTTGGCTTCTATTCCAGCCTCCATGACATCGTATGATGATGTGCGTGTGTGTGTGTGTGTTTCTCTGTTGGTGGGTGTTTATTTTAGTTTTTGTTTCCTATTTATTTTTATTCCTAATAAATTAGTACCATCAGCACAGAATGGAATCTGCTGTGCCTGCCCCGCTAAATTTCGACAGTACTTGCCTCCCGCCGGTTTTCTTCTTGTATTTTCCTAATCTAACAATCTAAAGACCGATCCCGGTGACTTCGCGGTCTAAGGCGTGGGTCTGCGGCCGCTCGCTAGCTGGGATAGCGGGTTCCAATCCGGCCGGGGACACGAAATTCTCTCTGTCGTGTGTGTTGTGTATTCTCAGGTAGAGTTCTGTGCGACGGGCTGCTCTCTCATCCAGAGGATTCCTACCAAGTGTGATGTGTCCGAGTGTGATGTCGATACCTAGACAGCCCTAGTGGCCCTTGGCCCACTAGGGCTGTCGAGCCATGGAAAAATAAAATATTCTAAATCCTGGTTCAAAAGGCATTGGAGGCTTTAAATAACCTTATATCAAATCATTGCAAATGGGAAGTGTCTGTGAGAGACGTTTGGCTAGCTGCAGTGAAAATTTTATGGTTTAATTTCACAATGACAATGAAATGGTTACGATACAAACAGCTGTTATTGTTTATTTAATTAACAAGCCAACAAATGCACATATATTCATTCAATGATCTAAAATTAAAATTAAAACACTTAAAACGCTCCTACATGTTTCGATCATACGATCATCCTCAGGGAGCATACACTGTTCCTTGCTAAAGTTATAGATTGGTTGTTACGGTATTGATTATGAAATATACCGTCATAATTTACTCAATTATTATACCAACCACTGCACATATATAAAATTTATAAAATTTACACATTAAAACGCTCCGACATGTTTCGGTCCTAGGACCATCATCAGGGAGCCATATCGTTCTTGCTAAAGTCACACTATAAAAAGTCACATTAATTTCTCTGTACCAGTTGGGTATTGTGGCAGCATGCCGTGTTGTGTAATGTTATGCTATAGCAGGGCACACTTCGCAACATAACATTACACAACACGGCATGCTGACACAATACCTAACTGGTGCAGCGAAATTAATGTAACTTTTTATAGTGTGACTTTAGCAAGGACGATATGGCTCCCTGATGATGGTCCTAGGACCGAAACATGTTGGAGCGTTTTAATGTGTAAATTTTATAAATTTTATATATGTGCAGTATTTGGTAAAATAATTGAGTAACTCAACAACATGCACGGTGTAACAATGAAAATACCGTCAAAAATTATATGAAGCTGTGTAGTTTGGTTGAAATCTGTAGACGTTTCGGAAGTACCCGCTGCTCCCGTCTTTAGAATATCAGACTTTTCTACAATAAACGTCGAGACACGAGTTGTTTTCGAAACGTAGACAAATTTCTACCAAACTACACGGTATAAATCCTTATATGGCTGTCATTAAATTTAGTTGATACTGAAATTACATGATTTTTATTGCTTGTTTGAGTACTTCTGTTACAGCAGTATATTGGACATACGTATTAACGATTTTGAGGTGCGCCATCCCCGTTGTGTGTTTAAGCTATAAGGTGAGGTAAATTCAGTCAAAAACACAACTATGAATATATGGCTCAACATCGCCACGCGGTTTATGCATATTATACAGAGTGAGTCTCTCGCTAGAGGCCCCAAACTATTGTCTATGTACAGGTCGAAAAGCGCGGGTTTCTCTTTCGTAAATAATGGCAAACAGGTTCATTTAAAGCATGCCAGACGGCATTTCGAACGGAATTTCGTGAAAGACATGCACCATCGATGTGTCCCACCCAGAAACTGGTTAAAAAGTTAGAGACATGGGGAAGCCGATCTAACGCCTACCGACTTCCTTCTTTGGGGCCTATTGAAGAGCAAAGTGTACAAAAATACACCCCGCAAAATCGACCAACTCAAAGACGCTATACGACAAGAGATTCATGCCGTCAACGTCGACACTTTGGGAAAAGTATTCCAGAATTTGGAGAAACGCATTCAAGTGTGCTTGGATGTGAAAGGAGACAAGTTTCAGCATCGGTTATGAGCAGGTTCTGTTTTGCATCTTTCTCGGTATGTGTATATAAATTTTCAAGTCATTATCTCAATAACATAGTTTTTTATGGACAATAGTTTGGGGCCTCTAGCAAGAGACTCACCCTGTATATAACTCTTATAGCAAGAAAGTTGTCAAACCCTGATGATGGCCGCCACAGGCCGAAGCATGTAGTTTTCCATTGCTAATAAACACCATCATTTAGCCATACATTCATAATTGTGTTTTTGACTGAATTTACCGCATCTTATACGTATTAACGACTGCAACAGCTTTCCTTACACTGATTTATAGAGCAGCCTTGCGGATGCAGCTGCGGTGTAGGAACAGAAAGGTTGTTAGATGAGGCGGAAGGAACATTTAGCGGATATAAATTCAACTCCAGGGATTTTAAAGCTAAATGAGATGGAGAAAAGTAATCATGAATATTGAATAGTGGACAGACAGTGACGTAGACGTCGTCGAGCGGAATCTGAATTGTCTCAGTCGTCTGCATCACCAAGCGTGACGCTTGTGTCTTGTCTCCGGGGGATGGATGCCGTCCTCGAATCTTGATCGCAAAGACGAACACCCTGACTGTACTATTTTGTCATATCCTTCCGGTCCTCCAGGCAATAGCCAACACAATAGGCCTACCTGTTGCAGTTCACTATCGCTTCCTTCCTAATCCGTTCCAATTCATTATTCACTGTTCTGTCAATTTGACGCTACATGTATCCTGAGAGACCATCACTGTCGTTAAATAAACTGTTTGTACCAAGAGAGAGGTACTAGCAGGGGGCCTGGGAAAAATTGATCATTAATAAGATTTACTAATTGTTTTTCTTGTTACCGGGGTGCTGATAAGTCCTTAGCCCGACCAGGAAGGAAACGAGCTCGGAAGCATGTCAGGAACCCGCGCTATTTCAACAATATCGAGACGCGACCTGTCGCCAAGTTTCTTTTCCTGCAAGGCAAGGAGCCGAAGAAAATTCACGCCATTCTGACAGAAACATTAACTTGTTTCCTTCCTGGTTGGGCTAAGAACTTATCAGCACCCCTGTAGTTGTGTTAATTAAACTATATAAATACATTAAATTTACGATTTGAGCTCATCACCACATACTATTTGAGAGATGAAATCAGGGAAGATGGGATGGGTGGATCATGTGACGCGCATGGTTAAGAAGAGGAATGCGCACAGGCTTTGGTTGAGAAATCCTCAAAGAAAGAACCTGTTTGAAGACTTATGGCTTACTTATTTAATTACTCCATACAGCAGAGTCCTTCTTGAGAAGCTAACCGATTCTCAGCTAGGCAAGAAATTCCCCACATTTTGTGGAGCCCGTAAGTTCATTACCATTCACAAGTGCCCGCCAACTTTCCCTATCCTGAGCCAGCTCGATCCAGTCCATACCCCCACATCCCACTTCCTGAAGATCCATCTTAATATTATTCTCCCATCTACGCCTGGATCTCCCAAATGGTCTCTTTCACTCAGTTTTTCCTACCGAAAACCTGTACACGCCTCTTTTCTACCCCATAAGTGCTATATACCCCGCCCATCTAATACTTCTCGGTGTTTATCACCTGAACAATGTAGGGGAAAGAGTGCAGATCATTAACCTTCATTATGTAGTTTTCTCCACTCCCCTGTCACCTCGTCCCTCTTAGGCCGAAATATTCTCCTCAGCACCCTATTCTCAAACACCTTGAGCATACGTTTCGCCCTCAGTGTGAGCGACCAAGTTTCACACCCATACAAAACAACTGGCTATGACTAGGTGGGATAATAATATTAAAATTGATCTTAAAGTAATAGGATTGGCGTCTGTATACTGGCTCACAATAGGCTTAATTGACGATCATTTGTAAATATATTAATGACGGGTGTTTTGTTGGGTAGATGAAGAACTGATAACGTTCCAAGAATGTCAGCTCCATGTACAGGGTTATTCGAAATGATTGTCGGGGTTTTAACAACTTGTCATACACAATACACTTGAGATAGGCATATATGTACTTTTTATTTAATAGAACTTATAGAGCACCTGTAAGGTATGTAACGAAAACTTGGAATGTTGTTCTATTAAATAAAAAAGCACATATACTCCTATCTCAAGTGTATTGTGTATGACAAGTTGTTAAAACCCCAACAATCATTTCGAATAACCCTTTATTTAGTTCATCGTCAAATATATCGTAAATAAATAAATAAATAAAAATTAAATAGGTGGTGTTTAGGAAACAAGCCCTTTTTGAATATCACTCAAGAGAGCCTCAAAGCTGTCACATGTAACCGCTCCTGTCCATACCACAACAGAAGATATCGGAAAGATGAATTAATGTGCGAAAAATATTTTACTTTGTAAATATATTTTATTGCACGGGATTTTGTCTTTCTCCTGCAATCGGAGACACATTTTTATACAACGTTGTGTGTTTTCATATGCAGGCGAGACAGACATTGTAACTTAAAGGACAAGCCATGTGTCACGTATTTGGAGATTATGCGCGATGGTAGCTAACGTCGGCTACATTAATTTCTAACGCATATTCTCTAATCATTTTTTTACACTCAGTAATTCATTCCGAAAATTATTTTCTATTTATTTTTCCTTTTGTATTTGTTACTAACAAGAAAGGCAATGCACGTATAACGTAACAATGAGGCGCGTTCGTGCAAGCATTGTTGCAGTGGAAAAGCAATGAGTTTTACACAGCCGGCTTGTGTGTAAATGTAGAATTAGGTATTCAACATGCAATGCACATGGGCCATATTGTCATCTGTGGCCTGCCCTACTCTACAATATTTTTCCACATTATCTCATAAATATCACGTTCGTGGAACAAAATAGTCACTGAACACAAAATGTGTCTTATGCGTATTGGACCGTGCATCATCTTGATATTTGAATAAAGGTTGAACAACTAGATGACACTTGTTTTATTATATATTGCTCAGTTGGTCAACATTTATTCAAACAAAATGTGTGTTTTGGTTTTCTGTACAAATTTTGTCTGAAACATTGCTCATAATAAGAAGGAATGAGCGAAATATGATAAAAAATTATATATTGGTCAACATGCAAATTACCCTTTATTCTATTATAATGAAACTTGAATTTTCTCGACAGATTTTCGAAGAATCCTAAATATCAAATTTCGTGAAAATCCATCCAGTGAGAGCCGAGTTGTTCCATGCGGACAGACGGACAGATATGACAAAGCTAATAGTTATTTTTCGCAATTTTGCAAACGCGCCTAAAACTGGTTTATCTACTGAGAATATGTTTAAGAGCTCTTCATTTCCTGAAGCAACCGAAGTCCCACGTCAGTATTTCATCCGACTGGAAACAAAACCATAAAGTTTCAGCACCTTTCACGCCCGTTACTTGGAAATGTACATCTTTTTGTGGTGTTTATATTAACAAACGAAAGAACAAACCAACAAACGTCATGGAACAGAGTCTTTGAGAAGCTAAAAAGCTAGTCAAAAATGACCGAGCGTTTCGTAGAACCGGAAATTTCATTACCGGATTCAAAAACGCCAGCCACGTGTCCCTGTCCTGAGCCAGATCAATCTATTCCCTGACTCCCCATCTCATCCCTTGAAGACCCATTTTAATATTATCCTCACATCTACGCCTAAGTCTTCCAAGTGGTCTCTTTCTCCCAGATCTTCCCACCAAACAAATATCTGTCCCTCTCCTGTCTTCCACAAGTGCTACATGCCCAGCACACATAATTTTTCTTGGTTTTTATATACAAACTTTTTCCAGAACACATTTTGTCAAGCCTTAACGCTACTGAAGTGCACGTTACGAATTTATGGTTTAACGCGATTATTCTAAATTTTCCGTGGGTTTATTTCATTTTATTTTTTTTTGGGGTGTCAGGGTGGTACTTCAGATGTCATTAGGAACGCATTCTTCGTCTATTTTAAAATTTTATTTTTACTCTTACGCAATCATTCGACGATATTTGTGGGCTGAAACACTGACAGTGTCGTTAAATATAAACAGAAAAAGAAATAAAGTAAAATTTATCTACATGTAACGCCTGTGAGCGGCAGTAGAAGATTTACGTTCTTCTTTTACCTTGGAATTAGAAAGAATGTAGTAGTATTACACAATATTACCACTCAGTTTTCACCAAAGCTTTAAACAATTTACTTAACACAGAGGGACCACTGCATGTGTCACCGTATCATAACAATACGTCGAAGTATTTTATTCCCAACATTCACTGTGTTGACTGCGACTCGCACTCAACACAGTGAACAGTACACACAACGTACCTATGACATGCTGCCACACCACCGCATAACGTATAACTACGTAGTTTTTTTTACCGAATTTTAATCGAAATATAACTTTAGCTAGGCTCTAGTGAAGGTTTTCTGATGATGGTCGTAGACCGAAACATGTAGGAGAAAGCCAAAATGATTCTTAATGTAAGTTTTAAAACTTTGTCGAGTTTAATGAAGAGTGCATTTGTTGGTGAATGAACGTTATAGATATCAAAATGCATGGTTCAACGATAAAAATTGTTACTTTTTTTATTGCACAATGCTTATTGATTTATTTTTGAGATTTGGAAGCTCTTTTGATCGTTGTACAGTAGAAACTCTTCAATTTTCACGCATTATGGTGAACTCTCGATTATCCGGGGTAATGCTGGAGAAGGGCTGCAAGGGTATCTGACACGGACAATCCTAAATATATTCTTTATGGAACCACGAACAAAAAATAAAAATATTATTTATTTATTATGTACACGATATGTACGGGGACCGTGGTGGCACAGTGGTTACGTTGCTATGCTACAAATCGGAAGGTCGCTGGTTTGATCCCAGCTAGTGTCAGTGGATTTTTAATTGACATAAAATCCTTCCGATCGCACTATGGCCCTGGGGTCAACTCAGCCTCTAACAGAAATGAGTACCAGGAGTATTTCCTGGGGGTAAAGGCGGCCGGTGCGTAAGGCTGGGAACCTACCACCATCCTGTGCCTTTGTCACGAAATCTGGGAACCTTAACTTCCTGGAACCCTCTGGGCCTGTCCAGGCCTTTAATGGGACTGCTTTTTACACGATATGTACAAAGCTTACATTTTTTGTTTACTTGAATAGTCCGTCATTTTTGTTTGTAATGATTCTGTTCGAGCAATCAACACTAAATCATACTACTTCCCACCTTGATCATTAGTCATTAGCAACTTACTATGGTGCACGAATAACACGCAAACGGGATAATTTTCAACACGGATTATCTAGAGTACACTCTATTTGGATGAATTTCATGAGTCAGAAGCTTACAATTAGTTTACTGTGATACGCAAATCACAATTTTTACCATTTAAGGTGCAGTTTACACAAAGTTATTAGCAATGGCATTACCTTGATATAGAATATCCCAGCTGGTGTATCAGATGACAAGTGTAAGTTTTAGTCTTAGTAATTAACCAACTTAATGCACAAATTCTTCTTTTATAATAAGTTTATTAGATGCCTCTACATGTTTCGAGCACTATGTGCTCATCGTCAGGAGGTCAGAATTGTATTATACAGCATCTGGTATCATCACACGCTGTCGGTGGCCGTCCGATGCACAGGTTGAGAGAGGACTGTGCAGGGGACGGCCACCTACAGAGTGTGATGTTACCAGATGCCGTATAATACAGTTTTGACCTCCTGATGATGAGTACAACAGTGCTCGAAACATGTAGAGGCATCTAATAAACTTATTACAAAACAAGATTTTGTGCATTAAGTTGGTTAATTACTAAGATTATACTGAGATGCACGGTGTACTTGCATTCAATTATCATTCATACATAAAAGCTACTCGTGAATGTCGCCAAAACTGTTACAAGTAGCTGGTTGAGAACTGTGTTCTTCTGGGTTGTTACGCAACGAGTAGTGGTAATTTCTCACCGACATTTCGGGATAACCTATCAGTCTCATCTTCCAGAATCAAGTAACTTGTTGTGTGTGGCCGATATCAGAACAGAAACGTATATTTGTGCAGTGACATTGCGGTAGGTTGGTTACGGAAAATTTTGCTGAATTTTGAAGATGCCAGCGAAATTTAAAAATGAATTTAGAGCGAATGGAAGGACACAGCCCTCCAGAAATGGCTCTCCTTTATTGGCCGAGCGGAGGTTGAGAATCTGGACGCCCAGAAGATAACGGGAATTGCAACACATTTTTTTTATTAATATGAAGAGGCCTTAATGATGTAACCATATAGCGTTCACACGATTTTAGTACGGTCCTTGTTAAAGATTTTAGTTTTGTGTGAGTGATTTATTGTCAAACATTCTTAATCATTTCTTTATTTCCTTATTTTTTTAAGCTAAAATAAAACTTCCGACCTACATGTTTGTGATATATTGGTAGTTAGCGGCTGTCAGAAGCAGAGCCAACTTATCTGCGTGTTTAAGTGACCAACACAGTAGGGACACGTGGTGGGTAGAAGTTGGATCCACGCATTCTTATCCTTCGAACTAGATAGACGAGAATGGTGAGCTTTACTTTCCGGCCGCCTACCCCCTATAACCACTAATTATGAGGCCGTATGTCTCCCATGTATGATATTGATGTGAATGGGAGAATAATATCTCGTCTCTGCCAAGTCTCGAACCCCAGTTGGCTATCCTACAGCCTTTAGCCTAATGACTAGACAGAATGACTATTTTTATTTTTAAGTCACTCTCGAGCTACCTAATTGAATCTTACGTGGTTTTACAGCGTCCTTGTTTTTTTACCAATTAACGTCACTCTTGTATGATTTCCCTGTTGTCTTGCTGACTGCTGTGCAGGCGAGTTGTAGTGCAAACTACAAATTGCGAGTTCTGAACTTGGTCGCCACTTCTAGTTGCTATTTAATAGCTATATACTAACCACCACCACCATCATCACCACCATCACCATCACCACCACCACCATCACCACCACCACCACAATCACC
>Ga0136643_10006852_pt1 | contig 16384 bp, 4 predicted proteins | sample TergutLab28metaG_FD_96883 | JGI IMG/M metagenome (GOLD analysis project Ga0136643, IMG submission 96883) | Labiotermes labralis P1 segment gut microbial communities from Petit-Saut dam, French Guiana - Lab288 P1 (version 3) (version 3) | ecosystem: Host-associated > Arthropoda: Insects >... | reverse complement strand
TGGAGGAAAATACCTTAGGCGAGTTTCGAAATGGGCAAGCCCCGAATAGACGTTGCAGCTGCACTAACATGCTGACTGGATGTGGTATTGGAATATGTATTTTTGATTGATGGTGATTATTAAAATTGGTTGTACTGCAACGGAACTTGAATTCTGACACGATGTTCAGACTCTAAGATGTTGCCTGCAGTACTTCCACCCAACTTCTTCCTATCATAATTTTGTCGAATCAGTTTTCGTCTGAGTATGTCCTTGTTGGTTTTGCGGTCTATTCTTACGTGTTTCCATGGGAATGGAAAAGAGATGAGATGTGGTAACAGCAAGTGACAAATGGGGCACTACCAATGATGAAGCGTCTTTTGTACCGCAGCAATAGTGAGCACGAAACAAGAAAACATTTCCAAGTATTCTGACATTTTGAAAGTTCTGTAAATCATTCAAAACTGTTCAGAAGCTTCAGAACCTGCAAAGTAGAGTAACGTATAATTTCTTCAGTAACTTGGCAGAATTATCCGAGAAAATAATTGTCATTATCATCATCATCATCATCATCATCATCATCATCATGAACGTCAACATTCGTATTTGGTTAAAACACTTTATTATCCAACAGATGCACAAATATGTAATTCGTAGATACAATTAGAATTATTATAAAATGTTTAAAAATATTTAAAATTGCTACAACATATTTCGAATCAATGATCCATCATCATGGAGCTCTATACAGTGCTTGGCTAAAATTACAGTAATGGTTCTATCGCGTCCGTTGACATGGAGCAACATTTTGGAACAATTTAAAATATTTTTAAATATTTTATAAGAATTCTAATTGTATCTACGAATTATATATTTGTGCATCTGTTGGATAATAACGTGTTTTAATCGTCATTGATGCACGGTACAAACATGACGATCGTCGTGGGTGTTGCTGTATTATTATTATTATTATTATCATTACCATTATTATTATTATTTGTTATCACATATATACACGGTGTGTTATACAACTGAAACAAACTGTGCTCCTGGGGTATGTATTACAACTATTCTTTGGTCGGAAAATAGTGGACATCAAATATTTATTCCCCACGATAAATTTTATTTGTTATCATTTCTCTGACTTTCCACGGCGTTATTTACTTACATTCGTGAAGGAACTTCCTGTGCGTGGTTGTGAAATATTGATTCTTGCTTTGAGGGGAGAAAAAGAATTTCGTGTCTGTGTGTACTAATATAATTTTCTTGCATACTACATTAGTAATCCAATAAAATGAGCCATTCTGGCCGTCTTTGGAATCTTGCGACAGGGTAAACACGCCTCCGTTTCTTTGTTACTTGACGGAAGCTGACGGTTAAGTATGTCAAGTTGACAGACCTCGACACATAATATCACCATCACTCATGTCCATTCGGCGATGACTAGCTTTTCTGCACCCTGTTCAGGATGTCCAGGGGTCAAATCTGGGACTGTAGGTTGACTACCCTGAATGACATTTTTCGTGGGTTTTCTCAGTCGCACTAGGTATATGGCCACAAATGCTGATTTTCATATCCTTTCCTATTCATCATTCAGACATGACACTGTTGCGTTTGAGGCGCTGGCAGCGTTGTTAAATGAACTATAAATGAATATATTCATTACATCGAACTCTTGTCCTCTAGTACGAGTAACTGGGAGTAGAGAACCTCAGCTCCGCTTACCTTCAGGCCTTATGCATTATTGTCACTTCTTGCGGCACATTCTGTATCACCGTCTTGCTAATCCTTCTCAGGGAACAGCGGGAGATGAAGATAATGCTCGGGTGGTTTTGAGATTAGTGAGGGGTGCAGGCGGCGTTCAATGTCGTGTCATGTACATTCACTGGCTTAATAAAATCTACAGGTACCTTTATTGTCACCAAAGAAACTAGGTAGTTTCTAAAACTTTTATGGAAATATTATTTGCTCTGCACTGTGTCGTTTGAGATACACGATTCTTCAATAAACATTACCGTGAAATAAAGTGAAATACCAACTTGATGCAACTAGGTAATTTTATTGATGTATTCTTAGCTCGAAATGCCGTCGCACGGCACCATCCGCACCGTACACACGACCTACGCAGCGGCTCTCAAGACCACCACCCTTCCAAAAACTCGGTGCAGAAAACCATATGCTGCAATTCAGCATCTAGTGCTCCTGATGATGGGCGTATGTACCCGAAATATGTCGAGCTAAGAATACATCAATAAAGTTACCTAGTTGCATCAATTTGGCGTTTCACTTTATTTCATGAGGAAGATGGACGGTCATACAACCCTTAAACATTACTGTCTCTTTGTGCCAGTGATCAGACAGATAAATTACGAAGTGAAAGTTTTTCAGGTTCAGATTCAGTTACTGTTATTAGTAAAAATTCATATGAAATTTCTTTTTGTGCTTAGTAAAGCAACAGACCGCGAAGCCTTATGGCGGATTAAAGGCAAACTGTGCACTAGATGTAGAAGAAAGGTTAGCTTAAATCTCCGACCCCATAGGCAGCGGGAAGGAACCCCCGGTTCCCTCTGAATACGAGGCTATATGTGCCGTAGAGTCGGTCTAAATGTCTCCATTTCAGAGTATCGTACTTGGGTTTGTGTATTATATTACACGCTCTTGAATAATGTGTAAAACGATCTGTGTTCAGCGCTCTTGTCTCGCTTGGCACCAATTTATAGTTGGCAAGGTGAAACCGTTCAGAGCCACGACATTAAATACAAGATGCGTGATGCACGAATTCACAAACAAGTAAGAATAATTTAGTGTTAGTTTGACGTTCACGAGGATGAAGTATGAATGTGTGTTGCAGAAAACTATGTAACTCTTGTCTTCAGTATTTTCTGTTTAGACCTCAAAAGCAGAGATTGTAAACAATTTAAATTATTTCCCTGTCTTACCAACGAATGCCGTACACTTCGTTGTATAAACATAAATACTCTATGTATTCTTTCAGGACTTTACTTCTGTGAAACGCAACGGTTCCAACATCTGAGCTTCAGTGGCGGTGGGGAACATTTCCTGTAACACAGGCGGTTGTTAAATAATACAAGGAGGTATGTTTATGTATGGTTTTGTTGGCCCACAGGTTCCCTCGTAGTACGAGCACTACCCTACAATTGTCTGTGTATATTTTCACCTACGAACTTCCTGAACTTCATACCAAGTCCCCTCTAGCGCAAACACCGCAATGGCTACAATTGTGTGTATGTAGTCCTGCAGTAAACATCCAGGATCTTCTTAAAACCGGCCTGTGATGCAAGTATTGCTGTGGAGATGTGTATGTATGTTTTCACTTGTATGCTTCCTGACCTTCGGACAAATAACCTTCTAGATCAAACACAACTCTTGTTTTGTGCGTGTAGTCATACAGTAAATATGCGCGACCTTCTTGAAAACAGCCTGTGATACAAGCTTTGCTTGGACTTCTGTCTGTTTATTTTCATGTAAACCCTTTCTGATACTCACTGGTATATCTTCCTATGCACGATTTGAGGCTTCCGCCACGAAGTAGAGGAGAACTGAGTTCTTCTGGGTTATTACGCATCGAGTAGTGGTAATTCTTTACCGACGTTTCGGGAAAACCTATAGTTCCCATCTTAAAGGGTCAAATTCCAGTAAATATTTACCACTACTTGCTGCGTAATAACTTTATAGTGTAAGCTGTACCCTGGGTTTATGTACATAGAATTTTAAAATAAGACTGCATTATGACCTTGTTAATGGTCTGCAGTACAGCGTAGCTTTAGAATTCTGTGTGCACGGGTATGCGTTTTTCACGTGTAACTTTCTGACCTTGAAATTATATCTTCCTACTACAAGGACAGGCCCGAATTCGAGTTTGTGTAGTTCTGCGGAAAATATCATTAATTATCTTCCAAAAGATCTGTTGCGTCAGATTGTACATTTTGAGATTTGGCACGCAAGATCTTCCTAGAAAATTTGCTGCCATGCAAGCACTGTTCTGGTATTATTTCTTACATCTCTGACTTGTAATTTTCATAGTCTTCTTGTAAACTCCTCTAAAAATACGCACGTTACTTAAGGTTTCTTGTACTTACTTTGCCGCATTTTTTTACGGAATGCTTTTAATATCGCTATGTCCTTCTCCATATTACTTTAGCAGATGTCGCTTAGTGGAACTGAGTTGAGTTTCAATACTTGTATTAGCAATTGGGTCTAAAGAATGAACCTTCATGACATACGAATAAAGAATTTTGTATGCATGTAATTTCCACACCCAGATATCCTTCAAGACCCTTCGAGAACTCCCTCGTGCATTCTCGCATGTTTCTTCGCTCTACGAATATTTGAATCGCTTTCTTTTGCCCGATGTACTGACATCGAAGAATTCATTCATAAAAATATAAAAATTTTCGAAATAGAACTGTGTGAAGGCACGAGGACCATTGACGTGATGATCTTATTTATCGGTATCATAGAGATTCCTAGTAGAGTTGATGTGAATTGTGCGACCTAAATGCCAAATGACCACTTTGCCAACTGCTTGAGTTCACGCTTCTTTCGTTCACTCTGTAGTCTGCGTCACGACAAGTCTGTAGCCTCTTCCAATGCAAGTTCTCCACAGAGTATGACTTAGTGCACATAAAATTGTGTGTGTTAGAAGAAAGGTAAATTTTCTTGTATGTTTCTGTCGATCTTTGTACGTGTTTGGATCCAGGCTTATGTAATGCAAGTGGCATTCGATTAAACCAGATACCTGCAGAGTGGAGCAAATCCGGCGAAGTCGCACTGTTATTGTTCATAGGTTTTATGTTCCTGATTAATTCTAAGAAAGACACTGGAAACGCGAGTATTTTTATTGGATCTTCTCACGTTTCATACAGAACGCATTATAGGATTAATCCGACTCGTACCAAAATGTTTACAATCGATTACCGCCTTTTTCTTTGCACGTGACCGTTATTTGTATCGTGTCTTAGTTAGGGATTTACGGTCACAGCGACTTTTTCTCGTTACTTACCTAGAAGATGTTTCCTTCTTATCTTCAGGGCGGATTTGCACTCAATCAGGAATTTATTTTGTTTTATCCATATATTACAAGAAGACTTTGGTGTACTAAAAGGCGATATTCTCGTAGGCTCTTAATTGTTGGTCCGTATTATGTAAAGTGTTGTTTTTTCTCTTTTGTAAACAAAATTGGATTTTACAGACAAATTTTAGCAAAAATCTTTGATGCAGAATTTCACTAAAAGTCATCCAGTAGTTGTCGTGTTGTTCTAAGCGGTCACGAGGATCGACTGACCTATTTGATAAAACATGTAGTTACTCTTCGCAGCTGCTTTGCGAAGGAATCGAAAAAGAATCTGAAGTTCAAGATTGCTCTCTTCTGGGTTATGACGCCTGTTGAAAAGGTACCAACGTTTCGGGACATTTTTCTGCCTCAATTATCAGCCCCTAAAATGATATTTTTATGTTGAATATATGACATAATATCCCTTGTCGCCTTGGAAGCTGTAGGTCTTACAGACACACAAGTCACGCACATTTCCTCCTCTACGCATGCTCTTCTCTTCAAAGTTTGATGTTAAAACTTTTTATGCCAGTAAAGTAATCACCAAGAACCGTAAGGATTAAGGTGTTAGTGTGTGCTTGTTACAACAACAGTGTGTTGGAAACTGTAGGAAAAGCGTAAATAATTAGGAACTTTGGCTCTTTCTCCGTTATTAGAATTACAATTTGTGATTAATGACTTTGATGTTTCCTTATAGGTGTAAAAAAGATTAAAAGAGATGGATTGTTACAGCGGTGCCAAAATCAGTCAATTATTTCTCGATTTACAAAAAAAATTAGGCAAAATTTCCTCCGTTTTAATTACATATGATACTATGATATTGTCAACGACCATACCACTTTGAAAACAACGGTTCTCTTCCTATCACCGCAGTCAAGCAACGCAGGGCATGGTTAGTACTGGATGGGTGAGGGGACCGCGTTAGCACAGTGGTTAAAATGTTGGTTCCATTCCAGCTGGTGTCATTGGAATTTTTCTTTGACATAAAATCCTTCCGATCGCACTATGGCCCTGTGGTCGACTCAGCCTCTAACAGAAATGAGTACCAGGAGTATTTCGTAGGGGTAAAGGCGGCCGGTGCGTAAGGCTGACAACCTTACCACCATCCCGGTCCATTGTCACGTAATCTGGGAACCTTAACTTTCTGGAACCCCCTGGGCCTGTCCAGGCCTGTAATGGGACTGCTTTACCTTTGCTTTACTGTATATCTTACCAATAACGTGGATTAATAATACCATGTGCAGTTAATTTTTCTCCAACACATGTTCGAAATTATGTGTAGCAAGTTGCGCATGAAAATCGCGAACAAACTCATACACCTAAGTCAACTTGTAAAATTCCCATTATTATTGTCGGATTTTTAATAAGAGTTTCGTTTGGACGAATCCTAATGTAAATTCAAAATAGGAATTTCATTGCAATTGGAAGAGCTTTTCTCTATCTCAGTGGCATACCTAGGGAAGGGGGGGGGGAGTTTTGGCGGTTTAACTCCCCCTCCCGAAATTTCGAAGGCCCTCCAAAATCGTGCCAAATTCAGCCCCATTTTGAAAACTGTTAAACATTTCTGAATTTAGGACGCCAATATCCCAAGATGTTCGAAAAAAATGCAGAAAAATTCTAAAACTACCTAGGTTCGCAATTGCTTTAACATAACAATGACAAATAAATTGGTTGTCATCATAAATAGTCTTAAAGTACCAAAAATTAGGAAAGTTTTACTATATTAAATGAAATTTCTCGTACCAAATTATAACTGCCTCCAGAACCCCTGACTAGGGGGCTACCGCCCCCAGATCCCCGTTCTCTCTGTCCTCAACTGAATTTGTTGAACCCCCCCCCTCCCCGAAGAAAGTTCCTGGGTACGCCACTGCTCGAGCTGTTACCTGACTTGAGAACATTCACGGAACATGGCGAAGCTATTTTGAGGTGCGTCATCCCAGTTGTGTTATTAGAATAACAAAGCCAATCTGATGTGTGTGTGTATATATCGTCAAAACACAACCATATTTATTGTGCCTAATGCAGTAGATAACCTATTATACTACTAATAAATATAGTTGTGTTTTGACGATATACACACATATTACATTGGTCTTGTTATGGCGAGGCTCTTACGCACAATTTATAACACTTTTCGTTAAGGAGGTATCTTTATAATTTCGCGAATTTTCCTAGCACCCTATACGAGTATACTTCCCAGCATGAAGTGTAGGGCTGTTGTAGCAATATAGCAGTTTTTGGATCCAGGGTTTTGGAATTCTCTCCTGTCATTCCAGCCGCTTAATTACTTCATAAAGTAATCAATGTAATGTACACCAGTTGGGCCTATTCACTTACTTGAAACTTTCAGTAAATTACTGGCGTGATTAGTTTTTGTGGTAATCAACTGCCACTCGTTGCTGGTGCGCCCTATGACAGAAAATCATCCCCAGTCGCGAGAGTTACAAAGTTTTGCTCACACGCCACTGGTGTGCTTTCAGATGTCTCCCATTTAATATTTCGAACAACATCACTCTGGTTTCCGCGAGAAATTGTGTAAAAGAAGAACATAAATTTTGAAGTATCGCTAAAATTTCCAAACATAACTCAAAATATCTCGGGAATTTTTCACCTGCAAGTGACAATATTTGATTTATCTCCTCGCGCTACCAATTGACATTTTGTTTTGCCTTCGTTTACGTAGGAGGAGTTTTCTCGGAATGTGAAAAATAATTGTAGTGGTTTATTTATAGAAAGCATTTTGGGAAACAAGGACCTAGATCAACTGTACTCATAGCTCGTGAGCTCGCATTGTCTGTGCCGTGGGGGGTGAGGAGCTTCGTAACAGGAATTTAGTCACGTTTCCAAGCTTCGCACGACTGACCCAAACGTCGGCAAGATTCTGCCTCTGAGAAACAACCGACACGAAAGAGAATTTGGGCAGTGTTTCTATTGATGTAAACTGTATTCTTGCATTCCGTGTGGTCGTGATACAGTAAATTATGAAACAGCGTCACTCACTTTCGTTAGTCGTACGTAAACATTTCGACGCCTACATTTGTGTCCTGCTCAGTGTCTTTTTCGTCTGTAGTGGGTTATGCGTTTTACATTGTTAACATTGTTGTTAATCGTAACAGTAAGACTAATAGAACCAAATACACGTAAAATAATGTAGCTGGGATAGACAGTGATAATTGTGTATGTACAGACATCGAAAATCTGACAAACATATGACGTAAAACAAATAAAAGTTATAGGAAAATTTAACAGTATGACTTGGCTGAAATATCTGAGGAGGTCTGATATACAAGAAGCCACTGCTAAGCTTTCTCTGTGTGATGAAAACACTTGCCTTTCGTTATTTTACCCTTTACCGTGCATATTTTACTACTCGTGTATGTATAATGAACAAACAAATGCACACTTGACTGACAGTTTATCGCACTAATCTTTACTATATCGCTCCTACATGTTTCAACGCCAACGCTTCATCCACGTAGAGCTGTCACTCGGTGCCTGCCAAATTACATAGACGTGTTCATCTAGTCTTGGTAGTATTTTTAAAAACTTTTACATTCTTTTTTTAGAATCGTTAAAAATATTAAAACTGTTTCTATAGTAAAACCAACCAGATGCATCAATGTCTCAAATTTGTTTTATTGGAGTAACATTCTACATGTTTCGGACGGTCTTTCCGTCCATCATCAGGAGTTAAAGACCGTACATACTGCAACAGGCATATGTCAAACTGATACTGCCGACTGCTTGCTAGCGGTAACGAGATGTAACTGCAGTTCCATCCCGCTAGCAAGCAGACAGCAGTATCTGATGTATGCCTTTTGCTGTATGTAGAGTCTTTAACTCCTGGTGATAGACGGAAAGACCGTCCGAAACATGTAGAGTGTTACTCCAATAAAATAAATTTGAGACATTGATGCATCTGGTTGGTTTTACTACAGGAATATGCAGAGTGATTAAAAAAGATGGACTCAATTGAAGAGTAAACAGCACCTCAACACACGCCAGACAGTTGGTTGCGGTATTCCAAGTTCTCTGCTCGCTCTACGGGTTGACTTGCGTGGGCTACGCTCGGAACTCCCTTGAATGCATCTCACGTTCTCATCTGATACACGTTTACGGCCGGAGCTTTTGCCTCTACACAGACAGCCTATTTGGTCATTTTGGTGATTCCAACAACAAATGCTCTTCCTCGTTGGAGGTTGAATGTTGAAACGAAGACGAAACGCACGCTGCACAGCAGTCCTCGACTCAGTTTTAATGAATTCACGAACGCAAAAAATCTTGTGCTGCATTAGTAGCCATTTTGCTCTCAAATGACGCTACTGCACGGCTCTGCGCTTGGCGAACACTCTAGCACTGTATTTGAAAGCTTAGAACCTCTTCTTTTAAATTTTATGTAGATCATTCGCATATCATTTATATTTCAGGAAATATAGACGTACGAAATTGAGTCCATCTTTTTGAATCACGCTGTATTACGATGCACGGCCCTATGAACGCCAAATTTAAACTGTCTTAGCTATAATAAATTATATTGTAGTGACAATTCTAGGAAATTTCTCAGGTGGCCGTAATACAGTCTGTGTACTGATGTCGCTGCGTCGGCCCGGTATATACACCAAGACTGCCTGAACACGTCTATGTAATTTAGCAGGCACCGAGTGAGAGCTCCCCGAGGATGACGCGTTGGCGTTGAAACATGTAGGAGCGATATAGTAAAGATTAGTATGATAAACTGTCAGTCAAGTGTGCATTTGTTTGCTCATTATACATATTTGCCTTTCGTGTTTGTGTGTCTGAGGGGAATATTTTTTTCGGGGTCCCGTGCATTGTTGTTAAAACAGAATAAATTAGGCGCTCCTGTATAATAGACGCGGTATCAAAATCGATTCTTCCTGTATGCTGTGCTGTCTTCTGCGGGGCGTCGTTGCGAAGAAACACGTTGACATAGTCTTTTGTGATTTCTTTCGCCTACTTTTCGAAATAAATCCCTATAACATGAACCAACAAGATGCACTATTTTCTATTAATCTATTTCAGTAATAAGCCTCTACATGTTTCGAGCAGTCTTGCTGCTCATCATCAGGAGGATCAACTGTGTATAAACAGCAATTGGTGTTTATACACAGTTGATCCTCCTGATGATGAGTAGCAAGCCAGCTCGAAACGTGTAGAGGCTTAATATTGAAATTAATTAATAGAAAATAGTGCATCTTGTTGGTTCATATTATACGGATTTATTACAATACACGGTCAACAATACATTAAATTTCGAAATAAGCTTTTTAAATATATATTGCACCTAAATTTCGATAGACACAGTTTTATAATTTCCCTTGTGTTCTCTCTCTTGTATGTTAATTCCGTAGCATTTTCCTCTGTTTTTTGTGCTTCATCCTATGTTTTACCACTTGAAGCTGAATAACACTATCTTAGCATCCAACCTGTGCATTTTGCTAAGAATGTATTTATGTGTTTCATATGATTCTCAGAATACAAAGCCGTTATTAATCTAACAACGTCTGTTTCTTGGTTTCTTCAATACAGACGATTTGCCTTTACTCTGAAGTAGGAACTGCATTTGTAAATACTATCTGAGATCAATCTCGTGCTTTAAATGCCATTTCGGGCTCTCGCCCGAAACTGTTTTACGTCGTCATATATATATATATATATGTGTGTGTGTGTGTGTGTGTGTGTGTGCAGGGTTATTCGAAATGATTGTCGGGGTTTTAACAACTTGTCATACACATACAGTTGAGGTAGGAGTGTATGTATTTTTTTATTTAATAGAACAACACTCCAAGTTTTTGTTCCATACCTTACAGGTGCTCTATATGTGCACCCTCTGTGATTTTACAAACATCAACACGCATCTCAAGTGTATTGTGTATGACATGTTAAAACCCCGACAATCATTGCGAATAACCCTGTATAAATTTAAGTAGATGTTACGTATTACTATCTAATTTTGTCTAAATTATGATAATATTAGAGAAGGCCTGGGAGTGTCACACAGAAATGGAATAATGAATCTGTTAAGATAACAGCTAAATGTTTTGGAACTTATAAGTGATTATCGAGTTTTGAAACTGCTGTATCAATATAAAAGGTAGACGCGAGAAAAGAAACGAAACTCTTTTAACTAGGTGCGGTAAGTAACCAGTTTAATTAATTGTGTACATGATCGAAGTTTAGAGAGTGCCATTTCGTCCACGCTATGCGCTCAAAGAGTGATTTATCCTCATTGTCATTCACCAAATCATAGCATGATAAAATATGGCATTCTGAATTGCAATTTAAATGTAACATTTCAAAGGTTTTTTGTACTTAAGTACATATTTATTAGCCAGTATTAAAAGGAATTAGAGCAGCAAAGTTAAATTACTGTGTGCCTTCATTGACTGAATGTGGAATTTATTTGATACGTTTAACGAACTAATGGAAATTTAAAACCTATCACCGCTGAAAAGGGACTCTGTGAAGTCCATTTTATTAAAAAAAATATTATTTGCATTATGATTTATGCAGAGCACAAATTACGTATTTGTTTGGAAAGTTAATTGACAGATGTTATTTTGTTAGGCACTGTGCTGCTCTGGAAGTTGAAAAGGCACGCAGAGTGAAGTTACTTTCTTGGTCTATAGCAGCCTTTCGCTTGGTCTCTAACGATTTACGAAGAAACGCCTGGACACAGTTCTTCAAACTTTGCCGCTGAAAATTTCTATCTCACGTCTTAAACACTATTCAAGTGGCTTCCATTTCTTACATTAGAAATAAAGTACTTTAAAAGTTTATATTTTATTATTCGTTTATTATTTTTATCTTATTGTGCCTTACTTTCACCGGAAGTACAACGATTTGTAATTAAACGTGCAGTGAATTGTATGCAGTGTCGTGTAACAGTCATAGTAATGAGAAGTTTAACGCCTGTATCTAAATATTATACCATGTCTATATCTCAAATTGGTAAATGCTCTTCCTTTTCTTAATTCAGCAGCACCCAATGAACACGTGGGGAAATGGAAACATCAAACCCTGAAACATTAGATTCAATGAAAATAATTTGTGCATTTTTGTTAGAGGCCTACAGACTGATGGATTGACACAGTCATTTAATAGGCTGTATGTCCAGCAAGCGGTTACATATGTGCCTCATATTCGCTGGGTTTTTTCAAATGTGGGCTGTCCTGTCAGTTCTAAAGTCGGCACGTTTTCGTGACACAAGTAATACTAAGATCTTCATGGTTACACCGTGCACTAATAATATCAAATGCTTTATTGTCCAACTAATGCAGTCAGTTATATAAAATCATTAAATTGTTAAAAACTAATTAAACCTATAAAAGTCGCTCCAACATGTTTCGGTTCACGCAGGAACCATCATCAGAGAGCTACAACCAGTGCTTAGCTAAAATTACAAGTCTTGTTCAACTGTGAGTGTCGGTGCAGACGTTGTCAGTGTTATGGCAGCAAATTGTGACTAATAAAAGGTTCCTGCGGGCCAGTTGGAATAGTGGATTCGAGCTGGCCCGCATACCACGTGATCTGTAAGGTAGCCCCTAATACATTACTTCTTTGTACAGTGAACCATACACACGCACAGCAAGAACCTTTTATTACAGTAACAATATGCCGCCATAACACGTCTGTACCGACACGCACAGTTGAACAAGACTTGTAATTTTAGCTAAGCACTGGTTGTAGCTCCCTGATTATGGTTCCTGCGTGAAACGAAACATGTTGGAGCGGATTTTATAGGTTTAATTGGTTTTTAACAATTTAATGATTTTATGTAATTGAGTGCATTAGCTGGACAATAAAGCATTTGATAATACTAAGATATTCGGTAAGAGAGACACAAAGATGCGCGATTTAAATATTCTAATCACTCAGCATCTTCGTACATATCCTGTTACATCCGCATTTCTGCACATCTGCTTCTTCTTGTGGTTCCAGATTCCAGAGCTTTCACTATGTCTTTTGCACGAAATTGTACCAAGTTTTGTTGACTCATTCAGTTTGTGGCCAATATCGGATACTTGACATGAGGATTTCCATGCTTTCCTGCGGACGTAGGCGGCGTGACTGACTGACTGTGCGAGTGACAGTGACAAATGTTTCAGATATCTGTAGGGAGAAATGAATTGGGCAGCTGAACCTTCGGCCGCTTTACTGCCAGGGAAATAAGGCCCTTCTCCCGTAGATTTCCAGGCGATGTGGGCTCTGTAGACGGTCTTCACACTTACAGAAAAGACAGCTCTTCCTGGGTTCTCAATTCCATAGCTTAGTGCCTATACGAATACACCAACGCTTCTTCCTCTCCCTTCAATTTATTTTCACATATATAGTGCACGTTTAAGCAAATATTATTTGAACATGTTGCTGCAGCTGCTACTTATTTAAATATTTATCATGTTTTTCTCCCGACATATTAAAGGAAACGAACCTGAGTGCGTCCGGTTTGTCACTGCATGTGTACGTGCAGTATGTTACATGACTTGTTGAAAATATGTCCTTGCCAGTAGCTTTCGATTTGAAACATATGTTCATTCCAACCAGTTTACGGACATTATCCTAGCTCTGTTTCATTGACTGTTACTATGGAAACCATCTGACGGTTACAGGAAAGTTCCCGTAGAGTTTCCAATCAGATGATCAAACAGGAACACATCATGTCAGAACCTGGCGCGTTGAAATTCATACTGCGTCCATCTACGCATGAAAAACAGCCTACTGAACAAACAGGAGGGGAAATTTTGTACAATAGGGCTTTATGTTTAGTCTTGTATTTATGCATTTGAATTATGAAATTAATGAAATAATTTGCAGATTTTGTTTATGTTTACTTTCAATGAGCATTGCGTTGATTATCCGAACAAATATTTTAAATGTATAGAGTTTTGCGATTTAATGGGTTACTAAATAGCGTTGCAGCAGACAGTACAGCGAAATATTCCCACCGGTTGACAGACAAAGTTAACGATGTGTATTGTACAGTAAAATTATCAATCAACCTGTATTAAAAAAAAAACTTATACCAACTCTGTTTCATTGAATGTATTTGTTGGGTCACTTTAACTGCACTGCTGTCAGTCAGTTGTAATATCGCACAGCGAAATTCCCTCATTTTTGTCCTAGCGAATGTTATGCTGTGTAGTATTTCATGTACCAGCCAGTGTCTTGGAGGAACATTGTCATGGATCTATCGCAGAGGTCTACAGTCGGAAGAACACGATATTAATATTAGCCGCCGTTTGACACTCAGATCCCAAAGAAGTAATTTTTTTGTACTCCATTAAATACGCTTTCTTTGGCCGTATTAAGAGAGCAGCGTACTCGTCCGCCGACCCGAGGGTGAAATCCATGCTTCTTAATCTGAAGGTTATCAGGTCATCCGTCCCGGAACACACTTTACCTTAGTGAAGCTTTCCGTAATTTCGGTCATTACCTGAGGAAAATTCTTGTACATTACCTTATAATGGACCATGATTATTATTTTCGTATTTACTGCATTTCATTGTTAATTATTGTCATAAAATTACTTACATTGTGCAATGTCTACGTTGACAATTTCCATTAAATATGGACGCAAACTACCAGAACTCTATTCTTATCATTCTTCATCACTGTTTTGGAGAAGCCCAGTGACACAGTGTATGAGTACACTCGCGGATAAATTTACAAATAACGTAAGAGTTGTGGGACGTCAGAATGTCATTCATTCTCTTCTTTGTCCCTGCGTTATTTAAGGCTGCAGTTCATACCTGAGATTATGTAATGTCAAATAATTTTATCCTCTTCGCAGATGATGATTGCAAAGTACCTGACAGAAACCTGTCGGTGTTTAGTTTCAGGTGAGTATTATTCCAATAAACTGCCCAAATGGACTGAGCAAGTCTACCATGATCCTATTCAGGGTAGCCGATGTCCTGAACAGGATAGACATTGCCATTACGGAATAGGATTGTAACACACCTCACCACCAAACTTGGCGTCAGGACCCCAGTAAAACCATTCTTAATTCTGAAACCCCACGCGACCTACGCAAAGGACCAAGGGGCCCCTAGGTGTGTTTCTGTATACGTGTCGATTTTCCTAGTCATTCCTCAATCTACGCATTCCCCTTACCAATCCATCACCGATGCAGGGTTCCTAAGCAGCCAACGTAATGTCCCACGATAGGTGTTCTGTGTGTGCTTCGACTTTGAGGGCCTCTTCGCCGTTTAACATCGATCTCTGGACAGGCCCAATACTCCATAAATTATAAAAAAAAATTTATTGTGTTCTAGGAAGTATGTCATCCCCGTTGTGTGTGTGAAACTTGGAAAACTGTATGTAGTCAAACACAAATGTGTCACATGAGGTGTATTTAATGACTATATAATGGACAGCTACATGTTTCGGCCTGTACTGGCCATCTCCAAGTTGTCGTAGGGGAAATTAAGATCTTACTATAGGCATGCACGCGCAAGTGGTGTAGTAAGATCTTAAATTCCCCTAAGACAAACTGAAGATGGTCATTACAGGCCGAAACATGTAGTTGTCCATTATATAGTCATTAAATACACCTCATGTGACACAGTTGTGTTTGACTACATACAATTTTCCAAGTTTTAGTGTGTTGTTCCGTGCAGGTCACATTGTTGCAGGGCAGCTGTTCTCAAGCCGTATCTACATTTGATAACTTCAACTTGGGTTATCTTAGATTTCTGCCGTAGTGTAAATGATTCAGCGCTCTTCTGGGAAGTTACGCGGCGTTTATGGGTAGTTAGTTACCGAAATATCGGGACAGTCTATCGGTAACGTGCTAAGGGTCAAGCTGTTCTGGACTGCTTATCTCTGGAAGATGGGACCGACAGGCTGTCCCGAGATGTCTGTGACCGTCTGCCTCCCAATGTTGGGTAACATCGCAGTAGAGCGAAGACCTAACTTAAAACCTCTAACCGTTTTAATACAAAAAAGAACATTGTAGGGCTGTTCTTAATTTACAGTTGCAAGCAGAGCTTGAGGAAATTGCAAAATACTATTTCTTACACGTGAACACTCATGAGACAGTGAAGGGTTACAACCCCACAGCACGGACTGACAACAGTCGATTAAAATAGTCAGTGACATTGCAATAAACCCAAATCAAATTCTCAACAAGAATGGGGGTGCCTTAACCCTTTAAAGACGAAGCACAGACTGCTTTATTTAAAGACCCAGTTCGTACCGCGCAGTAAATACTTTTCATCTCGGTTATAAAAACCAATCATTTTATGCTGCAAGTGGCACAAATCGCTTTTTTTCTCAGATAAATAAAAAACACATAAATACAGTGTGGCAGAG
>Ga0136643_10006850_pt1 | contig 16386 bp, 9 predicted proteins | sample TergutLab28metaG_FD_96883 | JGI IMG/M metagenome (GOLD analysis project Ga0136643, IMG submission 96883) | Labiotermes labralis P1 segment gut microbial communities from Petit-Saut dam, French Guiana - Lab288 P1 (version 3) (version 3) | ecosystem: Host-associated > Arthropoda: Insects >... | reverse complement strand
TCATCAGGGAGCTATATATTCCTTGCTAAAGTCACACTAGAAATAGTCACAGATTAATTTCGCTGTACAAGTTGGGTGTTGTGGCAGCATGCCGTGTTGTGTAATGTTATGTTGCGAAGAGTGCCCTGTTACGGATGTGCATTCACAACACGGCATGCTGCCACAACACCCAACTTGTACAGCGAAATTAATCTGTGACTGTTTCTAATGTGACTTTAGCAAGGAATATATAGCTCCCTGATGATGGTCTTAGGACCGAAACATGTCGGAGCATTTTTAGTGTTTTAATGTGTAAATTTTATATTTGTGCAGTGGGTGGTGTGATAATTGAGTACTGACAATTAATTTAATCTATTCTTCTAGTGCAAATACTGCGAGGGCTGCAATTAAATAACATTATTTTGTTATTGTGTCTATTTCTTTGTCTTTGGCGAATGTGTTTTGTGTGTGTTTGGAAGCGAGTTTCTGTTGATGTGACTGCATCTGCACCTCACATCCCTCGCCGTTTGGAGGGGGGGGGGAGGTTGTGAAGGTCTGTATTTATTTGCAAATGAGGAAACCGTTTTGTAGTTGTTATTGCTTGAGATGCTAAATCTTCATGGGTCAGTGAATGTGGTGGGGAGGGATGTCTGTGTCATGGAAGAAGCCGTTACTCTTAGATAAAAACACACGGAGTTAGTTTTTATAGTTGACGGGAAGCCCTCAATTTCGAGCCGCCCCCTTTCAAGACGTGAGCAAGTGCGAAGGAAGGAAGGAAAGGAGGAATTGTTCTGCCTTTAGTATTGAAATGGCAAGTCATCCCTAAACAACAGACTGAAGAATTTTTACTTTAATTGAGCTTCTTTCTGTTCTGTGTTTAAATAAAGCGAGTCCCAAAGTTATTGGTTGGGTTTTGGACTAAGTAGACTAGAGAGGAAGAGGAGAGCGACGAAGAAGCGGAGGATGCAGTTGGATAAGGCAAGAAGAGAATAATTTGCTATGAACGGCTTGCGTTTCTTGGCGTATGTTATTCCGAAGGTTCCTCTCTGCTGTGCTTGAAATCGCACGTTATCAGCAATAGACCATGGATGGTGCTTGCAGAACGAAGGGAGGTTTGCAGTTGCTAACAATAAGAAGACCTTCTCGTCCGAGGATTACTGTACAGCCTGCTAGCGGCCCGAATCAACACTCTGGCGACGCTCGCGGACGAAATGGAATGAATTTCCACAGGAATGCGTCCCTCTTCCTCTTGTTTCACTCCACTTCTAATAACCAGACTCTCTTATTCTTGGCGACAAGGAAGAAGGGATTTCTAGCCGTTTATTGCAATGAGTCTCATTTGGAAGCAAATTTCGAATTTCTTAGCTTATTTCTTCGTGACTAAGGAATGAGCATAGTGGAGACTCAACCTTGAGTATAATAAAAGGGACCACAACTTAACCCATATATACTGTGCTTATACAAATGCTGTTTTGCCCTCGAATCGAATCTGAAGGGAATTTCTTGGCTTCCTCCAATGCACCTATATAATGTAGATGGCAGAAGGTGTTCGTATTCGCAAGAATCGAATTTCGACTAAGGGTACGGATAGATATGATGGAAAATCTCGCATATACTGTTGAACAGCAGCGTAGCGTTCAGTGGACGAGTGATGAACCCGACGGAGAAATCGGTGCGTGACAAAACATATCACTCACAAGAGACAGACGTCCATGTCCCTGCCGGGATTCGAGTCCACAGTCCCAGGGAGCGAGCGGTCGCAGACCCAGACCTTAGACCGCGCGGCTACCGGGATCGGCCAGAAGTGTTACAGTATGGTAAAACACCGTGTTTTTCTGAAAAGTATTTATGGAATTTATATCTAGGAAAAAAAAAAGAGCGAACGCTTCAGAGGTGTTGCGTTCTGCGGCCATTTTTTAATTCAGAGTTTCAATCGCTTTCTTCCGCGTGTTGTGTAAGACCAGTTAATTTTGCTGCTGCACTGGCCTGTACAGCCCTGGGTCTCTTCGTAGGGATTAGCCATAAGGCATGACTTACACAGCCTACAGAATCTTAAAAAGAAGTGGTATGGAGGCATGTAAATGACTGCGTACATGTGTAAACGCAACACTGGATGAAGCCAGGATTTGCCTGCAATCATGTGATATTCTGCTCTCACGTTCAGTAGGCTATGTGGCTGTGAAGTGAAAAACGGTCAAAACGCCTTGCAGTCACACACTCTTTTAGGGGTCATTATTGATTCTGGAGAAGATAACCGAATTTTGCGGTGTGCCTTGGTGGGTGGCAAGGACCTTATCTGTACATCTGTCTCCCACTTTCGTTTTAATTTTAATTTGTGCCAACTTTCCCTTTTGGTCTTCCCCTCAGTGCGTGCGATGAAAGGAAGTCAAGAATTGTAATGCAAGTTCCGTATCCACTTCTTTTCGAAGCCGAATCTGGTTAAATGAGTGAGATTCGGAGAGAAATATTAAGTTCGCTTTTTAAAGAAAAGCCTTAGATACACTTGCGTTTTGTATAGACACAAAAGGGAAAGTTTTTCTGTAATTTTTCATCAAGCATGGAAATTGTATTAATATTCAGGAACCATACATATGCATTACAGTTTTTTTTCCCCGTAAGCTGTTAGGGAGTACCGCAACCAATATCCGGGGGGCGGGCCAGGGGGTTTTAATATAATATGAATATCATTTTTTTAAATGCAATCTGATTTTTTCGTCACGTTGCCCCATGGCCTCAGAAACAATTAAGAGCTGCTCTTTGATTTTTTAAAAACTATTTGCAGAATTGACCTTGTGTATGCTGGCTACACACGTGGAACACAACGATCAGACGATTGTTCTGTCTGTGAAGATGTTAGTAAGTGTTGCCTCTGTTGGGAACTGTCCGTTGTGTGAGGCATATTTTATGTAGACAGCATTTCAGAAGTTGGATGCACTGCAGGTGGTCGGTTGTGATGATCCCGGCGGCTTTCTTACTAAGATTTGTTTTTAATGTTAGTGATAACTGCTGCTGTCGAAGCCGGGGCTTATTTGACGCTGGACACTACGTACAGTATCACTTCGAAAAAATGTTACCCTAGAATGGCGTGTTTTTTCTGGTAGTTTGGCTGCTAGCGCCTTTCTCTTAGCGAAATTGCGGGTGCTGAACGACATGTGGCAACACTACAACGGTTATTGGCATGTTGCAGCTTCTAGTAATTTATGCTTCCTGTTATTCCTTGTCGTATCCTCCTTCTCCTCTCCTCATACTCCTCCTCGTACGTTGATCCTATTATACTATTGCAGGTAACGGCGCGCGTTTCTGTGTCATTTGACCTACGGTATGCAGTAGGGTCACTCGGACAGGTAAGGCCTGTACCTACAGAATAATGAAACAACAGTGTTTGTGTAGGTCTGTTCATGCCCCTAGCGAAATACGAATCAACAGTCATTTTAATACAGAGTATTACAAAATGTCCTAATAAGGTAAAATTCAGTGAACGTTTTGCAAAATTCTTAGTGTCAGTGACAGTGAATTATCTTTAAGTGTGGCATTCCGTTGTGATGTACCGCTAAAGGGAGGAACAGGGCCAGTCAATCACTACTTTACTTCGCGGCGATTTTTACATAGTTTTTTCGTAAGCCATGTACATGACCCAGTGTAGACTTCTTTGGTCTTCCCCATCGTAGGCTTCCAAAGTTTTGAGTACCTTCATGGTAGCTTTGAAGCTAAGATGTGTTTTGGAACCACGTGGTGTTCTTTGTTGTACATGTTACTGTTAGACCATGTTGAGACTAACACCAAAGTACATAGTAAGTAATTTTGTACTTTCAGGGCTAGCGTATGTCTTCATGATGTGGAGACACATTATAGGCCTAACGTGATAGAGTGAAACCTGCCTGTACAAAACCGCAAGGGACCTAAATTTATTTTCCTTTGCAGGCAAATTCCGTTTCATGCAGGCACTTTCAGTTCGGATTCTCGGGACTCCAGATCCTCTGGAATGTAAAAGTTTCCCGTTGTATACAGGTTTCCTTTATGCCTAGGTTCCGTTTAAAATAAGTTTTACTGTTTTTACATTTGTGCGTATATTCTACAATTCACACAGAAACTTGTTCAACACAACTTCTGTGAAACCCATTTGTTATTTCTAGGGTAATGTAAGACAGTTGTTGAATCCTTCACATGTCTCAAAGACATGAGTCCCTCTAAAGTGCAGGCTAATATCCTAGTGAGTGGGGCTTCTTCACCTGTTCCAACGGTTTCTAATGAATTCAAGCTTAACTCCGTTTCATCTGCAACTTGGGCGAATCGATCGTTTGAGTCGTTAGCTTCGATGAAACTTAAGGTAGCATATAAAAGTAGTTTCTGTATATTGTTCCTTGAATACGCAGTGCTGTTTTTCTCAGCTGACGAAAGACTTTAACACAAACTTACGTGTGTTCAAATCCCCGGGCTGTAGAGACTTCGTAAAATTCTAGGAGATTTCTTCTTCTGCCTTTCGTCGCAAGATTCTTGCATATGTCACTCATACGTGCCAGTACCACGAATGAAATTATTCTCTGTACTTGGCTGAGCATTCTTAAATACGTAAGGCAGAACACTAGCGTTATATGTGAAATAAAACCGCCCTGACTTAAAAGGAAAAGCAAATCAGGTGTACTTTAATTTATTGTGACTTTTTTATGTATTACCGAAGTAATGAAATAACACTTGCATTAGGTCAGTCACATTCTTATCCTTCGCCTAGGACTCCATTTTTATTTTTATTCAATGCACACACACACACACACAAATATCATATATTTATTTAACATATTACCGGAGACGGATGGATGTGTCCGGTTAATCATATATAAAAATAAAAACTATGGAATTACTTTTCTATCCAGTGATCTCCTGTTTCCGAAAGAGCATAACATTTTGGGAGGTTCCCAAGTTTTGCCCGCTTCCATACTTATAAGAGTGCTGTGTGGATGGAATAGGGTATGGAGCATTGGTGGGATGATACTGACAGGGGAAAACCCGAAGTACTCGGAGAGAAAATTGTTCCAGTGCCACTTAGTCCGCCACAAATCTCACATTGACTTCCCTGAGATCGAACCCGGGTGTCTTCAGTGAGAGGTCGGCGAGTAAGTGTCTAAGCCATGGCACGGCCATAAAGATATTAACTAGAACTATGCTCAGACTGTGTTTGTACCGCGCAGTAAACATGCCCCGTCTGGACTGTGAAAAAAACCAATTAATGTTGTGTAGGGAAACGATGGCTGTTTATTCTGAGATCCACACAACACAAATGCACTGTTTGGGTAGAAGGTAGAATTTTTTAATGTTATACGTGGTGGTAAATGAAGTAACCACTGGACTTTACAGGGTTAAAATACCACCTAATTCCAGGTAATTTCTAGAAAGGTTTCCGTTATTCTAGGATATGACCCTCCGTCAATTTGTAATCGAATCCCAACGTTTCGGGACAACGTAGTGTCCTCTTCTTCAAGGAGGACGTAGGGAGGACTGTGTTGTATCGAAAAGTTGGGTTCCGATTATCCATTGGCGTAGCGCCATATCCCAGCTACACCACTTTGGAAACTTCAGAAGTCGCAACTGTGAATAACCGACAGACACAGTAGATCGCGCGCCTGTTTTAAATACTTTGAACTTGCCACATAGAATGTAAAAGCTTCATTGCTTTATTGTGCCCATTTCCTTATTCCCGTTTACAGGAAACAAATCCATGTTTTAACCTGGGATTTGCACAAGGCTTCGTCAGTCTGCGGTAGCCGGACATAAATTCGGTTTTGAATATTCGCAGGCAGAAACATGAGGGCGAAATAGAAGAGACTGTGTCTCCGAACTGCAGTAAATCAGAAGACAAACACAAGGGCAACGCATGCTCGTAGCTTTAGACAGGAAGGGTCGACATGTCAGAACTTCCCAATGCATTTCCCACGGCGTTATTCCACGTACTGTAAGAATGAGCGCGGAAATTTCAGATTAACAGCATTTGAGAAATATTTATACTTCAGTGCCGTTATGTGAATTTTTGCGTATTCGTGAGCAAATTTATGACGAGTCAGTTGACTGAATAAGACAGTACACTGTGCACGTTTCTATGGGAATTTATCACTGTATTTGTGTACCCAAAACCGTTCATTATCACTTCTGTATAATAACTATAGCTGATGAGATCTGCACTTCTCTGGGATTTTACGCAGCGTAGATTTGTAGTTTGTCACCGACGTTTCGGCGCAGTCTGCCTGTTTCATCTTCAAGGGTCGAGCAGTCTAAGAATATTGTCTTATAGTTTATTTTTGTTTAGCTTGGTTTGTATAACTAAATTATTCTTTCGTTGTTGTATTTCTGTGATTTGATATTCTATGCTAATTTACTTGTACCGTGCATCGTGTAATGTTGTGCTTTTGGCAGTCCACTTGGCTTTTTGCACCTTTTTTATGAGGGTTAATTGAATTTTATTATTTAGTTTTACTTTCCGATTTTAAAGGACTTAATTGTTTATTTTAGTTACTGTATCATTAGTAGGCCTGTTCATAATATGCTGTCGATAGTGAAATGTTATTTGTTTTTAGTGGTTTCTGGTTCGTCAAGAAACGACTTTGATTCATAAAAGGTAAAAAAGGTAAAGTTTACCCTTGTACAGGCACTGAGGCTTTGTACAGGCCGTACGGCCCATAGGGGGAGTAGAGGTATAGCTCTACTCTTTCTTGACAACGGCACTAGAAGGGGGTGAGGGTTCAGCGCCACGCACCGGCTGCTCTTTACCCCCGGGAAGGACCCGGTACCCATTGTACAGGAGGCTGGGTGGACCCCCGGGCTGGTCTGGACAGGTGTGGAAAATCTCGCCCCCACCGGGATTCGATCCCCGGACTGTCCAGCCCGTAGCCAGTCCCTATACCAACTGAGCTACGCCGGCCCTCCTTTTGATTCGTACGTCTGATTGCGTTTTTATTATTTGTTTATTTATTTTAATTTTTAAGATTAAGCAGGATTAGCTGTTTATTTTATTTTTGCAATTTTTCGTTTTATTTAGTCTTGTGGATTTTATAGCGATTTTCATTTCCATTATGTTAAAATCTTATTTTCCTTTTTATTGTGTTTTATTTCATCTTTTATTGAATTGCTTTCTTATCTTAGGTTTGAATTGTAATAATTTTCGAATCAGTATATTCTGGTACTGGGCTGTATGGGTCTGTGTTAATTTTATGATTCACTGTAGTTAAGTGCACCAACTTTCTGTGCTCCTTTTAATATTGCTGTTATAATTAAAAGGAAGTGCTCTAGAGAGTAAGATTCTTATAGTAAATCTAAATTACAGTGAAACGACTTAAACGGAACCTGTTCCTTACGGAAACCTCTCTTTACCGGAAAGCCTTTACATTCTCAAAGTTTCTGTATTAAGCGGAACTTCCTTGTCAACGGAAAAAAATATTAGCCCCGTGCGGTTCCGTTATAGGCAGGTTTCACTGTATTTTTATTTGATTTGCATCTGTTTTTAGCGTTAAGCAGCACATAGAAGTTACCAGTGCAGACGACATAGATACATGGCAACAGTACACTCCAAAGGAATAATATGAATTTGTCGAGTTTTTGTTGATAGTGCATATATTTAGTCCTATTGGGCCAGGGCCTCCTCCTTATCGAGGATTCGTGTTCACACTCATACAAAACACACTCGGTAGGACTCCTCTGGACGAGTGATAAGCCCGACGCAGAGACCTCTCACCTGACAACACACAACACTCACAAGAGACGAACATCCATGCCCCTGGCGGGGTTCGAACCCACAATCCCAGCACGTGAGCTACCTCAGACCCACACCTTAGACCGCGCGGCCACTGGGATCAGCCGTGTGATTAATTAGACAGGAAAAACTTATGGTTGGTTGACGCTTTGTCCTATCTGTCTGGAATTTTCCAATTCCTCGTGGTAATATTAAAATGAACCTTTTTCCCTATACACGCTATGAAGGCGTATAGATGCACTGCAGTATAGTTCCACTCATTCTTAACCTGGCCACTAGATGGAGGTTAGTGGTCAGCCTCACGCTCCCTAACGCTTTACCCCCAAGGAAAAAAACCCGGTTCGCACTGAATAGGAGGCTGGGTGGGTCCATGGGCCGGTCTGGACGTTTTGGAGGCAAGACAAATCCCTTAGCCATACAAAGAATCAGACCTCGGATTTTCGGAGCTACTTGAAGTATACTTAACGTTCCACTGACCAAATTTCTTGTTCCCCTTTTAATCGGAAAGTTATTTCGGGAATACGTTTGTGTGAAACATTTGTGACAAGTAGTCTTGCTCGTTTGTGAATAAAGCCCTGCTTTTAATAGTCTACTTGGCCTCAAGTAAGTCTATAAACAAAAAGAATTAAAAAATGAACCAACAAATACTCGTTCCGTCCTGATTCTGCTCGCAAGCTGTCAGCAAACCTGTATGACATATACCACTACTGAGTGTACAGTGAAAAACTCCTGATGATGGACAGAGGAGCTGTCCGAAACGTGTAGAGTTTTTATTCCAAAAATAAATTTGAGAAATTAGTGCATCTAGTTGGTTTTATTATAGGAATTGAACGTCAAATACACGTTAAGTTGTTCAGGGGAACCTTGTTCGTCTATATTATAGTAACCCTTCAACATGTTTCGGCCCTAGAAGAGCCATTCGGAAGGAGTCAAGAACAGTAGTATAGGGCAGTATACATAAGTGCGTAATGCTACATACAGTTATGCATGTAGAATGCGAACTTGTACTTAACAACTCTTGAACATAAAGATGTTAAATGTACCTACTCGATTTGTGTACTCTATAAAGTTTTAAACGTTCTGAAATACAAGTAATATCATTATCTTTGGTTAAAGTTATTACATGGGTGTTTTTATGATTGTGTAAAGTCACAAGTATTGAACCTGGGTGCAATAAGTCACTATAAAAAATTGATCATTCGTTCGCAACTTAAGTTGTTTGTCTTTGAAACAAGCATGCTTTAAATGTTAATATATTAATCATTAAATTATTAATTAATAATAAATAATTGTAATATATAATATATTGTTATATATAATTAATATAATATAATTCTTAATATAATTAATAAGTAATTAATTTTAGTATAATACTTGGAGGAAAAATATGTTGAAAAATGTATGTTAGCTTCGTATGTGATGCGGTTTGGTAACTGTGTGTTGGCCGGCACTTTAATAACGTAAAATTGATGCAGATTTTTACGTGACATTAATAAAAATTGAAATTGTAATCAAATTGAAAATATTGCTTTTTGAGTATAACATAGTTGTATAAATAGTGGGTTAGTGGAGGGGGTCTACGCAAAGCACTAGTAAGCAGTACAACAGACGAAGTATATTTATACATTCATTGTCATCGTATCATATTGAATATGTTTATTTTAATATTTATTGATACAATTTAAATTACGGGTTTAGTCTATAACTCTGAGTTATTGAACCTGAATTTATTACTGTGATTTGTACAAAGAACGCCGCTGGTGTCTATTTTGAACCATAGAAATCCATCCGAAACCGCCCTTCCAGTTTTAAGCTGTATTTTAATACACTCCCGTCTGCTCCTGGGTTTTATAAGTGGTAGCTACAAGTTTTCCCACCAAAATTTTGCAGGCATTTCTCATCCTTTTCCATCGTGCCCCCTCAGTGTCTCCCTGCTTCATGGATAGCGTAACTTGTGAAACTACTCATCATGTAATTTTCTTCAGCCTGTCTTTATTTCGTATCTTCGTTACTGGTGAAAAGGAATCAGTGCAGTGGTTTTAATTGGTAGAAATGAACAGTATTTGTTTAGCTTCGTAAGAATGGAAGTCTGTGTCTTCTGACGTCTCCGGCCTACAAATTCTATGGTGTGATTCATGGTTGCGATTACACACGATAATTCCTAGAAGGGAAGGTACAGCCTACATGCAGCTTAACGCACAAAAGTGGGCATAACGCTCTGATGATGATAGAATGAGATGTATTCATACTTGGTGTTATGTAGGAATACGTTTAAGGGAAAGGACAAATAGAACAATATAACTTAAACTCTTACTTTTAATCATCCCACCACAGAATTTTAATTAAAACTGCGTAATTCTTCCGTCTCTTTTTTGCCGTCGTTTGTCTGAAAATCTCCGCAATCACCGGACGTCGCTATATAAGGATTATAAACTGCTTCTTATTGGAGAGGTCCTGCTAGACATTGACATCTACTAAGTTACTTTGTAGTTTTCTCAGTCTTACTAAGTGAATGTAGGATAAGATAGAACACCAGCCTTCTAAAACTGAACATTCGTCTGAATTTAACAAGAGAGAACAGAAGTTTGGTTCCTGCCGCACAAAGAACTGATCTGTACTGCGAAGAAAAGTGTGTTAGGGTTGTTTAGGGAAATAATCCGCGATGAATGTGTGAATTATACGAGGTCCTTAGACAGTATCCAGCTGAGAGCCGAAAGCCCTTCGCCCATAGCTGCATACCGACTGATGCTTTAATGCGGCGGAAGTGCGCGACGTAGAGCGGACGACATCAATTGCTGCACAGCGACAGGTGACGACTCCCCTTCTTTCGTACTCAGGTCCGCGTCCCTGTAGGCAGAGTACGGGGCTTTTAGGTGTAACCACGGCTGATGCGATTGTTTATTGCAGGGTTTTATGTGGTTAAAATAGGATTTTGGCAATTGAGAACTGCGTTCTTCTGGGTTGCTACGCAGCGAGTAGAGGTCATTCCTTAACAAGGTTCGAGACAACCAGTCGGTCCCGTCTTCAAGTGTAGAGAATCCAAAAACAGTCAAGATGGGACCGATAGTTTGTCCCGAAACGTTGGTAAAGTATTACCACTACTCGCTGCGTAACAACCCAGAAGAACGCAGTTTTCATTTGCCGCGCGGCTGAAGCCTTAAATCACGCACAATACACCTCTATAGGAAGTGATCAGTTCTTTTTGTTTGTGGTTTACAAGTATTGTCTGTGGCGACGCTTTGTAACGAACAGCTGTTGAGAAAGTGTTGTTAAATAAGCCAATAAACATGAAGAATAACAGCCGTAACTCAGTCGACCGTGGCCCAAAGAGTCAGTCGCTGGCCTGTACAGTCTGTGTGGGATTTGTGGTGGGTAGTGTGGCACAGGAACAGGTTTTAAACCGAGTAATTCAGTTTTCCCTTGTCATTATCATTCTACCCATGCTCCTTAAAATATTTTATTCATCTACGGTCGACGTGACATGAACTTAGCAATTGACAGCATCGTTAAATAAGACACACACTTAACACCATAACACAGTTAAATTTGATCATCATTATCAGATTGTCAGCAGCCTAGGAGGAGGAAATACATTGCTACAGTGAACCGAAATGTATCTGCACTGCTAAGTGAGACGTTACTGCAGTCGTGCTGCAAGAGTCCAGCCGAGTCTGCTGGAGTGGAGATGAGGATTTGTCTTTATAGTGTCTTGTTAAGCCAGACTCGACTCGACTGGACTCGACTCCGCTTGTTTGGTTAAGTGTGCCGCAGCCTTAGCTGACCGACCGTGACTGGAAACTATCAGTGCGTACCACAAACCACAACACCAGGTTAGATTCTCTTATTGATTAGTGACATCATGCTGGTATAAATAATCTGACCGCTGTGAGGATGGGCACGCTGTTGTGTGTAGTTGTATTTAATCAGAAATAACAGGATCGAAGGTTCTTGCAAGAAAGCGTGCTCGTCTCTCTAGATAGAGATCTCTGGATCGAACCCATATTTCGAACACTTTCAAGGAAGTTGTCTCGGTTCGTAACATTTGTTTCACACCGCTTCCTCGACATGTAAGTCAGCGGCCAATGAATAATAGGTAAATATCTGGGAAGGAATTTGATCCGTGTTTCTAAACGATAACACTGGATAACAAAATAACTTTTATTTTTTTTTTCACACGAACTACAGTAGGTAAATTCAACAACATTTTTTGCGCTGAATTCAAATATGTTGTTAGTCCCCCCCCCCATAAGGGTAGGTTTTTAAGTGACGCACTGTTGAAGTTTGAAGAAAACGTGTATTTGAATTATATTACAGACAGTACATACTTTACCTGGGGAAGGGGGGGGGGCGCGGTAGCGCAGTGGTTAAGGTGCTGTGCTACAAATCGGAAGGTCGCTGGTTCGATCCCAGCTGGTGTCATTGGAATTTTTCTTCGACATAAAATCCTTCCGATCGCAATATGGCCCTGGGCGTCGACTCAGCCTCTAACAGAAATGAGTACCAGGAGCATTTCCTGGGGGTAAAGGCGGCCGTTGCGTAAGGCTGACAACCTTACCACCATCCTGTGCCGTTGTCATGAAGTCTGGAAACCCTAACTTACTGGAACCGTCTGGGCCACTCCAGGTCTGTAACGAGACTGCTTTACTTTTTACATACTTTCCCTAAAACGTAACAGTGGATGACTTTCTTCTATAAGTCCGTGGAACGTCACTTTTATGTGTTCAGCAATAATCAGTCAGCATACTGGAACTCCACTTGCCTGATTACCGCTTTTACATGCTGGAAATGTGCTGGTGAAATCGCTGTCCGTGCTAATCTGTCGCTGCCACGAGATTTTCTAGGAAGAAATCTAAGTGAGAGCTGAGAAATGCACCTTTGCGGGCATGCTACACCCCATAGCTTTGAGAGACTGTGCAAGATCGGCCACCTTATCGCGATAATTTTCTGCCTTATGATTTCCCAAAAAATTGGTAGTGACATTTTTTAATGATTTCCGTGCTGCTTTTTCCACTTCACTTAGCTGGTCTTCAAATTTTACGTCCTATTTTAACTCTCTCACCTGAGGTCCAACAAATACTCCTTCTTTGATTTTATCATCACTTAACTCGGGAAACTTGTTTTTCAGATACATAAATCCAGTGCTATTTTGATCCATTGCCTTGACGAAATTTCTTATGAGTCCAAGTTCGATGTGCAACGGAGGTAAATAAGCTTTTTCAGGGTTGATTGATGGAATATTTACTACATTTTTCTGCCCTGGAGTAAGCAGTTCTCGTTTAGGCCACTGTTTTCTGAAGTAGTGATGTTGTCTGTCCAATATCCCACTCACACAGAAAGTAACATAACTTTGTGTAGCCGATCTGCAAGTCGAGCAACAGAGCAAAGACCTTTAAATCCCCACAAATGCCCCAGTTATGCTTTTTTATGCTGAATCTTTTACAGAAGTAGTTTCGTGTTTTCATAGGACTCTTTCTTATTAGCGGAATGGTCTAGGGGTACAGATGGGAATTTATTCCCCCTTTGAAGAAGCACAAGTGGGCCCGGTAGCTCAGTCGGTATAGCGACTGACTACGGGCTGGACGGTCCGGGATCGAATCCCGGTGGGGACGAGATTTTCCGCCCGTACAGACCGGCCCTTGGCCCACCCAGCCTCCTGTAAAATGAGTACCGCTCCTTTCCCGGGCTAAAGTGCGGTCGGGGCGTGCTACTGACCGCTCACCCCCTTCTAGTGCCGCGGTCATTGAAGAGTAGAGCTATACCTCTACCCAGCCTCTGGGCCACACCGGGCCTCCTGTAACGGGATCACTTTACCTTTACCTTATTTATGAAGAAGCACAGATCTAAGTCAACTTTTGAAGAGTCAGTAAATAAACGCCACTCCTCAGTTGGAACGTGTCGGTGTCCAAGAGCCTCTGTAATAGAGCAAACATCATTACAAAATACCAGATCTTTTTTTTTATACAAAAAAATTCTTCGAATTCATTTTAGCAATTACATAAGAGAAGATTCCAGCCTTTTAGTCTGGAACCTAGAAGTTCAGCCTTATAGGCAAATTCAAATCACGGACAAGGTCGTTAAGATCTCCTTGTGTTAATAATTGGGGTTCAGATGAGGAACAGCTTGCTTCAAATGTCGGATTGCAATCAACATTGTACCCTTCTTGCTGTCCGTGATCTTCATCAGAATCAGTTGCCTTCGCTAAAAGTCTGATTGAAGGCTTTGGTACAGGCAACTAAGTGGGACAGGCCTCATTGCTGATGGAAAATCTAGATATTTCACTGTGTGTTTGGATTTTGAGGTGATCCCTGTTATATCTGTTCAGTAAAAGTAACAATGGGATGAGTGGTCTTTTGGTTCCCTCCAAACCATGGGAACGGCGAGCAGCATTGGCGCGACCCATCTTGTTAGAAGCCTCACACACGTTCCACAACAAATATGACGGGTCCAACATTTATCTTGGTGACCCACTTTACGCCCAAAATAAAGCCCACAACATTTCTTAATGAGCGGGGTGAAATTTCGCCTCTGAGGTTTGAAGGTCAATTCACCACACACGTAGCAGAAGGTGTTCGGATGATTTGAACACTTCCTTGGCATGATGAAATTATAATAAATCCAATCCTTTTACACAAAACACTTCACTAAATAAAACACACAACACTTGCAACTTATCACAGCGCAATCCGGCACACCACTAAAAGTGCGGTGTTCCTCAAGCGGAACTTGCTGTTAGTTTCATGTCCCAACGTGTCAATACATGTCTGAGCCTTCGCAGTCTGGCTGTATGTGATTGGGCTCAGATGCCTACTGTGTTTGTTATGATTACGTTTTCATGACTACCCCATGTTTAAAATATGTGATAAAGTCCATCAGCCATATTTAAAACCTAATGGTAGCGTAACAAAAAAGCGAAATTCGCTAAAATAGCATTTTAAAAAATTGTCACACAAAAACTGTAGGCGTTAGAGAAATTCTAATAACATATTTGAATTAAGCGTGAAAAAATACACAAGAAACACAGTTTAGTTTTCATGTGACAAAAAATATGTTTAGCGGTGTTACGTGATTCTTGATGTATCTACCGTTTCTGAATTGAAAGTTGGGTTGGCTGGTAAATTCGCTGGAAGTTTGTAGTCATTGCTGAAATAAAACCCGCTTCGAAGGAAAGAAAACGCTTAGAAGTTCATAAAAATAATATTTCATTTTTAGTCTTTTGTAAATAGCGACTTGCTACGGGCTGGACGATTCGAGGATCGATTCCCGGTGGGGGCAGGATTTTTCGCATCCGTCCAGTCTGGCCCCGACGCCCACCCAGCCCCTTGCACAATGTGTACCGGGTCTCATTCTCGGGTATAAATCGGGTGGGGCGTGGCGTTGACCAACCACCACATCTAGCGCTAAGGTTAAAGAAAGAGTAGAGCTATATTTGTAGTCTCCCTCTATGCCTTCATGGCAGGTTATGGGATGAACTTTACCTTTACCTCGTATCAGGTAAGACTTTACTGCATGAACTTAATATGTTAGTTTGTTTCAGCCTTTTAAACTAGTGTTTTAAGATTTTGTAGTTAGGCAGTTTGGTAGAGGCTGTGAATGTAAAGTCAGTACAGACACTCCACGAATAAGCGAATTTTAAAAATAAAAAATCTGAAAAGTAACCTTTTTGAAACGCGCCAAGTTTACTTGGGGAAATTGAAACGCAGTGAGAGGAAAGTGATGGAATAATACTGCTGGGCGGTGACTCAGTTGACGAAATGATCATGCTGGTGCGGCCGATCAGGTTCCATTGTGCTAGGATTTTGGTTTAAACTGGACTCCCTTGTGTGTGTGTGTGTGTGTGTGTGTGTGTGTGTGTGCATATAAATATATGTTTGTGTGTGTGTATACACACACACACACACACATATTTGACCACACGCCTAATCAATTCCGAACTGCGCAAAATTCGACGTGCTTCGGAACTTCGCAACGTAACTAGTGTGTAGATAGCGGAGTGTCTGTGTACAGTTACTGTCGCTCGTAAAAGGATCCCATCACCCGTCCCAAATAATTGTCAACCTTTTATTTAAAATGGCCAAAAGAAACCACCACGTGCATTTTGCGTACTTATCGTTTCATTACGTGTGTCGAATTCGTATCGCCGAAATACACACCAGTTTTACATTGTTTATTCCGTGCATGACGATGTAAATAACTGATGTAACAGAAACAAATGTACTCTTCCATAATTTACGCATACAATCTGTTACATCCGGTAGTGTCCTATGGAGCGGAAGCATGGGCGTTGACGAAGAAAGAACAACAAGCTCTGCTAATTTTTGAAAGGAAAATATTTAGAAGAATACGAGTATATGGTCCTAAATATGAAAACGGGGAATGGAAAAGTCGGACGAATCGAGAACTAGAAGAGATGAGCAAAGGAGAAAATGGATAAAAGGGCAAAGAATAAGCTGGTTAGGTCACCTAGAGAGAATGGAGGAAGATAGGATGCCCAAAAAGATCTTCACTCAAGAACTGGAAGGGACGAGAAGAAGGGGAAGACTCAGGAAAAGATGTAAAGAGGAAGTACAAAGAGATCTTCAAGTGCTGGGAGTGAGAAGATGGAGAGAGTTGGTGGCAGATAGGAAAAAATGGAAGGACATTGTTCGACAGGCCAAAGCCCACAGTGGGCT
>Ga0136643_10006849_pt1 | contig 16387 bp, 4 predicted proteins | sample TergutLab28metaG_FD_96883 | JGI IMG/M metagenome (GOLD analysis project Ga0136643, IMG submission 96883) | Labiotermes labralis P1 segment gut microbial communities from Petit-Saut dam, French Guiana - Lab288 P1 (version 3) (version 3) | ecosystem: Host-associated > Arthropoda: Insects >... | reverse complement strand
TTTTTTGTGTTCGCTATGTGCGGACAGGTGGTGTTTTTTTTACTAAATTTGGTGGGTGAAAAAGTGTGTTTGGGTAAAAAAGGGTTGGGGGGGGGGGGGGGGGGGGGGGGTGCTATTGTCTGAGGTTTGAGGAAGCAGTGACACACCCTGAACTGGGACATGCCAAGTTGGACACACCATGCATGCATCACACACTGTCATTTAACAAATCACATACCACAAGCAGTTGGAAAAATGTCATGAACAAAATGTTCTGGCACTGGGTCCAGTACACTGTCCCAGCATCAGGAGTTCAGCAGTGATTGCTCCAAATCTGTGCTGTGGAGCCTTGGTCCTCCAGCACTATGCTAAACACAGATGAAGTGTCTTGTACTTGAGAGATAAAAGTCACAGCAACCATATTTGGGCATGTAAAAACCCACCCTCAGCATGTGAATGAGGCCAAGAGCAATGACTTTCCTTCAATATAAACATGGTATTATTCATACTGTTCTGAAAAGCCATATGCACTTCCTGCATGCTTGACAGGACCTGTGTACAAAGACATTATGGAGCAGTCACTACCAGAATGGCTGCAGAATGTCACCAGAAGTTTGCCAAAGGACATGGTTTATGCACAAAGAGTGCCCCACGCAGCACACAAGAATAACTGAATGCTGTCTTTCCTGCACAGTGGGTTTGGCATGGCAGACCTTTCTTTTGGCCTTCTTGATCGCCCCAACTAAAGCTCTTTAATTTTTCAAATGGGGACATCTCAGACTTGTCATCTGCAAGATTCCAGTAAAGTGAGATGACAGTTCTCCTCTGCTCAGATTCCAAGCAGCATGTGATGACAGACACCTGATATGTTTGAGTGCAACTGTCCACTGTGAATCCCTATGGGCTGTGCAATGAAGTTGGAAGTTTTAATTACAGGATGGTTCATTTATTCAAATTCACAACATTCAAGTTTTATGATTGACTGTAATCCACACAACAGATTTTACTAAAATATTCTGAGTACTGAATAATCCCTTATTTAGCTAATAAAATATAAAAACTAATTAATGTTATAAATGTCCTAGAATGCTGGTATAAGAAAATAAATAAGCATTATGAACATCAAAAATGCAGTCCACTGACAATCCTGGACCTTGTGCTGGTGTTGGGAACTAGAGTATGCAACTTCTGATTCCAGAAATATTATGCCATAGTGAGTGCTGGAATTTTACTTCTGACAAGTGCCTGAAATTAAAAACAGATTCTTTCCATATTAAAATTGCCAGATATAACACTAAAAGTTCTGTAGAATCATCATACTTGAGTTCAAATTAATTTCATATAGCATTTATAGAAATATCTGTAATGTATCTTCACATAAAATTTTATTATCCTAGTTCAAACTGTTCATTGTAAAAGTGGAAGTGAAATTAAAACTGTCACATGGTGCTATGCAGTTATTTTAAGTACACTCAACAAAGAATTTGCCTCAACCAAAGTTAAAGCATCATATACAGTTTGTTTGAATTTACTTCATGCTCCAGGTGTTTTTAAATAAAACCTTCTCGTGAAGATTCAGTTTAATAATGACAGACAGTAACTGGTACTACTGACCCATATGAAACCAGAGTACCTTATTTCAACATTCTGCTCAAACTTCCTCGCACATTGGATTCCCACTCCATGTTCCATCACTCAGACACGTGATAACAGGATGAGAGCTCACTTTCTTTCCTGAGACAAACATACAAGTTTATTATTCAGTACTAAACTATACACACACACACACGTGTGTGAGGAATGTCACAATTCTGCACAATGGCGTTCAACTAGCAGCCAGCAACTTTGTTGCGACACCCATTTACTGAGCAGCTTGGATCAAACATAATACTTCCAATCTGTATCAGGAAGGTGTGCAGTTCCAGTCTCAGTTGGGACGTAGATTACCGTGACTGAAGTTTATTGTGGTTTCCCCCAGAATATCTGGTCAAGTGCAAAGACAGTTTCTTACAACATGTCACGGCCACTTCCTTCCACAGCTTTCCTATTTCATCATCTTTATCATATAGTTTGCAGGGTTTTAGGCCTCGTGACCTGTTCCAGTCCCATTAACAACCAAGAAGTCTTTTGAGGGGTTGTCCTTGGTTTTGTTTCCCACATGGCTGATATTTAAAAATTAAGTGTGGTAGTCTGTCTCTGTCCATTTCCCAAACATGTTCTAATCCACCTCTTTCTATTTCTATTTCTTTACAGGCAGGTTTCTTTATATGCAGTTTCTTTTTGCACGATTTCACTTGAATGCAACTTGAAAATTTACAACACTTTTTGAATTTATACAATAATATTCAGTGTAAGGTAATTTGGCATAGATGATACACAATAATTTTCAGTTTAACACAAAGTGGCATACGCGATGCATGGTCATTCTTCTCATGTGTTAAAGGCTAGCAAAAAGTGACATCCTTGTCATGCCATCAGTCACATGTATGAATTGATTACATTAGCAATACAAACACATGGATCATCTAGTTTCCCCTTTTACAGCATAGGCTTTTTTTACCAACATGAGTGAGAAACATAAATCTACATCACATAGTGCAAGCCCAGTGAAAAATAAGCAAAAGACAATTGGTACTGAAGAGAAATTAGATGTAATATGCCAAATTGAAAAAGGTGAATGAATTGTTGACATACACTGTAGTGTGAGATTCGCTCATAGTAGCATAAGTAAAATTCATGATAATGCTAATAGAATTACAGAAAGGGCTAAGTCAGGAACTAAAGTGTTTGTGTAGCAGGACTACCACAGTCCTATCAGAATGAACCATACCAAATGCTATGGATGTGAGTCTCCTACATTTTCATTACATTAGAAATAAATAAACGTATTGTACAAAAATGTACATACATATACTGTACATAAAGTAGATATACACTCTACAGGTCCATATGTCCACTAGTGTTCTTGTCAATCCCGTAACCCCCAGGATAAACAGTGTTTTAAATGGGAATATTGTGTTCAGTTTGCGCAATTTCGATTTGTATGACTCTTCAGGAACGTATCCCTCGCATAAAACAAGACCCGCCTGTATTTCATTATTTATTAATTGCCCTATAAATTAATACAATCAACTGACATCATCCCAATATAAACCACAAATAATAAATTATACACCAATACACAATTCATATGGGTGGCAATGATGTCATTGTAATGGGATGAAATTGCAATACACATAAATAACGTTTCATGTTGGGATTTCACAACGGCTACGTTCAGGTGTGTCAAGTCAGATATGAAACTAATGACCAGGTATGAATTACAAAAGGTGTAACAGACATATGAGGTTCACCAGCAAGTGTATGAAAAATAAGAAGTGTGTCTTTGGAATGCAAACATCTTGCATATGACTTCCTTAACACTGAAACACCATACCCTGCTTAATATTAATATGTGGTATTTCAGTAACTTTGTAATTCCATTCTATGCACCAAAAAATTGATAAAAATTTGCACAGGTTGAGAGAGGAATCTCTCAACCTATGCACAAGATGGCCACCTACAGGTGTGATGATACTAGAGGCTGTGTAATGCAATTTTGACCTTCTGATGATGAGCACATACGCTCAAAACATGTAGAGGCATGAAATAAACTTATTTTAAAACAAAAATTTTGTGCATCAAGTTGGTTAAATACTGAGATAAATATACTGAGATGCACGGTCAGCAAAATGTCAAAACTCTACTATATGCTTTATACCAACTTACCAGGAGGACAACTGTATACCACTTGGTCCTGATAAAGGTAAGATGCTCCAAGAATTGTTGCACCATTCTCTGCAGGTGGCTTCCCACATGAAATGCCTAAGATAATTAGCGAGTATTAGAAAATCTGAATATATCAAAATGCAAATTCTTGAATGACTACAATTGTATTTAATTTTGTCACAAAAAATATTTTTATTTAACTTTACATCCCAGTAAAGGCATTAGGATGGTAAATGCCTCTCTAAGACTAAAACTATAACCTTTACATCAGCATGCTATATGTAGAAAGTGGTTATTGTTTACACAACAGTTTATGACTGTATCAGTCACCAAGACTGATGCCATGTTTTAGCAAAAAACCTTCAGGCCATCATCAGGTGAAATGTTCAGGTAAGAAATACAAATACTGGAAGATACAGTAGGTATAAAATCATATTTACAAGGAATGAGACCTCCTTTCTTTTGAATTTCAAAATTTCATGAAAACATTAGCATAGTAATTTCCCTATATTGGTTGTTTGACTAATGTTTTCATGGTTTTCATCATTAGCTACAGACAAAATCCCCCAAAAATGCATTGTAATTGGGAAACACAACTTCATTCTACATTATTTATAAGTTGTTACCCACTTATCATTCCATCATTGGCACTAGGCAGTCTGAGCTACTGAGAGTAAAAACAATAAACCATAAATAAATAACTAAAATCACATGGTGGTGATTAACACATGATACTATTACTTGTGACCTGCACTTCTCTGTGATGTTACACAGCATAGACTGATAGTTATTTACTGACATTTTGGGAAAATCTCTCAGCACCCTCGAAGATTGTACCAAGAGATTGTCCCGAAAATAATTTGTGTTTTTACCACAACAAATTATCTCGGATTCTGCCCTTTCACTAAAAGAAACTTATAATTGCCAAAAAATTATAATATTCTCTTCATTCACTTTAGACACACTTTAATTGCCTACAACTTATTTCTGTTATCTTTATATTCTGTGCATTCCACTCCAGAGTTTAAGGATGTCCTATAACTAGCACACTGCTCCTTAAATTTCCATTACTGAACATTATATAAGAGTATCTTTTGCAGAAACACACTTACGTGTACATTTTCCTCGAACCCTGGACCATTTGCCAGTAGCAAGGCAACGAGATGTCAAAACACCATATGATTGGTACCCTTCCTTACAACGAAAGTTCAACATGTTCCCATATACATATTCATTAGCAACATTGACCAACTCCGTATGATATGGAGCAGGGGGATTGTGACACTGCACAGCTGTAAGGAACCAAAAATATTAGAATTTATACAGGTGAATATAGGAATAAATCAGTGTTCAAACCTTCATTAATGCAGAAACATTAATCCACAATGTTTATACAACTCTGGGAAGACCTGTATTGGTACACAAGGTGCAAACTGGACATTTAGAAGTGAAGATAAAAAGATTTATTGTCGCCTAAAGCGCTATTTGTGAGGGCTAAAATGGGCTAAAATAAGAGAGGATATTGATGATGGATATAGCAGAACATCGGGTTCAAATCCTGGACAAGCCCCCCTGTAGGTGAACCAGCAAATATTCTGAAAATTTAAGTCTGAACAAATAGGAAATGCAGGTTTTCACTACTACAGCTGTGTGTGCACCCTATTTGGAAACAAACTTATTTCTGTCCAGTTACAATAGACAGACAAAAATTAACTGTGACAGTTGTAATGGATCCTAGATTTAGAAAAGTTTGGTGTTACTAACATTTTGACCTGAAGCCTTACATGATTTTTCCTGCTTTTTTCACTGTATCTATCTTGTTTGCAGAGAAAAATCCAACTAAATTTAACCAATGATAATTTACAATGTCACCTAAGAAGATTCAACCAATGAACAAGGGCCCTTTTTCATCATCTGTCCAGTCACAGGATAGAAAACACACCTGTCAGAAGAGTCATTTTTAGCAGACAAAACAGGAAGGGCTGGGGGATGGGAGTTCCTGCTCAGTAGGTCCAAAATCAGTATTTGCTATCCTGTATTGAGCACACCATTGTTTTCTACTGTCTGTAATAATTTTGAATTTACCATTGTTTAGCGATCAGATGGTCATTGGCCAAAGTGTGCCTAATAATGATGCCAAAGTTTATGGACAATACTTGTGAATGTGACAGAATGTGATATTAAACCTACTGCTGGACCATATAATAATTCCACTTGTACTGCTAAATGTGGTGTTCCTTTCTTCAGCACTATCATCCTCTATAGGAAGGACATAGCTGTCAGGAATCTGAATTCTGAGTCCGTGGCTCCAACATTATTGAATAACACCACGAGCATTCATCTCCAACTTCCTCCACCTACAGCAATCAACTAACAATATCCATCCATATGCTAGGAAGTGAAGGTTAGAAGAAGAGGAAGAAGTTTCAATGGCGGCAGTGTGTCTTAAATGAGGGCTCACTAAGGACAGCAACATGACATAATTCTAGTGAGTCATAACTTACGAGCACATGTTCTGTTGTTGTGACTCCACTGTCCACCTTCTTGACAAGTGGAAATATCTGAACCATGGAGAATGTAACCCAGTCGACATTTGAATTTGACAATGCTACCAACTGTCAAATTTTCAGGTAAATCATCCCTTAGAACATACCCATTATCAGGTTCCTGAAGGAGAAAGGCACAAAACGTACATTTTTAGATTACTCACCCCTCAAAATATATCCATTAGCAGGCTCCATAAGGAGAAAGGCACAAAACATGCATTAAGTTTTCAACACATCTAAAAAAATTAATGTAAAGGTAAAACGTTAATTTCACACCATAACAGATCATTAAGACCTACAGTGTGTGTAGAAGTATAGCTCTACTCTTTCTTTAAACTCGGCACTTGATGGGGGTGGGTCGTCAACCCCACACCTCGCCCGCTTTACCCCCAGGAAAAAAATCCAGTACCCACTCTACAGGAGGCTGGGTGGGCCCCAGGGCCAGTCAGGATGTGTGCTGAAAATTCCTGCCCCCGCCAGGATTCAATGCCTGGACCAACCAGCCTGTAGCAAGTCGCTATACCATCTATGCCCACTTTATCATTTGTAATTTAGTACACAAATGATACAGTGGGGAAAATAAATGAACTCACTCTCTTCAACCACTAAATACAAAACAGCAATATTTTCTACATACTTTAACTGTAACTGTCATTAAACATGCTCTCCATTACACCCAAATTATTTTACCAAAAATTACTTCCACAATTGTACCAATTTGCGATATTTTCTTTCCATGAACATATTGTGGAAAACTTTAGTAAAGGCAGCAGTAGATTATGAGTGACAAGAAAACTGTCAGCATGAGGTAATGCTGGGATGGGTACTGCTTAGGGAAATTTAAGTCGAAACTTGCCAGCAATTTAAGAGTGTGAAATTTGCAAGCTAATAATTTCAGAAAAAAATAGCAACTTATAAAATTAAACATTGTGACAGTTCAGAGCTCTTACCTTAGGCTCTCGACATTTGTACTGGACAGGCTGACATAAAGCCTGACCTCTCTTCAAAACAGCATCCACAAATTCACTTCCAGTGTCAATGTTATTGAAGAGCACCCAGGAACCATTCATGTGACATGTCCATGTAAGTTTTGTCAGGGACCATGAATAACTGAACATGGGAAGAGTAAGTCTGTAGCCAGGTTTACATATAAAGTCAGCTAAGTCACCATAAAAGTTACCACTAACATTAAATGCACCGTTTTCTGTGACAGGCATTGGTGGATCAGAAAACAGAACAAGCCTTGATAAATCACATGTCACCTGATCACAGTGTGGCTCTGCAGAAGACCATTTACCATTTGCCAAACATTCCCGCACAACAGGACCAACCAGTCTGTGCCCTAGTGCACAACTCATTTCAATTTCACTGCCATATACATAAACAGTCCCATCATCTGATATATTGGATGCACTTGGTCTTCTAGAATTTAAAGAGTCACCATGATGTGTCTTCAGTGCTACCCATCCATGCTCAATCACTGGTGGTGCTGGGCATTCAATAGGTACACAGTCAGACACTTGGCCCCTCCAAACACCATTTTCTTCACAAATAATATGTAATTCGGTGTTTCCTCCAGCATGATGAAAAACATAACCACGTTCACATTCATAAATTAATTGCTCCCCAAAGTCATACACCACCACTTCAATTTCATGCCCGTCTCCTCTAATTTTGCCAATGGATACTGAAAACCCTTTTCTGATATTATGATTTGCTGTGGAATTTGTATCAGACATTGTAATAAATCCGTGAGCTATCCTGGAAAAGAGGAAAAGTGATTAATACACACATTCAGTACCTGAGAAGTCTGTAGTTCTAATTTCAGTCCACATACTGTCTATCATATGATATTTGGTGTGTTTCCTACAACATACACTTTCATCTTTCACAGCTATTCTTGCATTTAAAAATATATGACCTCTGTGGTTTAGAAAACTGTATTAAATATACCAATACAAAACCACATGCACAGTGAAATCTCCATTCAGTGCCCCTGGACCATTCCAAATTAGAGCACTAAACTGAGGCTAAATTTCAATGGAAGAAATTTAACTAGAGAAGTGTTGGTGGGAACATTGAAACTAAGCATAAAATTGAGAAAAATGTTATGAAGAAACATTAAATGGAAATCCTTGTGTACAATATACAATTCTGCATGTGGTTAACACTGACACTGTGCCATGCTGCATATGAGTAGCACTCAAGTTTCTCTGTCACGTCACCACATAATATTTGTTTTGGGAAGTCTATGCTTACATCTCACTTATATATGACGTGATTAACCCTTAACAATCGTTAAAAATATTGGGGACCATTTGCTTAATTAAACAGTATCAGAGCAGAGCAGAACTAAATCCTCAAAATTTGAAATTCTCTCAATTTCAGCATACAGAAGCTCACCATCTATTCATATGATGCTCTTCAAACCTGGTAAAGAAGTGAAGGGTTCAGTAAGCTTATAACATGAGTATATTTTCAGGTGGAATAAAGAACAAAATTAAGCAAAGTAAAATTTATGCTGTGCCTAAACATTATGTCATAAGACAGCACAAGCTTCATAGAGGTAAAGCTCAACACTTTCCAGACCTTGCTTCTAACTTTCATGGCCCAGCCACTTTTTTGTCTCATGAGGTATCTTCCTCAATGTCCACAGTAAAGAACGTTATATTGACTGCAGACATCTAAAATCAATATAAATTACTTCAGATTAGGGCGGTAAATGCTATAATGTTGCTACACATAATTCATTCTCAGTGGTAACTGTTAACCAGCTCTATTAGGTGTCAGTATGAAGACTAGTCAGACGTAAATTCAGAGTAATCTCAGAATATGTTCAAAGCTCATCACACACTATGCAGCAGAAAGTCAACATTCTATAAAGATAATGTACAAAACTATACCTTTGTGTGTGTTTTTTATGAGCAGGGCATATGGGCACAGAACATGGCATTTATGATAGACAAGAGAAACAAATATAAAGTTTTGGTAGGAAAATTTGAGAAAAAAAACCCACTTGGAAAATCTGTGTGCAGTTGGAAGAGTAGTTTTAAAAATGCAGCTTAAAAAACAGTACAAGAGATTATGAAGTGAATTCATCTGTGTCGTGATGGGGACCAGTGGTAGGCTGTTGTGAACAGGGTAATGAAACTTTGGCTCCTTAAGTTGCAGGAAACTTCTTGGCTAATGGAATAATTACTGTATTAGTTCATGAAGTAGAATGTATTCTGTGCAGTCAGTCAGTCAATCAGTTTGTTAACATAAACACTTACAGTGGGGGGTTCTTGCAGCCTGTTGGGTGACAGATGGGGACAATATCATCCCACTGTCCATCTTCAAGGCATGTCAATATACTGGATCCATTCAACTGAAAACCTGCATCACATTCTACCTCCACCTGGTGTCCATACCGCAGCAATGTGTGATTGTTCCATTGGGCATCATCTGATTCCAGCAAAGATCTCATTCTCCCATTGGCTGGAGGTTCTAGAACTTCACATCTCTTACCTACATATTCCACAAAACACTACTAAAAAGGTAATGGAAGGCGAAGGAAATACACAAAAAAAAAATCGAAAAATATTAAACACACGATTCTCCAAATAACTTCCCTTTACATTTTAAAGCTACTGTAAGCAATTTCATTAGCAGTGTTAAGTACTCTGTTTTAAAACATAAAAGGAAAAGCAGATGCTAATATTTAAGCAGCATATTAGTAAAGTAAAAGTTCTTGATGGAACTGTTCCATTTAAAAAAGCCTACATACTGTACAGATTCCAAATATCATTTAAATTCCCACTGCAATGCAAAATCTGCAATATGTAACTGATAGGTCCTTCAGCTATTGTCAAACAGCTGAAGAACCACTGTTTCTGCTGCTTATTTGAGGAGTGCTTATTTTAAATACAGTATTGCTACCTCCCTTGATGCAAGTTTTAAGAATGTTTTCTGAGAAGAAACTGTGACAGCTCCTGCTAGCTCTGGACTCTTGTCACGACTCGATTCAGTCAAGTATGACAGCACTGTCTCATGTATAACATGTGGAAAACTTCTTCACTAGCACAGCATTATAAGTATACATATGTACGAATACTGTTTCGTTTGACTGAATCATGCAGTAATATGAATAAATACAACAACACCTTCAAATATTTGATCTCAAAATCACCACTTATAGACATCCTGGTATGTTGCAGTACTATGTACCCAATCTCGTCACAGAAAATTCTGTAAGTCACCAAAAATTTTTCCAGAGTTATTAGACATAACCTAACAGCTTCACAGCACAACCTCTATAACACTATACTGTTAATTTTTAAGGCACAAAAATTTTCCGTACAAAATTTATAGGTATATCATGATCTCTTTGCACCAAATTTCTCATTTAAAATTAAAATATCTTTTATTATTATTGATGATCAAGAAGATACATAAACAGTGACTTTGTTGGCCTCCATGTTATTATTTTACACTCTAAAGAAATATATACATATAATTGTATAATTACAAAGTGTTATTATCACCAAATATTTCAAGCCCCTGTAGGTAATGGCACCCCCATTTATGAAACGTTCATGTTAACTTTTTGCATTTTATGAACAACATTTCAAATTTGCAATGTCCTGCATAGACTTAGTAAAATAACACCAGTTTCAAAGATCACGAAGGTCTTCCATGGTAATTCTATGGTCAAATAACTTCAGATTAAGATTAAGTTCAAGGCTTTAGTACAAAAATATTCTACACTCTCAAACTAACCTTCACAAACTGGAACTTCCCCACTCCATTTGCCATTTGCCATACACACTCGAACAGGATTACCAATCTGCTTGTAACCATGATTACAATAGTAATGAATAGTGTCCATGTAACGGTAGGATCTTCCACGTATCAAACCTTGAGGGAAGTATCCTGGGAAACCACAGCCTTTTCCTGTTATAAAATATGTATCTATATATTTCAAACATGACTGAATTTTGCAGAACTAAATACAATAGGAAGAAGGTTTCTTAAACATAGGTATGTACTGAATATATATGTACACACACACACACACACACACACACATGCTTGCTTAATTGAATATTGTAAATGCTTTAAAGAAGTTCTTCTGAAATAAGTGGTTTCTTACGTATGCAAAATGGAGTTGGGCCCTCCCAGTCACCTTGCTTCAGGCACTTCCGCTCCACTGTTGTGTGTTCTGTATTCCCCCACCTCAGAGAGAATCCCAGGTTGCAGGTATATATGGCAACACTACCTGCACCTGACAGACTTACACTGCCCTGGATTGGGGCTGCAGGTGCTATACAGTCTGAACAGAAAGAAGAATTTTCTATCTGAAATAGAATAAGAGCAAAGGAGCATCATTAGAATGTACGGTGCTACAGATTAGGACTGGGGTGTATAAATCCTAGTGGCAGTTTGTCCAGGCAACTAAATTTTGTACAGTAGATTCTAATATTTGTGGATTCTCATTACTGAACCTGCTTCATGTCACCCTTCTGGCATCTAGAAATTTTTCTTCTAGGTTTTTGGAAAGTTTTTGCTCTCCTGGAACAGGAGAACTTCAGAATAAGGAAAAGAAATTGTGGATAAAGAAAAAATTAAGATTATACATGCTACAGCTCCTTGTAGGTCTCCAGTTAAAAATGTTTTATAAGCTGTATCATTATTCACCTTTGTAGTTTTCAAATCAATATACAGCCATCTCCCACTTAATGTCAGTAGTCTGTTTCTGCAAATCAGACGTTCCATGCAAAAATGCTAATTGGCAGCATATTTCCCATTATTTTAAATTGGAATAATTATAATGCATTATGTCAATGCAAAACCCCCAACCAATCTTCTAAAACATATCTAAAATACAGTAAAACGCCTTTATGTAATAAGCCACCATGTTAGGATGCAAAATGATTAAAACATTGTTTCCTGATCACCAGACATTTAATATGGTTATTAACAAACACATTCCTTGCATGCAGTAACATGCAAAGTTTGCATGCACATCATTGTGTTAAAAATGTGTATGAGTTTACAGAATGTTAATATAAATTCTTCCGATAAAAACATTGGCTGTGTAATCTTGTACTGGGAGATACATACATTCTATGAATTATGGATATTAAAGACCAACAGGTGTTCTACCAGGAAAATATTAAGTGTGGAGACATTCTGTGGGGTATGCCCATAGATAAAATACAGTATATGAAGTAATTACAAGAAGTGCACTAGGGCATACAGTTCATTGCACTGTCCATTCCTACATACAAATTTGAAAATAAATGTAAATTCAGTACATTTTGTTGAATGAAAAGAAATATTTTATACCATCAAAAGGAACTTTATTAGTAAGCAACCTTGTTGACAGTCTAACAACAAGGTTCGGCTTTGTAAACAAACCATCATCTGACTAACCTTAAAAAATAATGTAAAAAATATAAACACGACCTTACATTATGTCAGTAAAAATAGATGTGAAGTCACAGCCCTAAAAAATTTGTTTAATTACAATTACTAGCCATGCAATTTTCATTTGGTAATTAAAATTATACAAAGTTTAATTTCCGAAATTTTAAAATTATTATCTGCCCTTGTTGTTCAATTTTATTTTCTCGTTATTTCTTAAACAATAATGTGTTTTATTTTGAATAATAATGTGTGTGTGTGTGTGTGTGTGTGTATGTGTGTATGTGTGTGTGTGTGTGTGTGTGTGTGTGTGTGTGATGTACATTTGTATTTACTGGTAAGTGGTAACATGAATCAGTGCTCTGTTTTGTAGAGATTTTCTATCAAATGTTACTTTTATATGATATACACTGCATATGACTTTTCTTCATTATTTGATGTTTGATGCCAAACAGTAGCACACAGTAAAAATGTTCACATGTTGTTCTTACAACAGGGTTTTTTTTATCTACACAATTTAGCAGTTGTGAAGGTCGTAAAAACATTTTATTTCAGTTTAATATAGGAAGCACAACAGGATGTCATATACTGAGATTATACTTTATACGATGGCATTCTGCATGCTCTTAATTGTGCCGAATACCTGTGATTAATAGATTAAAATATTAGTGGCAGTTTTCAGTTTTATTTCTGTACAGCTGCCTGTCAATAATATGGGGAAATTTTCATGTTATTAACTGTTCAGGTCTACTGTAGAATCTGCACATCATGCACAAGCCACACTAACATTTAATAATAATGAAGTAGGGCACATTTTGAAGTTTCTGTAGTGGTATACCTGAGCTTCCAAACTTCTGGGAAATGATGCTGTGTCACTGGGTAATCAGACCCCAATATTATGAGGCCATGTAGTTCCCTCAACTTCAAGAGCCAAACCATGCAAGAGCCAAAATGTCAAAAAATGTTTTGGGCATTCTTGGACATTATAACCTTTGAAGCTGCAGAAATTATGTTGCCTTGAAATGTTTGGATCCAATTATCCAGTAATGCAGTGTCAGTCCAGAAGAATGAGATCCTCAGCACTGAATTCTTTGTGTATTCATCCCAGAAAAATGTTTGTTGCTGTGCATGTTTACTTTCTAAAGACCAAAAGTTACATACTTCAGTTTCTATCATTAATCTGGTTAATATCATTGCCATAATCACTACAGTGGCTATGGTTTAAAGTGCTTTCCATGGTTAGCATAGTTGGCATAGTATTCTATAGCATTCTTGCAATGGTGTATGACATCTGAACTCATTAACGTTATGGACTAAGCCCATTAATTTAATATTTTCACATATTTACTGCACTTTAATATTGAAGCTAGTGTCATGCAGAACTCATAAGTGGTTTGCGCAAGTGCCATGTTATTATTACAGATTTTAGACCAATAAGACTTCTAAATTTGGCGTGGCATCCAATGGTGTAATGTTTGTGTAACATTTCGTCAAAATTCATACAGTTGTTCTCTACTTCAAAACAGTGAAGAGACAGAAAAAAGGCAGGCAGGCAAGCAGACAGCAGACAGCAGGCAGCAGGCAGCAGGCAGGTAGGCAGACAAGACCTGAGATAATAAAGGTAAGTCCAGAAATACTGTTAACTTTTAAGTGTTGTACTGTACAGAGATACAGTACAGTCAAACAGTAGAGACCACAGTAGTCTGTACTTTCAGATCTCCATGAATTCCATTCAAGAAGTCTGTCCATATGAAGATGTTGCCAGCTCTGGAAGACACTCCACACAGCGTCAAGTCCCAGACTTCTGTCACTTGAAGAATATAATCCCACATGGCAACATTGGAGATATATCCCAAAAACGACTCAGCCTCACTGAAACCACTGCCCACTAGATCCTGCTCCTGACCAAGTATAAGGATTCCATCACCTTAAAACATAACAGCAGCCACAGTATTTCAAGTACTGATATAAATATGCACAAGTCTGGTATGAACCAACTGAAAAATTTTAAACTCCCAGCAATTGTGCTTTAATTGCCTTAATTAGACAACAGTTCCCCTGTCTTCTTTCCTTAGCCTTACTAAAGTTAACAGTATCAGATCTCAACAAAGAGTTAAACCAGAGCCTAAACAGGGGCAAAGCATGTGCAGTGCTCACCTTGGGCTAAAAGATGAGGGGCACAGAGAAAGTACATACAATATGCATGTACTATCCCAAACATGCCATGGCATTACCAAAAAGGACATGTTTCTATAATTTTTAACTGAATGAAGTTTCAAACTTCATGTGGTACAGCTACCAGGGGAAGAGGGAGGAATGGGGTGGAGGGCAGCATAATTTTATAATCTTGCCTCAGGCACAAAATTAACTAGGTACAGCTATGAGCAAAATGCTCAGGAATTAAACATGCAATCCTTTTCAAGCTTGTTTCTATTGAAGGGGTACCATCTTCTCTTGCTATACTACAAGGTTAAAATAATTCTTATTGTTGAACTGTTGAGAGAGACAGTGCAACACATTTCTTTCACCTCGTTCCCAAATGTCACTTGTTCATTTACATATCTTATTTCAGCATCTTTGTTTATTGGAACTACCACACCAGTTAACTATACATTTGTGTGTTATATTTATTCTATACATGATTGGTGGATAATTGGAACAAATTTTACCACTGTAATCATAAGATTCTAAAAAAAAGGTGTGATAAAATAAAAATAAAAAAATTACTCGCCCTGTATGCTTTTTTTTTATTTTATTTATTTATTTATTATATATACCTGGGATGAATGTTCCATTTGCAAGACCTGTTCCATTATCACCAAGTTTTGCATCAATGTAAATGCTCCATTCCCCATTTGATGAATGCCACATAACACATATGGAATGCCAAAAACCATCATTTGCTGTAATGTCTGTCACAATGCGTTCACCATTCACATACAAGACGAAACTGAAACATAATTTAAGAGATCAGTCATAATTCTTATAATAAAACCAACTAGATGCACTAATTTCTCAAATTTATTTTGGAATAAAACTCTACATTTTCAGACAGTTCGTCTGTCCATCATCAGGAGTTTTTCACTGTACACACAACAATGATATGACATATACCATTGCTGTGTGTACAGTGAAAATCTCCTGATGATGGACAGAGGAACTGTCTGAAACATGCAGAGTTTTATTCCAAAAATAAATTTGAGAAATTAGAGCATCTAGTTGGTTTTATTAGAAGACTTTATCATGCTACATGGTCACCTGAACATCAAAATCAGTTATAGCTGTTTGTCACAAATAAATATACAAATTCAGATAACGTCCTGACATCCCTGTTGCAACCAAAGACATTAATTTTGACTGTCTGTACATTCAGGTACCATACCAAATAAAAAATAAAAATATACAAATAAAATAAAGAAGAAAACAAGCCAGTGTCATGGTTTAGGGTGTTAGATGCTGACTTTCTACCATGGAGCCTTAGATTTAGTTCGAGGCAATTTCATGTAATATTTGTGGCGGAAAGCGTGACAATGCAGCAGGTACTTCAATGAATTTTTTCTGTATTCTAAGTCACTCATCATTCCACCACTGCCCCATATTATCCCTTAGCCGCCGAACGACATATATATATATGTCGTGCAGTGAGCCCTTTAAATGGCCGAACGGCCATTAAAGTGGACCGGGGGGGG
>Ga0136643_10006847_pt1 | contig 16388 bp, 4 predicted proteins | sample TergutLab28metaG_FD_96883 | JGI IMG/M metagenome (GOLD analysis project Ga0136643, IMG submission 96883) | Labiotermes labralis P1 segment gut microbial communities from Petit-Saut dam, French Guiana - Lab288 P1 (version 3) (version 3) | ecosystem: Host-associated > Arthropoda: Insects >... | reverse complement strand
CTGGCCATTATCTCCGTAACCGTTCAACTTTGGATATATGTGTTTTGGGTTATATCGGTATACTTTAACATAAGGAACACTCTCCCGAAGTCTGGCACATTCCTCCTGGGACACCCTGTATATCTTGGTATCTGAGGAAAAGTTCCTTGTTTCAAAACTAATTATGTTGAAAGCTCTGATAAGGGCATTGGTATGGTAAACAAAAACGTTTGAATGTAATATCATCTTGTCTGAAACTGTGACAGTCCTGCCAACATGCTGATAATCCATACCCATACCCACCACACTTTGCACCATCATTGAAGTGGTACTGCATGTTCACCATGTGTACATTATACACTGGAGATTGGCATATGATGGTTTCCAAATCACACAGCTGTGGGTACCATCCCAGCCAGTGGCTTCACATATGATAACCACACAAAACACGCAGGTGGTACAGTAAAAAATCTGGTCGAGATTCTAATTGGGTATCTTCAGACTAGAAGTCAGGAGTGTTACTGCAACACGGCTCAGCCTGGTACAACTATTGTGAGATTTACCTCAAATTTAGGAAGAAAACGAGATGACCCTTTGACATGGCGCTTCCGGACAAAAAACAATAAATCGTCACAATCAATACAGTGTTCTGTTTGGAAGAGGAAATGTCTGACGAACAAATCGGTCCAGTATGTCGTTCCTTGCAGCATCACGAAACCGGAATCTGAAATAAACCATGTTATTTTTAATACATGTCATGAAAACGTACAGAGAAATACACTACTCTGCCAGCACACGCGTATATTCACGTATAGCTGCTCATGTCATTAAACGTACACAACCTACCTTCATTTTCACTACATAAACTCTACAAACACCACTCACCGTCTTTTAATAGCTGACGCATTTCCTTAGTCCTCTGGAAGTTAATTTCCTCCAGTAACTGCTCCAACATTGTTGGCGGTTTTAAAAAAGATGATGCATTTGCAAACGCCATTGTCTCACACCCTTATGGCTGGCAAAATATATATCTTTACTGCTATCCCAATTTGGTATATACATGAAGAAATACTAAACGAAACGCTAAACTACACCAGCAAGTTCCGCAACTTGTGATGTTGACGCATAACAGACAACAGACACCCCACAACATTCATCATGGAATTTTCCAACCAACATCCATTCTTGCACATCTAACATTCACGGATTAGAGCACGGATCAGAGGTAACTTTGATTGTCGACAATTCTACTAACGGGCCGGATCCGCTGGACAAAAAAAAAGGTGATTTAGGTAGCAGTGTACAGGTGACGTACAAGTTCTGAGCAGCGGGTATATTCAACGTTGCTGTCTTTCAAGCGTGGTCATACATGTGCTGTATATTATTTTATAAATCCTTGTTATATGGCGTGATTGTACTCATGCTGGACGTTCCTGTCATACGATATGACCTGTTTTTATTTTCCTGAACTCCTTGTGTCGTTATCCGAAGGATAGCAGCTTCTTGGATCTTTCCTGTATGTATGAAATTAGCTTTCACCTATATTTCTATGAAGACTATAGCGCATTCCGGAGTGGTTATTACGTATCCAAACCACACATTTTATACTTTACAAGTACACTCCGACTTGTTTTAAGTTAATTATGTTATTGATGTACACCGCAAACAAATAAAAATCAGTATTTTACTGTAAAAAAAGAGACCTCTACCCAAGTTCTTCCCTTTTATACAACTGTACCACTACCCACCGATGGCCGCAATTGCCGGCCGAAACATTTCGCAGTTAATGCAATGAAGCAGTGAATATGCAGCCATTTACAGCGTTGTATTATTCGTAGAATAAGCCAGCACTGATTAAACAAATACAACGGGATGATGTTACCCAAAAACACTATTTCATATGATCTCGTTTGGTTCAGTTCTGGGACTAGCCTTCGGGACGGATGACAAGAAATTGTGATTCGAATCCCGGCAAGCCGCTTGTGGGGTCCAACCGGCCTGCTATTCGGTGAGTACCGGGCGCGCTTATTCCGGGTTAAATCGGGGCCTGAAATTATCGCTAAGTCGTAGCGCCAAGTTTAAGAATGAGTGCCCAATTTTTGCGTGTATAATGCGTTATTCTTGGCCGAGGACGAAACCTGTCTGGGCTGGGGGGATGGGATGTCAGAGTTAAATGTTGTGTTCTAATTAACAAATGAAATTTAATTCAATATAATGCCCCTTTCAAAATTTTACTGGTATTTCAGTACACCAAAATTACCAAAATGTTGGCTGTGTGTACCCCTTCTCCTAAAATCTCTTTTTGAAAAGATCCCGAGGGGATCTGACGCTCACATGGATGAAACCTGCAAAAGCTCAGAATTCACACTGGCCAAAAAAAAAAAAAAACATAGGGAATTTCGAACCAACAAACCAACACAAGATACACGGGCGCAGAGCACAAATGGACATCTGTTGGTCCTACCTGCTTGCTGAGCCTGTGTTACGGAAACTTAGAACTGCATGTGAGACTTTCACTTACATATAATTTTAAGAATTTTTTTTTTTTATATATATGCAGAAGGTGTTACATATCACGAACGCTGTGTTGTAGATTTTTATGCTTCCAATTCAATAACTACTTTTACACCTATAATACTTTCGCACTGAAATTTTAACAAGCTTTGTGCTAATAAAATATAACACCACACCTGTTGTTCTGTGCCTTACCGGTTCTTGCTCCCCTTCCCATCTGTGCACCCTGCTTGTTATGCTTCTTTTGTGTTGTTATTATGTTTTTTACATTCTATGATCTAATACGTATATTAAATGCTCTCCACCCAGACAAATTTTTGGTGCTGTCTGACAGCTGTGGTGCGTAGTGTACAAGGAAGTCATAACTGAAAGTTGAGTGGCCCCCTTTCATTGCCAGTGTACGCTAGTCTTAAATCCAGCGCCCTAACTGTTCATCCAGGACACTAACACATTGCTTTGTTTGGAAATCAGATGACATAGTCACTAAGACCAGCATCTAGCCATTGTGTGTGTGTGTGTGCAAGTGGGTGACAGAATATGAAATATGAACTACATTCATACCGATAATGTGTTCAGTCACATGTGAGAACTGTACAAGAGCATTATTCTGACCAATATCATTTGCCACTTATGCTATATCTCTAAGAAAGATGGCCGGTAGTTTCGCCAAGCGTATTCTTCGCGAACACCATGTATGACATTATTTTTACCAGGGTGCTGATAAGTTCTTAGCCCGAACAGGAAGGAAACAAGCTGCACCTGTCAAAAGTGTAATGGACAGAGGAATGGATTGATTTGGCTAGGGTAGGGACAGGTGGTGGACTCTTGTGAATATGGTAATGAACCTCCAAGTTCCATAAAATGCGAAGAATGTAGTTTGTTTCCTTCCTGGTCGGGCTAAGGACTTATCAGCACCCCTGTATTATACCCAACAAATGCACAATTAATATCATAAAAGTATATATCACAACAATTTATAATGTATAGATTATATATTGTTGTGATGTATACTTCTGTGATATTAATTGTGCATTTGTTGGTTACAATACAAATAATAAAAGATGCACGGTTCATGTATCAAAATAGAACCATGTATGATAGATCAGCTGGCCCACAATAAAAGGGTTAATCATGCATGGGGGCATTAAGAAACACTGGGGAGTGGAGGCACAGGTTATGTTTTTTTAACCTTGGCACTAAATGGAGGCAAGCAGTCAGCTTCCCACCCTCAGCCACTTTACCCCTGGAGAAAGAGCCCCTGCTAATCAGTGGATACGACAGTGGGTGAGCCCCCATATCACTCTGGATGCTCTGGGAAAGAATAGAATCTCTCCAAACTTAAATCAAACCCTAATTCTTTGGTTGCACAGCCACTAAATTGACTGAGCTACAAAACAGGTACCAGTACCTATTTACATAGTTACTAAAGTATGTGATTTTTGGGCATTTCAGTAGCTACTGAATCGAATCTTTGATACGCTGCAATATTAGTTTTAATACCGCAAAAAATTGTAATGCATGAAATAGGCAAATGGCTCATTCTGTTTATTTTGTGTTCACTTCATTTATGCAGGCTGAAGGTACTGTGCAATTTACACAAATTATAACAGACCCAATAAAGAAGTGATGAATTAATCATTCAGTGCAGGGCATGTCCACAGCACAGTGGGACATTCTGTGTACTTGTGGCAGCCTCTGCCTTATGAAACTCTCGTGTATCTGGGTACTGCATGTTATTGGCAAAAATGACAGCATGATGGCAAGATTGTGAAATCCTTCGCATTCTTCATCTTCGGAAATTACTCAACAGAGTTTGACAAACCTGAGTATCAAACAGCGAAGCTAAAAGTTTTAGAAAAAAAAAATTAATTTTGGTTTCACCCAGTTGAATATTGCATGTCAAGCTTGAATGTAAATTCTATAAAATCTCTCAGAAGCAGTTGCTTTCCAACAGGGGCAGATATGCCTGTACCCACTGGACATACCGCATGTCCTTTTTTCTTTAATGTTTGTGTAACTGTGCATCATTGATACAATATTACAAACAGCCAACTAGATACAACAACAATAATAATAATAATTTTATTAACAATTTCAATCAGCTCACCATGTGTCGGGTGATAATGTCACCCATCCTCAGGAGCACTAGTTCCACCTCTTCCTGGTCACCAGCAGGCAGCATCATTGATGCCTTATACCACAAGCTGTAAACACAGTCTAGTTCTCCTGAGGATGGGTGAAATTATCGCCCGAAACATGTTCAGCTGACTGAAATTGTTAATAATATTATTATTATTGTTGCATCTAGTTGGCTGTTTATATTATTATAACCCATGTCCTTTTCAGACACACACACGAAATACCTTCTAATTAAGTACAGTGACAAATTCTGACCTCAGGTGAAAAAATGCCTGCATATGCTGGATAAAATTAATTACAACACACAAACAATGTTCAAACTCCCCTGGCCTTCTTCTTGAGTGAATGTGGTTAAAGATTTATATTCATACTCCACTATGTTAGAAGCAAATACTTTCCACAGAAATCTAATTTATTTCAAACTATCCATGGTATTACTTTTGGGATGATAATTGTATTTTCCGCGTGAGGCAAGTATGTACGCTCTTCTACCAATTACCAAAGCTAAACACGTACAGCATGTCTTTTTGGGGGTTTGCCTGCATTGTGTTGAAGCTGTTCTGTGTCAGTGCAATCATATTCCTTGATACAATTCTCTAAATGTATGGCCTTGAATATTCTGAATCATGCAAATCACATCTCAGCTAATATCAAGCATACTAAAAGCAGTACCAAAAAAAATGGAAAAGTCATCTGTTTTTGACAATCAAGAATGATCATGTCATTCTATAGGCTGCACAGCTGTGAAATGTTCCAAAAGTGAAGAATTGCTTACTGGGCTTCAAAAGAGTTCAAAGACCATACAGGGAACAAATAGCAGGAAATTAAATTAAGGAATTGTTTTTACACTGTGTGTTGGACACTCAAACACAATTTCCCACAGTCCTGGCAGTAAGCCAACGATATTCGTTACCATATCAGAAAAGTGAAGTTTTCTAAAATCATATTCAGACACAGATTACATTCTGGGATACGTGCTGGTTGATAGGTACAAATGTTTTGCAGGGAACTTAAGGGTATCCTGAAACGGCAGAGGCAAAGAGCTACTTTACAATGCTGGAGTACCCATCTATTAGGCTACAGGGAATCACATCCCACAACACTGTAATGTCATTTTATATTACATTAATAAATAACAACTAACCACACAAGTATATATGAGTATTTATTTTCTGTAATACTTTTACATGTTTTTGGCCCATGACAGCTATCTTCTGGGAGAGGTTAGTTGCAAAGGAATACATTTTAATATAAATGTTGTTGACAAAATATGAAAGTATAAAATATAACAATATTATAGATGTTTTACATTTCTTTACAAATATGTGCTAGAACTGCAAACAAACATCTGTCATTTTTGACATTTTGCTCACCGTGCGTCTCAGTATATTTATCTCAGTAATTAACCAACTTGATGTACAATTTTTTTTTTTTTACAATAACTTTATTTCATGCCTCTACATGTTTCGAGCACATTAAATAAACTTATCGTAAAACAAAAAATTTTGTGCATCAGGTTGGTTAATTACTGAGATAAACATCAATCATTTTGATGTCTATTACAGCACATAACACATGGATACAACTCTTTTCCAGAGAATGCGTCAACACCGATAGATGTCTGTTTGCAGATGTAACATAAATCTGTAAAGAAATATAAAACATCTACAATAATTGTGTATTTTATGTATTTTAGTAATGTTTTTGATTACTTGGTACAGTCATTTAATTTACTTTTGTGCATCTTTAACAACATTTACATTAAACATTGTAAGCCAGCAAAATTTTGATACAAATTAAATTTAAAAATGGGCAGGAGCAACAGTTTTACACGCCAATGAGATGATAAAACAGCCACTACATATATAAATGTGTTTAATTCATAACACACCAGTTGAGAAAGTCAGAATCTGTAACATTCCAATATACATATCACAGTCGCTGAAATGGTACAAATAAATAAACAAACCTAAACAGGGCTTAAAATCTACACTTCAACTGCAACAAATGCCACCTTGAATATATATCAGCTTTACATGCCAGCCATGCATTCATATCTCTTACATGACAATTTTGTCCCAGACATATTAAAATTACATGTCTAGACAAACAGAACTCATTATCTCTTACCCACATAGGAGGAGCCATTTTTATGGTAACACTCTAAGCACACATCATAGAAGCAGGACTTACTCCTACTGACCAGACACAACAAAAGAGCTGTAAGAGAACAGTCCCATCCTACTGGGTATTTATTAAGGATGCCAAAAATTCCCCAGTAATTAAAATTAAAATCAGTACACCAAGCCCTTGTTTTATTTCCTAGCTGCGGTCCTGAAAAAGTGGACGTAAACCAAAGAGGCATATATCAAGAATATTCCCACAAGAAATTATGGAATAGGTAGGGTTTAGCGTACCAGAGCGTAGCCAGCCAAAGACAATTAACCTGAAAATGAGTGAGCATAAATTAACGAGCGGTGTACTGTGGTCAGGGCCATTAAAGAAAGAAATAAAGAAAATAAAGGGGTGGGGCATAAAACAAGAGCTATGTGTAATGAACAGTTCTGCTATTAAGAAGTTGCAACACCATATTTAAAAAAGAGTTTATAACACCATAGTTCTTTTGAGCCTAAATATGAGATTTCTTCCAAAGAATATCCGTATGGAGTACAATTATGCTTCATATTGCAGGAGCTAACGTGATTATTAAACACGACTCAAATTATTTCAGCTAAGTCCAAATTTCTTCTCTGATGTACACTCCGTTCGACAAAAATCAAGCGGCCTGATATTTTGTTATGTCCTGCTCAGGCAGTGATGTAACGTACAGTTGCCATCATAATTCGAATAATTTTACTTTCTCCATATTTGTGCATTCGTGGCATTTCTCTGTCTTCCATTCATTACAATCAATCATGCTGCATATACATTAACCAAAGACACCAACACATTCACTTAATTTGAAGTGAAAACATGAATTAAATGTCATTAATTTTCCAAGGCGTGTGGCTTGCTAGCTCTGCTTCCACAGATGGATGTTGCGAAAGGGTGGTTGTTTGACACACCCAGAGGTAGCCAAGTGCGTTAATGCGTGATAGCAATATTCTTTGGAAACAAACTGCATTGGTTCGATTCCCAGTGTCAGTGTATAATTTTTTTTTTGAATATGTTTTATACTCACACTCAACCAAATGATGCAGTAACACATCCATTATTTAATTATATGTTTCAAAAGTTATCTTTGCTCCATTGGCAGGTGACACAGATATTTGTTATTTTTCTGTAATTCTTTTTTCTTTGTTTACCATAGCGGGTCACGAGATCCGACATTGGGCTGCACGATTTGGAGCATTTACAGAAAGGAATTGTTGAGCGTATGATGCATGTGCTGGGGAGGTCTGGACTGATCACCCTTTCGCAACATCCATCCGTGGAAGGAGAGCTAGCATGCCACATGTCTCAGAAAATTAATGACATTTAATTCAGGTTTTAATTTCAAATTAGGCAAATGTGTTTGTGTCTTTGGTTAATATACACGCGGCATGATTGATTGTAATGAATGGAAGACAGAGAAATGCCATGAATGCACAAATACAGGGCAAGTAAAATGACTCAAATTATGATGGCAACTGTACGTCACGTGACTTCCAGTTCAGGACTTAGAACATTTCAGGCCACTTGATTTTTTGTTGAACAGAGTGTACAAGTCTGTAAAATGAAATCAACCCACATAAACTTTGCACACTGAACATATTTGTTCATGAAATTTAACTACTTGGATGCTAAATTTAAGCCCTGTATTTTATAAACAGTAATAATGTACATATTTACAAATTCATGTGAGAGCATACATTTCATTTTATGAATATATGTACAAGTTTTCTTGACAGACCTTCTGTGATGGAAAGCTGAAGTCACACTAAGGCATGGGATTCTTGCAACCTGAGAGTCTTAATCTCAGTTCAATGTTACTTGGCAATGAGTATTTGTCCAATATGTCCATTCTGTACGTCACTTCCACCAATACACACGTGAATATCACTGACTTTGGTGTTGTAATATTACCTTGACTTTTGGAGTCATTACAGGAAAAATGCACAACACTGATGACTGAAAACTTTATGCTATGTGCCATATGAAAGAATCACACGATAGCCATATGCCACACCGTATAAAGGTTTCCTTAGTGGGTTTCATATCTCGTTGTCCCTAGGAGCATTGTGTGTATGTGGTTACCATGTTACCAACTCGCTGCGTCACTGTCCGGCATGATCGACCACCTGTACTCTGGTGAACTCTGCCTTCATGATGAGCATTTCCAAAATGTGAGCCAAAGAAAGAACTGCCACCACCGAATGCATGAGTTTCATAACCATACTCATTGTGCATGAATGGATCAGGTTCCTGGAACACAGACAATTCTGGCTGACAACTACCTATATGAAATTTGCACACACATATCTACAGCAGCACATGTTTCTGCACTACAGTTAAGTATACATTTAATGTACATAATTCTCCAGAGTTCTTCTTCGTCATTAGGGCCTGTAGCTAATGCCATAGATGTACCGTAGCCTTTAAGGCTTATTGTACTACCCTATCCCCCCTCTTTTTTAGAAGTTCCCTCTTCCACCACCAGGTGCCTCCACGCCCGTAACGATGCAAGAGATCCTAGCAGCAAAAGGTGTAACTGTGTGGGCAAGAAAGTTCTGGTAATTTTGCCTAAAAGACAACTTCCACGCCACTTAGGGATCTTTTACATGCCATAAATCTATGACATGGGACCGACGGCTTTACTTCCCCTCTGAAGGAAGGCGTGCTGAGGATTTTTTTTCGCCCTGAAAAATCCTGACAGCTTTGGCAGGGTTTGAATCCGCGAACTTGGGTACTTAAAGGCAGCACGCTACCGCTAGACCATCGAAGCCGCTTTATTCTCCAGAGTTAGTTCAGTTCTTGAAATACATAAATCCACAAACTGCAGATACTTCACACGCCAACTGAGACAAGTTAGGAGTGTCCAAAGAGCAGAAAAACTCTGGCACTGTCTGTACATGCAAAATTAGTAAATTTCCAGACAAATAATGAGTACAGTATGTAACACACAAGCTATAATATTTCCCCACACCTTAAAAACAGATTTACAATTGACCATCATCATTATAGCATAAGGCAGTGATTTACAACAGATCCGTCTTAAATGTCCATACTGAATGTTTACAGTTACTCATGCTGGATGCTCAACTGTTTTTTCAGCCTTCAATTATGACACGGGATCATGAATTTTAAGCATCAGTTGTTTAGGTCCAAGTTTAAACAAAACCAGAAAATGTCAAGAAATTTTAGTACAAACCCACAAATGTGAAATTTCATAAAAATTCATCCAGTGTAAGTCACTCTGTCTGATGCAGGTGGACAGACCAAAACACATGACAAAGCTAAAAAGTTATTTATTGCAATTGGTTTGCAAATGCTCTTAGCACCGTACATTCCTTTGTACAGGACACACAAGTGAAAAAGGAGAACACTGCCATCATCAATCAGGAGAGGCAGCACAGGCCAGGCACAGTAAGAACAAAGTAACCATAACCTACACTTAGAAGTAAATAAAGAAAATAAGTAGCAAATAAAACAACACAGCCTCTACTTGTGACTGTGTCAACATGGGATGTGTGCATCTTAAATGATCAGATGCTACATTCATACTTGTTTAAACACACAAAGTTTCTACGTGCTATGTGAAATTAATTAAAAAACTATGCAGTATATTTATCCATAAGTCTTCTTCTTCTTATAAAGCACTACAGCCTATATAAGGTTCTGGCTTGCTCAACCACTTTCTTCCAACTATCTCTATTCTGTGCTACTCTCTTCCAATTGCATATGCTTATGCTCTTTATATCTTCCAAAACATCATCTTCCCCAACATGTTTTAGGTCTTCCGGTTGGTCTTTTAGACATGGGTTTCCATCTCTTAATCTTCTGCACAATATTATCCTCAGTCATGCGTTCAACATGGTCTAACCAGTTTAATCTTTGTTTTTTAAAAACCCAATTATATTTTGTCCTTTTAATATATCATTTATTTCTTGATTAGTTTTAATCCTCCAGTAGCCATCATTTGTTCATGTAGGACCAAATATTTTCCTCATGATCTTTCTTTCGAAAGTCATCAGTTTATTTGTTTATCCATAAGTCATTGACAACATATCAGTGCATGTCAAACAATAGTGGTACTGGTGTTTCAATGACATCATCCCCCTGCTAATAACGGGACTGAGGTGGAACAATGATCTGCACTTCCTGGCTCTGTATATGACCATCCACCAACTGCACTGACTCCAAAACGTCTCACTAAACATAATTTCATACAGCAAATATCCCATCACGAGAAAGAAGATTAAACCCAAGAGTTGCAGCACATGGTCAAAACAAGAAAAAATGAAAAGAAACAATACATCAGTGGACTGAAGGTGACACAGGATTGTGTCAAAATGGTCTTTATGAGGTATGACACATATCTCCACCAAATGTTAAATTTCTGCCTGAAAATCCTGGGCAGTCAATTAAGAAGGTGAAGTTATTGTGCATAATTAACCACCACATCATGAAGACAAAGGGAATATTAGAGGTAGACCCACATATTCTTAAGCAAGCAGTCAGTTTCACACTCCAACTACTTCACTCCCAGAAGAACAGCCCTTTGCATCCACTGCATGGACCCCAGGGCAAGTCTGGTTGTCTGGATGTTTCGCACAACAGAAGAACTTCCTTGTACTGACCAGAATCAAACCTCAAATCCATAATTACCCAGCCCACAGCCTAGTTATCATGCCACATAAGCTAACCTGATTCCACAGTTCAGAACCCAAGATATGAAAAGCAAATTTTCTTTAGGACTGCATGACAATGAATTACAGAACCATCACACACATATGTAATTAGTTATGAAGCTTTAAATGTTTCTGTGCCAAGATTAACCTTTAAATGACCCGTGTTTACACATGCAAATGCACATAAAAAACACCCCTATAAATTCATTTTATATTGTTAGTCAACAAGGCAATGGCCTGCATTTCTAAGACATGCCACATAATCACTGTTTATTTTATATTTATTTCATGATTTTATCTTTTGCAGTTCAAATAATACTTTTTTCTTAAACCAGGTGCTAATATTTAAACACCAACCCTGTCATTTAAAAGTTGAAGGGACGTGCAAACGATCCTACTGCCAGAACATTGTTAGTCTTTAATGTTAGCCATTATTTCTGCCTGCGTATCCAATTTTATATGACTCATAGTTGTCAAAATACATTATAATTTGCATCCTTGGATAAGTCTGCATTAAAATGCAGCCTGAACAACAAATATTAAGTCCAATTTTAACAGAAAATGTACATGCCAAGATCTTATTGGGACTTGCTTATGTAATTAACAAGACCCTTCCCACATATGTCAAGAACAGACAGTGTTCTAGCACACCAAACTCCAATTACTCCAATGTTAGCAGTATATCAAATTGTTCACCTCATGGAAAAAGTCTTCAAAGTTAAAGAAACTGTGTCCTTGTTGCTGATAAGGATGTCCCCCAAACTGGAAAGAATTTTGTCCGAAATCATCTTCAAAGTTGCGGAATATGTCATCAAAATTGAAGTGGAAAGCCTGGCCGCCACCTCCTCCTCCGGCCTCAAAAGCCGATGAACCAAACTGATCATACTTCTTCCTCTTTTCTGGATCTGACAACACTTCATATGCTGCAAAGTCACAATCTAGATCAGTGTCCAGTACAGTGTAAGTGGGGCAGATGTTCAACAGTCTGACTGTATACAAGGTACATCCATATAAATTTTCAGGCTTCTGAAGTGGTCTGGATATGAAGCCTGTGCTGATGTTTGGGAGCAACATACTGCCTTCGTCTTCAGGTTGACTGAATACACTTCAGATGGCTGCTTAAGTGATTAGGGTGGCAAGGATTGTGGCCAATCAGAGCTATGGAAAGGGGAGACAGGACAGACCTATCCTCTCATCCCATGTAATCAACATATTTCATACAGACCTACCATTTCTACATTCACCTGAACCTGTCACTCTGAAGAGGGAGGCAGCAGGTTTCTCCAAAACACTTAAACAAACTGATTACCTCACATCATTTGAGGCTTATTCATGTTACAGTGGTGGTGAAGTTCAAGGACCCAGTATGCTAGGTTATAATAACATCTCCTTTGTAGTGTTACATATGAAAACATTAACAGACACTAAGGCAGAGAAGAACTGGAAGTCAAGCTACATATCTGGTCATTTTAAATAAAATATCGCTGTTTTTCCAACAAACTATACTAAAAAATGACATTTACTACTTTTGTACAGGAAAAGCAGTGCCCTGACCTCCCCATAGAAATAAGCTAGAAGGTCAATAATGTAACATGTTTAGACTACAGTTCATGTCGTATTATGAACAAAACTAAATATTAATTAAACAAACCTTGTGCAAATTCCTTGAATTTTTCCTCTGCTCCCTTCTCTTTGTTTTTGTCAGGATGAAACTTAACTGCCAGCTTGCGAAATGCCTTCTTTATCTCCCTGTCGGATGCATTACGTGACACTCCCAAGAGTGCATAATAGTCTTTCTTATCAAGTGCAGTCACTTGAAACAATGTTAGCACCAGGAGCAGGAGGATTATACTTATTTTATTCATTTTTCAAAATCTAGAACAAGAAACATACAAATTATTGGAACAATGTAATATCAATGTTAGGTACTGTCTGCTTCATGTAACATTACCAAATGACATCCGAGTACATTTTTCAAAGAAATTAATTCTTAAATACTGCACTACCGATATTTTATATTCACCTAAACTGGTTTGCTGAATTCAATACACAGCTCACGAAAAACTAAGTTGAACACATATCTACACCAGGACATAACACAAGCAAACTTCTAGATCACTGCAAGGAGGGGGTCCACTTTATTGAACTTCCGAGAAACCCACGTTCTTAGCTTTGCACTTTTACGTTTAAGAAACACTCCTACCGAATATATGCTGCCACGGAATTGTCTGTTTCAAAATGGTTAAATATCCTCGACACAAAAAGTCTTATTTTGGGGGTAACACAACCCATAATAAATCATACCATAACATTTTCCACCTTCTCATTTTGGTACGTTTGAATGGAAATGCAGACATTCGTGACCAGAACGGAGAATTCGAGAACCTTACCGTAGTAACTTCTACGAAAGTCGCAACAGTGTCTCTACGGTACGAACTATTGTAATTACATATGTCTCTCACGAGACTGAAGTTATCTAAATGTATAACATTTACGATATCTGCACTTAAATTAAAAGCAAATATCTCACTGTCCATATTGGAGTCACATAATACTGGCACTTAAGACTTCCGGGCTTATAAAAATTTAAATTTCAGACGAAAACTGAAATTAAAATAATACACGAACCATATCGGAGTGCTTTCAAATTATGATTCAGATTGCTGATTCTCAGTAAGTACCATTGTTTGATTCTTAATGCTGGACACTTTTACTTTCGCACACTACTTACCAACACGTTGCGACCCACTTATTTTCTTCGTGCTGTCTCTAATCTGGTCACCCGACCTGAATTGGCACAGATCTTATATGACGTGAGTTGGTAACAGATTTATTACGGACACGAACACTTTCCCAATTGGCTAGTTTGTATGACGAAATCAGATGATTGGTGTGAAGTTCGATCGTCCAGGGTTGCACTTTTCCATCCTAAATATCCCTTGTTTGAACAAAAATGTTTTACATTGTATTCGTGCTGCCACCTATACAGCTGATGTGAAACGTTTAGGACACCAGACGCAACAATAGATTTTCGAAATAGACACTGTCGTTTTCTCGAAAACGGAACTCGATCATTATGAATATTAACATGTTACTACAACATATACCTTAAGTATAGTGAATATAGAACATAAAACGTGATCACGAACGATAAATGAAACGCACGTTTTCATAAGCCGCACAAGAACTCGACAATAAAACATATCCAATCGCTATTATCAAAGCTTTATTTATTCATCAACTGATGCACTAGTGGGATATCTTAAAAACACTATTAAAATTTATATCAAAATGTACATTAAAACAGTTCCGACATTTTCGGTGCGATTGCACCATCATCAGGTAGCGCATGAATTCATCCTTACGAAAGTTACAGATTTGAAATAGTCCATTAAAATACATCGGTGTGTGGTTAACCTCTTAACTGGGTCTTTTCTGGGCTGCTGGTGTAACCTGCCCTGGGTATTTAAATTTAAATGCCCATTGTTCCTTGTTTCTATAAAGCAAGAGGAGCAGTGCAAACATAATGGGGGTTTCTTTCAAGATGTAATGAAAACCTGATGTAAAGATGAAATGCAGCTTTTATTCACAATTCTTGTAATTTTATTAATTTTTTAGATTTTTAAATTTTTATCTGTGTGGTAAACTTGAAAACACGGTACTACACACAGGGCCTTCTCACAGTTAGAACACCAATATGATGACTCTTTCCTCTTTCCATTGGCCCAGCAAACTATACATCTCCTGGTAGGCTTCTTCTTTGATGTTCCTGGCACCATGTCTGGGAAGCAGCGTCCAAGGAGTCGAGAGGGTCTGGGTGATTTTGACGGGCGACCCCTAGTTGCAGGTTCCACCACTCCACCCACTGAAAACAAGCTTTCTCCTAATGTCAGCTGGAAATCCAACCTACAGATGCTTCCACCCTTCTTCTTGTATATGATGAATGCATTCAGACAGACCACATCGAAGAGATAGCGGAACATCTTCTGGTAGTACTTCTTTAGACGTTCTCGAGCCAAATTTTAGCTTTGAAATTGGCCATCATTCCTGTCGACTCCACCCATGTTTTTGTTGTAGTCGAGGACGACAGATGGTTTCTGGATTACTCCTTGTCTAGTTGTCACATTCTCCATGCTATCATCATGAAATGTGCTGACGAGTACAACATCCCTTTTGTCTTTCCACTTCATGATCATCTGTTTCTTGCGGAATGCTGCTACTGTTTCCGCCTTTTTCAGTCTTGCCCTCTTCACAAAATCTGGGAACTCTTTTCTATGGGTCCTCATGGTTCCAACAACATCTATTTTTCTGCTACATAAGGTGTCAACAAGATTTGGACTAGTGTGCCATTTGTCCAGGTAAAGACAGTAGCCCCTATCAAGTAGGTCGTGGGCTACCTCCAGCACAATCCTCGAAGAAGTCTTTTCCCCTGGGTGTCTCTGACCATAAATGGTATCCTTACCAGTGTATGCTATGAAGTTCCAAACATAGCCTGTGCTGCTTTCGCAGAGTTTGTAGATTCTCACTCCAAACCTGCTTCGCTTTGATGGTATGTACTGAATCCAGCCCAGTCGTCCTTTCCAGAGGAGGAGAGACTTGTCGACACAGATGCTTCTTTCTGGTGTGTATACGGAGGAAAACTTGGATTTTAGGTGATCAAGGATTGGTTGGGTTTTATAGAATTTCTTCTGATGCTGATCAGGGTCAAATTTGGAATTGTCGGCAAAGTGAAGGAACTTTAGAAGGAGATGGAATCTTTTCTCTGTCATTATTTGTGAGAAGTATGGTGTCCCAATACTTTCCCTTTCGGAGAAATATATTCCATTCTCAGGTTTCTGTACAATACCTTGAAGAATGAGAAGTTCAATTAGGGTTTTAATTTTAGTCGGGTTTGTATCCATCCAGCTTCTAGCTCGGGATCGTGGT
>Ga0136643_10006846_pt1 | contig 16389 bp, 16 predicted proteins | sample TergutLab28metaG_FD_96883 | JGI IMG/M metagenome (GOLD analysis project Ga0136643, IMG submission 96883) | Labiotermes labralis P1 segment gut microbial communities from Petit-Saut dam, French Guiana - Lab288 P1 (version 3) (version 3) | ecosystem: Host-associated > Arthropoda: Insects >... | reverse complement strand
CACATCATTTATGTAAAATGTGAATATTTTATGAACCAAGAAGGGTAACATTAGGAAATACACTATATTTTGTGGAGGAATAAACGAAGATGGTGAAAGATAGTCTAAAAAAATAATTAAATATATTTGTTGACTAAATTTATAAAAAAGCTTACTCTGGGGAGGAGCGGTACGTCTGTCCTATGTATAGGATGCATGGTGCCGAAAGGTTAAGGCACATATACGCAAGATTTATACTGTCGATATAGGCCTAATTCCTCTAAACCTACCAAGACTACAGACTCAGGACATCTGGGATTTGACTATGTGTCGTTCGGTTATTGGTTCCGGCGTTTCAAAGGCACCAATATCAATCGAAACGACGATAACCACTAACCTCAACACACTCCACTTTTCTCTAAGAATATGTAATTTATTATCGTTCCATCTACGTCTGAATCTCCAAAGTCCTGTAGTAACAATATAGGCAATGCACGTAAAACGTAACACACACGCGCGTTCACGTAACCATTGTTGCTGTGGAAAAGTAGTAAGTATTGATATGCTGTGTGTATGTCGGTAGTCTTCGTTGTCCAGCACGCAATGCGCATACGCCATATCACAACATATCATCTGTGGCTTGTCGGACTCTAACATATTCTTTCACACTACTTATCTCAAAAATGGCAGGACTTCCGGAACAAACGATGTTGAACACAAAATGTGTGTTTTGATTTTCTCTACAACTTTTGTCCGAAACATGTCTCAATCTAAGATGAATCAAGCGAGATATTACCATAAACGTACTTTGGTCTTCATGCAAAGTGCCCGTTATTCTTGTCAGATATTAAAAGGAACTTGAATTTTCTCGACGCATTTTCGAAAAATACTCAAATATCAAAATTCACGAAAATCCGTCAGGTCGGAGCCGAGTCATTTCATGTGGACAGACGGACGAACGGACAGATAAGCCGAAAGCAATAGTCGCTTTTCACAATTTTGTGAAAACACCTCAAAATTTGAATAATCGGAAAAATACTTATAGTGCCCCCTTTGAACGAATGCGTATGTATGTAAACACGAAACGAAAAACTGATATACACTTCACAGTTATCACTTCAAGTATAAACATTAACTTCAGTTACATCTCAAAAGACTCGGTTCTTACCGCGCAGTAAACACACTCCGTCTCCGTTATGAAAACCAATTAGTTCATGCGGTACAGGGAAATATTCACAGTTTATTCTCAGATCCATATAAAACGCACAAAAGCAGTGTGTGAGCAAAACACAAAATATATGAGTAGTAAACCTGGTGGTACGTAACCATTGGGGTTTTGGAGGTTAATGATCAAACGTAGAGTTACAAAGAGTTCCCGGCCTACTGCAGCTGAGACCACGAGGGCAGGATATACGTATAAAGACACCTGGCCGAAGACAGTGGTGCAGAACAGATCTAAAGAATGAAGACTAAGAAAGGATCAGGTAAATACTGAAAAGCGAATTCTGACTCCGTTAGACACACAAAAGTGTTTACAGCGAGAAGACGAGGAATAGGGAAGAGACTGATAACATTATGTACGTGTTTTTTGTAACTGTCAACGTAAATGGCATGAAAGGACATGAAGAATGAACAGATAATCTCTGTAAATGATTACGTATTAACTTCCCAGTGAGGAAGCTTTTTACAGAGCAGCTTGTGCATTCCGGAGAACATTTATCGATATATATATATATATATATATATATATATATAAGTAATGCCAAGTTTTATCAGAACATTCATGGCCCACATTCAGTATTCCTACCAGCCATCCATTCTATTCGAACGTTACGATTAGCCATCTCGTGAAATGTATATTGAATTCTTTGTAGGCAGAACCGATATACGTATTTTATGGTGCATCATTTCCTTTTCACTATGTGACTGTAGAACATTGATGAAGCCGCGTAGAGACTGATAGTGGCCCTGGTTACTATCACCGGTAAATTCCAGCACACCAATTACGCCTTTCAAACAGCGAATCTAAACAACCGTATTGACTTTACCGAAAATACAGGTCACCACCACAAAAAGTACAAACACACATACACAAACATATACAGCGAAAGTACAGACCTCATTTGAAACCTCTATGCTCACCCTTCTGGCAATTCAGAGCAGTCGAAGTGACATTAAACATCCCCCTGCAGCGTAGGGTAAAAAGTAAAATGTTTACCGTAGAACAAAGCCATGAAGGACCCGAGGGGGACCACAGGTTATAACTCCACTCTTTCTTTAACCCCGGCGCGAGACGGGGGGCGGGTGGTCTACGCCAAGACCCGGCCGCTTTATCCCAGGCAGGATGCTGGGTGGGCACCAAGGCTGGTCTGGACGGGTGCGGAAAATCTCGCCTATACCGGGATTCGATCGCCGGACCGTCCAGCCCGACTACCAATATGCAGTGTAAAACGTGATCTAATAGTGAACATAGAATAAATTTACAGACAGCCTCACACGTCACTGAATATACTATAATACAATCACGATGGTTCTGGAATGAACGTAAACACAAAAGTGATGCTTCGGCCACTAGGAGGTGAAGTTCCCTTTAACACTTGGATTACGGAGCAAAAACTTCCTACTTTTACGGAACTGGGAACATACTGTGCCCATATTTTTAAAATTAGTTTCTCAATATATTTTTAAGGGTTGATTAACTGGCTCAACTGAAGTCAAAACTTTGCTTTTATTCAGATTTCTAATTTTTTATTTAGTTATATAGAGTGAAATATTTAAAATGTTTGAAAACAAGGAAATAATATTTAGAACATAAATGCCAGTGGGCTCTAGTATGATTGTTCCTTGCAATTGTCACATTTTGCATTGATACAGCGGGCCTTGCGCACCCATTCTGAGCACTGGCAACATTTCCAGTCATTTTTCCTGTCCTTCGCTGTTCGACAAATAAATCACCTTCCATGGGTAAAAAATGGTCCAGTAGGATTTAAAAAAAAATACCGTATGTAAAAAGCAATATATGTGCCGAATGATGATTATTTTGTGTCAGTGGAACTTCAACGAACAAACAGAAAAATTGGTAAGACTGTTACTCTATACAAGCGAGAATTGTTAAAGAAAGTTCCACGCCTGGGTACTTTTTGTACCCAGACAGTAAACGAAGAGTTAAACAACGTTCCTAATATATCTTCTCCTTTTCTTGTATCAGAAGAACAAGCAGTCAGGAAACAAACAATATACGCAGTGCACCGTTTAACGTACAACTGTGGCGCGATCGGATACGCACTGTTGCAACGGAAAATCAACAATGCGTTCTCAACTTCGATCAGCCACGTGACAATGTCAACAATAAAAAAAATAAAGAGCGTTGCACAACAATGCTTTTATGGCGAATTTATGTCTCTGACAACAATAAAACGTAATTAGGTCTTCACGGAATGTGGCCGATATTTTGGTCCGATTTTAACCCAAGTTTTACCTTCTCGAAAGATTTTCATAGAAGTCTCTAATACTAAATTTCACGCAAATCTGCCCAGTGAGGGTAGATGGAAATGACGAGGCTTACAGTCGCTCTTCACGACTACGAGAACGCGCCCCCCAAAAATGTATAACATTTGCGCGAAATATTGTGTGACGTTATTCACTAGTGTTATTCGGACGGTCAGCTGAAATGTGACGTAACTACATAATTCGTCTTCCTACAGCTTCCGTCTAATTGTGACGTAAGCATCAACTTCCGGTAAAAGATGTACTGTCCGTATTTGTGCCCGTTCGAAACATGTCGTGCGCTTTATCTTAACGTGCGATAACAAAGGTTTGTGCCATCACTGTGCATTTTTTTTCTTCTGTGGCACAATAGCCCTGGTCGGGCCTAGGCCGTCTCATCGTTCAGGTTTCTACATTACACAAAATTAGACACTCATACACACACTCACTCACACACAAACACACACATCCGGCAGGACTCCTCTGCATGAGTGATCAGCTCGTCGCAGAGGCCGCTACCACAACAGCACACAACAAACCCAAGTGACGAACATTCATGCCCTTAGCGGTATTCGAAACCGCGATCCAAGCAATTAAACGGCTGTAGCCCTAAGCCTTAGATAGTAGGACCACCGGGATCGACCAGTAGTCTAGATATTCACTACGGAATTACATCCATTCAGCATTGGAATAATATTCGGGTTACGTTCCGGTTCGCATATTATCCACCCATCTACGCCTAGGTCTCCCCAGTGGTCTCCTTCCCCCCCTTTTCCCCCCCAAGCCCCTACCCAACCCCCCCCCCCCCTCAATTACCGACCACACTACACAAAATATATTTCGGGTACAATGATCAGAAGTGCTACTGCTTCAGGTCTAATTTTCTTGGTGGCTTTCATCGTCAGAAATATGAAAACTGAACAGGACGGGACGCTCACCCCCGCCCCGTCACTCGCTCACGACAATGCAGTGAACAAACACGGACAAGTGCTGCACAATCAATGGGAAACACTGTGTATTTCCTGCACCTGTCAGCGTCATACTAACAAAAAAAAAAGTAACTGCGAAATAAAAAAGAATACGTATAAAATAAAAAGGATAGCAGAAATTCGCATGGCCTGGCTCGAGCGATATGTCAATTCCAGCCGCAACGCTGACGTCAGCCGCCTACCAACCCCCTTATTCTGCCAGCCCGTGGGACTTACAACCCCTCCCAGCACCTGTCTGTCATAGTAAACCTTCACCCATCAATCAAATCGATTATGTCGGCCTAGTTAGGCTAAATCGGGGACAACCTACCCTCACATTCAATTACAATATATGGCTTCGTCCATTACTGTTCGCCATATAGGCCCTGGCAAATTCAGCGTCGTGTATCAGGACAGCGCGGAGAGACGACATGGCATACAGAGAATAAATTAATTTACTCTAGCTTTAATTAGGCAGATATTGGACCAGACCCAACACACTCGGATATCAGCAAAGGCGTCATTCGGCTGTCACTGTAGGCATCCCATTTATCCCCACATAAAATTTCTTTGATTGATGACAGACAGCCTGTATATCAGGGACTCTCTACCGCACACATGGAATGCACACTGCAGACTACACCACACCCTATTGAACTCTTTCCAAGCAATTCCATTTCATCGAAACCGATCGCTCGTCGCCCTAAAGCACCCTCCTCTCTCATCTCACAAACAGCCAGCTACAAGACACACAACCAATATAAACCTAATTTTTGTGAAGCAAAAATCGGATGTTTCTGGGAAAAATGGTTCATCGTAAAAGACCGGTTCATAACATGTAAGGGTAAAGGTAAGGTTCACCCTAAAGAGGCCACGATGGGCCAGAGGTGGAGCAGAGGTATAGCTCTACTCTTTCTTTAAACTCTGCACTATATGGGGGTAGGTGGTCAACGCCATGCTCCGGCCGCTTTACCCCCGGAAAAGACCCGGTACCTATTGTATAGGAGGCTGGGTGGGCCACAGGACCGATCTGGACGGGTGCGAAAAATCTCGCCCCCCACCGGGATTCGACCCCCGGACGGTACAGCCCGTAGCGAATTGATATACCGACTGCGCTATCCCGGCCCATGGTTCATAACATGTAGGAGATTTAAAGGTACACTTTTCCCGGTGCATGCCAGGAAGGTGCAGTGGTGCAGTAGAGGTATAACTCCAGTCCTAACCTCGTCACTATATGGAGGTGAGGGGTCAACCTCGCACCCCAAACGCATTATCCGCGCGGAAAAAGTCCCCGGTACCCACTCAATACAAAGGTGGGTGAGCGCAGTAACGTTTTGGGTAAGAGAATATCTATACACATGTCGCTGGTGTGTTTACATTCATCTGAAATATACTGGATGTAACGAATGTTTAAGAAACTGAGTAGCATCGTGGTTGACAATGCGTCAGTCCTTGCATCCGCCTACCCAGTGTCACCATGTAATGGTGCTTGGACACAGGCAAAACTGAATATTTCATGGCATAATGTCTAAACACAGGGACAATTTTATGTCAAGGTAACAAACTCAGAATACAGCGTACTTTGCGCAGTTCAGTAATTCTGCAACAGCACATCACCAGAAATACCACACTAAAATTCACACATATGTGCACTCAGTTCAAACCCCGCGTGGAACACATTCTAGTGCAGACATTGTCTTCCTATAAATTACCGCGTTAACCTTCGGTCTGAACTACCTAATCTTCAAAACGCATTATCTTCTCCTTCTTCTTCCTCTTCTTCTACTTCTTCCTCTTCTTCTTTTCTTCTTCCTCGTCTTCTTCCATTGGCACTACAGCCCACTGTGGGCTTTGGCCTGTCGAACAATGTCCTTCTATTTTTTCTTTATCTACCACCAAATCTCCCCATCTTCTCACGACCAGCACTTGAAGATCTCTTTCTACTTCCTCTTTCCATCCTTTCCTGGGTCTTCTCCTTTTACTCTTCCCTTCCAGTTCTTCAATGAATATCTCTTTGGGCATCCTAACCTCCTCCATTCTCTCTAGGTGACTTACCAGCTTAACCTTTGTCCGTTCATCCATTTTACTGTATTTTCTCCTTTGTTCAATACTTCTAGTTCTCGATTCGTCCGACTTTTCCATTCCCCGTTTTCGTATTTAGGACCATATATTCTTCTAAATATTTTCCTTTCAAAAATTGGTACAGCTTCTTCTTTCTTCGTCAATGTCCATGCTTCCGCTCCATACGACACTACCGGTCTTATTAGTGCCTTGTATAATTTTAGTAGCTCTGGATAAAAGTCCACTCCTGAAGAGACTTGTAGCGGCAAAATAAGTTCTTTAATGTAAACGTCGTTCACCTAAACAGTCACGTACGGAAGACAGTAAAGCTGGACAGAGGGTCCGGGGCGTGAGGTTAACCTCACACATGCACCATCGATGTTTAAGAATGACGGAAGCTATACCTCTACTTCGCTGCAAGACTTCACGTCGTGAACTTCGCCTTCTTCACGTTACAAAAGGCTCAAAATGTAAACTGTCCACCCATGAGTTACTGCATTGTTTTCCAGCCTGCAACCAACGGACGGTCTCTGGGGATTTTTTAATATTCCAAAAGGCTCTAAGGCTATACTTTCCCCAGATACCGTATTGTTTGCGGCAATCCCTGTGTTTACAAGCACTGTTGACGGTTTGTTAACAAACATCCACTTCTGTCTGGAATTATATCAACCAACTATGACATCGACAGTCGTCAGAACTGGTTGGCTGCGGAGTCACTAACAAATGTCCGTGAGAAAAGAGTAGCGAACCACAGCCGCGTGTCAGGCGTTCACATGAGATAAAACACGTCCAATTAGAGGTTGATCTCGGGCCAAGGTGACAAGGTTGTGAGCCCGGAGTAACAGAAAAATTAATAGTAAAGTCATTAGTTTCAAAGTGTCGGCACACTTACATTGCTTTACAGCTTAGCTGCGTAGAAATTTTTGTCCCTTGATATAGACACACAAAAGTTCGAGTGTTGGTGTCGAAAGGTATGGAAGAGCGCTAAAATGGAACAGCACCAGTACAGCAGGCGGCACATGTTAAAACGAAGAAAACCCTGTCTCATAAAACAAAATGCAATAATCATAAATTTTGTGATGACAACACACAGTGTATCTAACTGCTTGGACAACCTTCAAGAGCGAGTTCTTCATAGCACGCCAAAGAAAAAGCCAATAAAACATATGTAACGAAATGAGTGGTTTTTTTTTCCAGTTTAACTGAAAATATTACATTCAACCGTAAATCCTTTAACCACGCCTTATTACTCACAACTGCAATAACACATTCATCACCACACCATCCCAATTTAGTAATTGTAATAGTTCTTATTGTTTATCAAAGTCACAATTCACAACAAATGTTCAAAATGGTCTCCACCTGAATCAATGCACGCATGGGCATATTACAGCATGGATTGTCGAACACTTACAAAGGTCCCAGGGAGGCAGCGAATCGACTAACAGGCATAAAAAATGAGTTGGTAGAGTCTTCTTCATTTTCAATTTGCGATGAATACACCAGGGTTTTTAAGCGTCCCCCTAGATAAAATTGTACGGGACTGAGGTCGGGCGAATGTGGGGGGTTGTACCTAAAGTGTTGGCAGACATGTATTAATACGAAAGGTTTTGTTTTGGTGTAGGGGAAACTCACTCCTGAAGTTTGTCCCAACATTTTAGATACACCATGTATAATATTTAGATTTAGGCACAGAGATGAAAAGAAATCCAAAAATAGTTCCTTATCGTGCAGCATTATCCACTAACAGTATCAAGAATGCCATAGTTCAGTGTCGCTATAAACAAAACAGACTACATTAACATACATGCTGGAATTACTTCCACAGAAAAAGCGAGCAGCTTTGTGCAGGACAAAAGCAATACAAGCTATTTGAAACCCATATAGCAGCAAAGGAACTAATGCTACCTGCTGCTAAAGCAATTACATCTACAGGAGAACTCTCGGAGACAAACCAGCAGAACGCTGTAATTTGATTTCATTAACAAGCATCTCTGTGAAGCGGCAAACTGCAGACTCGGCTGATGCTGAAGAGTCACCACGTATAAAAACCGCACAAAAGTGAACACATTTCTTTGCAAAATACAGGTTAAGCGTACAGTTATTTATAGAGGTGACGATTTATTGGAATTCAGATGGCACGAAACCAACGACAAAATAAATGGAACTTTTTTTACGGTCATTGCCAACGCATATTTCTGGAAAAAAGGGGCCATTTTTATAGTCCCAAAGCTCGTAACAATTAGAACTGAACTGGAGGTAAAAACGTGTGTCGGTGGTGACCGTATTCCTGCAATAAATTACACACATTCGACTTATCACGTCAGACTTCACACACAATATATATGTTTGCAAGAAATATGAGAGAAAATTGGAAACGACGCTGGAAAAAAGGGGCAAGTTTATCAGAACAAACTTTCAATTTATATGATCTCTGTCAGCAGATCGGTTGTTTAGGCCACCATTCTGCTGTTCGGTTCTCAAGTACGATCTCCAGCTCAAAAACAGCGCCCTATGTATGTTACATGCGACAGTATGTCATCTGGGGTCACTGAGGTCAATAGTTGGCGACATCGTTATGGTGTTCTTTGCCTCACGTAGTGATGAAGATTAAGAAGCGTGAGTAATGGAACAGTGGTGTCACCAGAGTGCAGAGAGATGTGACACGTCGGTGACAGGCGATAAGTACGTGACACGTGACCGTTAAAAGAATAAACGTTGGTCGTCATCACGTATGACGTGCCAATACTGTTTAGAAAAAAAAACCCCCACAGTTTTAAAACCGAGTGTAGCTGTCGCAGCACTAATTGTATTTGGCGTTATTCATTTCTTAAATGAATTCTTATGCGAACTGTCTCCGGCCCGCAAGCCACGCGCTGCAAACCCCACATTTAAAAAAATCTACAAGGTTTACGAAATTGTTGGAGACACTGGAAGGCAACAAATATTTTAGATTTTGACGTTTTGTTGACCCTGCATCTCAGTATTTAACCAACTTGATGAACAAAATTTGTTTCACAATAAGTTTTATTTCATGCCTCTACATGTTTCAAGCATACGTGCTCATCATCTGGTATCATAACACCTATAGGTGTGATGATACCAGAGGCTGTGTAATGTAATTTTGACCTCTTGATGATGAGCACATGCTCGAAACATGTAGAGGCATGAAATAAAACTTATTGTGAAACAAATTTTGTGCATCAAGTTGGTTAAATACTGAGATAAATATTTTAGAGACGCGTTTTGTCCACCCCTGATTTGCGGAAATGTCCTGGTGTTTGTAAAAGCAGTATAATGCATTTTACAAAGGCCCCGAGGACGCTAATGCTTCAGGCTGATCACAGCATTCACTGGTTACACAAAAGAATACAGACGCAATATGAAAAATCAAGAACGGTAACTGATACCCATACGTTTGAGACCGGCGGCACGCATAACGAAGGAAAGATATACTGACCCAACAAAACGACAAAACATACAATAAATCCTGCCCACAACGGAATTCGAATGTAAAGTTACCGCTTCAGACATATTTCAGTTCAATGCAGTTATTTCTCCTTGTTCAACGAAATTTCGCACAGCAAGTCAATGTAATTACGACTACATTTACAAGTCATCACGCACGCACGAATGCACGCACACACGCTCACAAGTCAGTAACCATTTAGAGCCCACGGGTTCCGTCAGGTACCAGAAGTTTGAAGATATAGAAAATTCCATGTTATGCCCACACGTTGTATTTCTGTCCATTTATGGATATCAGAACAAAGGGGGATTATTTCACTATGCAACAACAACAGAACGGTTTCTATAATCGAGACGGAGTGTAGTTACTGTGCGGTACGGACTGAATGATTAAATGTAATCCTAGGAATGATATACGAAACTCTTGTATCGTAAGTCGTTTACAACACAAAATTCACAAATTCTTGTTTATAGTAAGTTTATTATATGCATCTACATGTTTCGGACACTATGTGCTCATCATCAGGAGGTCAAAATTGTATTATACAGTATCTGGTATCGTCACATTCTGTGGGTGGCCGTCCGGTGCGCAGGTTGAGAGAGGACTCCTCTCTCAACCTGTACGCCGGACGGCCACCTATAGGTGTGATGATACCAGATACTGTATAATACAATTTTGACCTCCTGATGATAAGCACCTAGTGCTCGAAACATGTAGAGTCATATAATAAACTTATTATAAAACAAGATTTTGTGCATGAAGTTGGTTAATTACTAAGATTATACTGGGATGCACGGTCAGCAAAAACATCAAAACACAAAATCCGTTGCTGATACGATATTTCATGAAGCTTCATCACCTTCAGTGGACATTACCCCCTCATATCGCGTTTTACATGACCCACCATATTCAATAAACCCTGAATTATCCTACGTAGCACTATCGATATTCCATCTAATGTCAAAACACTTTTTATTACTTGATATTCGGGGTTTCTCGGTTTCGTTGACAGCCCGAGGAGAAATATTATGCAACCGCTTCATTCCTTTCCTTAATCTAATGCTGCCCAGGATTAGTTTCCGGAGGCGATGGTTTGGTGCGCTTTCGATCAGTTATTTCCGATTACTGCCAATTGCATGCAATGTACAGTTCGCTGCAGACAACTGCATTATGATACAATTATCACTGCTTGTAGCAATGGCATTGTGCGCCGACAGACGGCACTTGGGTTCAAATTTCACGTTCGACTATAATCATACACAAAAGTAACGAACAAAATAAAGCTCATTTCTTTATGCCAGGAAGCATAGTGGTGTGTCAAACACATGTCACTGATTAAGCGCCAATACCTATAATAAAAGATTTGATGAAAATTCTTTGAACCACGAAGAAAGTGGCGAAGATTCACGTCGTCTGGGATATGGCGCTGTGTATTACAAGCAGCGGTAAAACTGCACACACATCGAACTACCAACATCCCTGAAGGCTTGTATCGGGGTGCTGATAAGTCCTTAGGCCGACCAGGAAGGAAACAAGCTCGGAAGCATGTCAGGGACCCGCGCGATTTCAACAACATCGAGACGCGAGCAGTCATCAAGTTTTTTTTTCCTGCAAGGCAAGGCGCCAAAGAAATTCACGCCATTCTGACATAAACATTAGCTTGTTTCCTTCCTGGTCGGGCTAAGGACTTACCAGCATCCCTGTATACAGGAACACAACTCTTACAATATAAAAAAAAGCTTGTTTCAGGAAGTTCTTCTTGATTTTTAAAAAAGTACCTTAAAAACTAATGGTCATACGTCTAGTTAGTAGGGTAAACATTTACACACTAAGATTAACCTGAGTTATATTTAATGATTCAGCTCGTACCGCGCAGTAAACATACTACGTCTCCGGTTGTAACAACCAATCAATTCTGTAAAGAAAAATAATAGCGGTTTGTTATAAGATCCATACAACACACGTACGATACATTCTAACGGTAAAATGTATAATTTCCGAACGTTAATCGCGGTGGTACATAGAGTAACCTCTGGGCTCTAGTGGATTAAACCCGTGAAGTACGAATCCGTGGCCAAGTGACGTAACGACTGATGGTCTTGGTGTCTCAACATCCCATGGGTCTCATCGCCAGACCCTACGTCCGAAGCATGGACAAATGCTGCGGGTTACGTTGCGGCGTCATCTCTGGCGAAAGAGCCAGTCTGTTCTCGAAAGGTTATCAGACTCACTTCCTGTCACAAATTGGCGGACGCACAGTCAAAACACAACTATATTTATATAGCTACAGGTAGTACACTTAGCTACCAACAACTACAAGTTTCGGCCATTACATTGGCCATCTTCAGGTCATACTCATACTTGTGAACGACATCTCGCCATCAGCAACAGACACATTGTATACTGTATAGTTACTTCATAACAAGAAGGAGTACAACCTGAAGATGGCCAATATAGAGGCCGAAACATTTAGTTTTGATAGCTGGCCAATATAGAGGCCGAAACATGTAGTTGTTGATAGCTAAGTGTACCACCTGTAGCTATATAAATTATTCTTCTTCTATAGGCACTACAGCCCACTGTGGGCTTTGGCCTGTCGAACAATGTCCTTCCATTTTTTCCTATCTGCCACCAACTCTCTCCGTCTTCTCACTCCCAGAACTTGAAGATCTCTTTCTACTTCCTCTTTCCATCTTTTCCTGGGTCTTCCACTTCTTCTCGTCCCTTCCAGTTCTTCAGTGAAGATCTTTTTGGGCATCCTATCCTCCTCCATTCTCTTCAGGTGACCTAACCAGATTATCCTTTGCCTTTTTATCCATTTTACTACATTTTCTCCTTCGCTCATCTCTTCTACTTTGTAGCTATATAAATATAGTTGTGTCTTGACTGTACGTCTGCCATATTTGTGATTTGATTAACACAACGGGGATGTCTCGCCCCAGAGTCACTTCCTGTCCTTATACCTATAGGCAATATACAGATGCATTGCGTATTAACATTCTCAGCAACCTGCACTACTAAAGTCACATGGGATATGCGCCTCATCTTACGTAACTTTGGCTGTAACAGCAGTTCAGTCAACGGAACACTCTCAAGCTTAACTGTCATCAAGTTTCCTATTTACTGTGTCGCGCTTTACCGTGTCAGAGGTAATAAACATATGCGCTTAACAGATCTAGTAAGATTTTTATCGTTGCACCGTGCATTTTGAATTCTATGCAGTTCACTCACCAACAAATGTACCGTTTGTTAACTTGGCTAAAAATTTTAAATTTACATTAAAATACACAATAATATCGCTCCTACATGTTTCGGTCTTTAATGACCATCATCAGGGAGCTTTATCTGTACCTAACTAAAGTTATATTTCTGTTAAAACACTTGGTAAAATTACGCCGTTATATATATATATATATATATAAACATATATATATAAACACATATTATGTTATGTGGCAGCATACCGTAGAGCGGCATGTGTGTTGTGTGCTGTGCAGAATCTCACTCTGCACAGCACACAACACACGTCACTCTACGACACGCTGCCACATCACCATATATATATATATATAACGACCTAATTTTACCAAGTGTTATAACATAAGTATAACTTTAGTTAGGTACAGATAAAGCTCCCTGATGATGGTCATTAAAGACCGAAACATGTAGGAGCGATATTATTGTGTATTTTAATGTAAATTTAAAACTGTTAACCAAGTTAACAAACGGTACATTTGTTGGTGAGTGAACTACGTAGATCCTGTAATACTTCCAACTGCAGAACGTTATTATGTGAATAAACACGTCCAGAAAAGTTAAAGGCGACATGTAAATGTCTAATCAGAAGGCGCATTGGAAAATAACCATAGCATTCAGAATTTCTTTTCCATGCGCCGCTATTTCAGAATATAGGTATCCGCCATCAATCATCAGGCGGGGCTCCCTAAGTCAATACAGACATAATGAGTGCTTTGTGGAAGGCTAATATAATGTTAGCGATCAATCTGTAACTTCTGAATATGGGCGAGACTAATATAACGACCGAGGCTTCGATCGCTTCTATACTTATTCTCCCCGTATATTTGCCATCAAAATAAGAAGTTGCTGCTTATATGTATTTTACTATTATCACATTCTTTCATATTCTTCAAGTTCTATTTTTTACCAAGGCATATATGGTTGTATTCCTGTTTAATACTGTAATTCATGTATTTTTATTGTTTGTCTATTCTTATTGTGTGTATATGTATCTACATCGTACCAGCTGGCACTCTTCGGCTACCCTAACTGAGGTTTTTCCGTGTTTTTCCTCAGTTGTAAGGAAAATGTCAGGGTAAAACACGCAAAGACAGGGCACGGCCTGCACTCTGCCAAACTTTTGTGTTGTTCTATGTATTGTTTGTTTTGTGTCGTTCTGTGTATTGTGTGTGTGTGTAAATGTGTACTGTACTACTGCCATCAGGTGGCTACCCAATTGCAGTTAATATATCATATCATATCGTATCATACACACCGAGATATTTCATGTAACTCATCTTTGTATGGTACTCAAACTTGGACACTTCGGAGAGTCGATCAGAAACACCTGGAAATTTTTGAAATGTGGTGCTGGAGAAGGATGGAGAAGATCAGTTCGACCGATCGTGTGAGAAATGAAGTATTATATAGAGTCTAGGAGGACTGGAATATCCTACAAACCATGAAAAGAAGGAAGGTCGCAACTTGCCTAGAAACTGTCTTCTAAAGCACGTCACTGAAAGAAAGATAGAGGAAAAGATAGATGTGACGGAACGACGAAGGATAAGAAGTAAGCAGCTACTGTATGACCTTAAGGAAAGGACAGGTTACAGGAAATTGAAAGAGGACGGACTGAATCGCACGCTTTAAAGAGACTATGGACCTGTCGCAAGACAAGAGTACAATGAATAAATTATGAACGTTCGGTTTTGCGCCTTAATCTGTCGACGCGAGAAACTATTGGATGCCAGAAAGCTGCGTTCTTATCGTCCACAGTGGGTTGCTACTGCTGGCCCATGGACAGACGCGGGTTTTGTTGCAGCGGCCTACTGCAACAAGCGGAGTTACATATTGGGACTGACTGATGTTTGCAGCTGACGGTGGCAGTGCTTTGCGCTGGCGAAAGCCGACCATCCCATTTTTGTGATCACCAATCCTCCACTCAAACCCGTGCAGGGCAAATACTCGTACACTGTCTCGAGTAAGAGACAGTACGTACGAGATAACAGAAATCTTCTTGTCGTTCCATGGCTGGTGGGCCTCTGTTGCTCCGGCCATACATTTCATCTTTCGTGTTACTGAAGCCTCTGTAGTTAGTCTGACGAGGGCGCTATGGACCCATCATATTACAGCTGTAGAAATTAGGTCGAGAACATCTCCTTGACCACCTCCGGCCATTCCTTATGCAGTTGGACGGCCCACACTAGAAACGACGGGATTGCCTATCGTAAGACAAGATGACCGAAAGTTTTGCAACGGAAACAATGCAAACGTCCGCTGCGGGTTCTGTACGCCATTCGTTTATTACATGATGAAACCTTGACACTGAAGAAATCTTGGGATCCTAGAGTTCTAGGCACGAGTATCAGGAAAAAAGGAACGCTGATTGCACGGTCTCCTAGATCAGATGAATGGCAAGTGATGGATATTTGTAAAGCTCTTAACGTCGAAGCCTAGTACTACCAATCCGTTGGTGCTCATAGGTAGGGGGCGCACTGCAGCCATGGTATGGATCGGACTTCAACGAACCTCTGGATTGTGATGGAAGGAGTGCTCCATATGTTAGACCACCTCCATGTCCCAGCAGTAACTTTCTGCCTGAAAGAACCCTGTGGGCATCGTGAAAGTAAAGGCAAAGTTGTCCCCCAGTATGCCATGAAGGCATATGGGGGAATGAGAGCGTAGCTCCACTCATTCTTACCCTGGGCGCCACATGGGGGTTGGTGGACAGCTTCAGATCCTTGCTGCTTTAACGCCGGAAGAGAGAATCTATCGACCCTCCAGGGAATCCAACGCAGTTTAGCCGTACAGCTGATAGACTAGTTACTACACTGAGCTATACCAGCTCACATGTGGGGAACATTACTTGGACAAAACTATCAGCTCTAGCAAGCTTTTCCCTAAGCGAATACGGATGTAGTAAGACGCTCAAGAAGCAAGTGACATTCTCCCTCCATACCCTTCCTGCCCCTCAACATATTCGATGCCACAGTTACTACCTTAGTGACACTATATACAGGGTGTCCCAGGAGGAATGTGCCAGACTTCGGGAGAGTGTTCCTTATATTAAAGTATACCGATATAACCCAAAACACCTATATCCAAAGTTGAACGGTTATGGAGATAATGGCCAGAGAAAAGTGGGGGCTTCTTGCGGTTCCAAATACTGCAACCTGCACAGCTGATGTG
>Ga0136643_10006845_pt1 | contig 16390 bp, 6 predicted proteins | sample TergutLab28metaG_FD_96883 | JGI IMG/M metagenome (GOLD analysis project Ga0136643, IMG submission 96883) | Labiotermes labralis P1 segment gut microbial communities from Petit-Saut dam, French Guiana - Lab288 P1 (version 3) (version 3) | ecosystem: Host-associated > Arthropoda: Insects >... | reverse complement strand
GGACGCTTGTGAGTGCGGTAATGAACCTTCGGGTTCCGTGAAATGCGGGGAATTTCTTGACTAGCTGCAAACCAGTTAGCTGCTCAAGAAGGACTCTGCACCATGGAGTAAGTAAGTAAGTACGTTGATAATTCTTACTAATTCTGTGTGAAGATTTTTTCCTGAATTTTGCAATTTTGTTTGTGCTCGTCCTATTTTAGGTATTCCTATAATTTCCAAAGATAAAACGATCGGCTTACATGGCCCTGATTTTCAGAGGGACACGAAGAGGTGTGCACTATTAAACTGATGATGATCAGTGGTTCATAGTGACAGTTAGGCATACACTTTTGACACTGAATGATTAAAATTGATCATATCTTAGGGATAATATCTTACGTGCTAAACGTGATCCATTAGAAACTCATTTACTGGATGGTAAAGAAACATGTACATAAAATAAATATTTATTTGCACCTTTTTAAACATTTTTCCCAATAATTGAGATCGTAGTAGATAATCGAATTATTGAATGAAGGTAGGTAATGAATTGGAAGGAACGTGAAAGGAAGTGATCTTGATCTCATTTAGGGCATTGTCCCAGTGTCGCCCGGAAGGACTGAGGATATATGTGAAAACCTTCAGTATCGTCTGTGTACACATCCAGATTAGAACAGATCATTTCCTGAATACAAATCAGAAATCTTATGTTTATGGGATCGTGCATCATTGTAAATAGTTGAGAATAAAAGACCAACTTGATGTCACTTGCTATTTTATTTCACTTCGTATGTACTCAACATGTTTCGGACATTAATATATCCATCTTCAGGAGCTTGTGACTGCTGTGCTGAAGCCTGCAACACGGACACTATTCAAACCCAGCCGCACAAAATCTCCAACACACAACGAAACGAGAACAAAACGACAGATGTGATAATTCAAGAGCACAGTCGCAAGCTCCTGATGATGGATATATTAATGTCCGAAACATGCTGAGTACATAAGAAGTGAAATAAAATAGCAAGTGACATCAAGTTGTTCCTTTATTTTTCAACAAATCAGAAACTTCACTGATTGAAGCAAATTGCTTTCTGAGCGTAATATATATTTATTTAAATTTTTATAACATCATACCTAAAATTCAGTAGGACTTCGTGACACTGAATAAAATCAGTAAATCTACACCCTAATTTAATATTCTTTCTGACTGTGTCTTCTGCTTTGTGTAACCAGAACTTTGGCTGTGGCGTGACCAAGTGATTGCACATTTCTTTGTTTAGGTTTAGAGCCCCACTCTCAGAGCCGCGCAGACAAGAACTCAAACCACGGACATCTGTCCTCTTCCTTGTCGGGTAAGTAACTTGCTGCATGGATTTTAAAGTCGAGTTGAAAGAGGCAAAACAAATTTTCGGAACGAAGTATGTCCGTAAAGAGGCGTTTAAAGTGTATAAAAGTCCTGCGCCCATGCTTTCTTATAATTAACCCAATGCCCTGAAGTTAGGCACGACATAAATGTCCGATACAACCGACGATTACTGCAAGTCCTTCAGGTGGAAATATGCGTCTGAATGTAATTTGGAGCGAGCTTTTCGCTATCTTCGCAATATCTCTGTGCATTCTATGTACAGTGACATCAAGAAGAAGAAACAAAGTTGTTTGGATGTTTATTAAAATCTCCATAACTGACAGTTTGCGTCGTACACAGACGACGATAAACGTGTCTTTGCTTTTAAATTAATTATGTTCATAAATTGCCTATAATTTGTGTGCACCATAAATTTTCTGCGTTATTTGCATACAATTAAGCTCCGCGATGGCCCAGTTAATATAAATATGTTTATCTCCTCAGCAATATATTATTATATTAGATTATTATTTATAGAAAATAAGTATTATAACAATTAACAAATTCCTTGTACAATGTGTTTCGACCTTCTAGGTAATCTTCAGGTTCTTGTAATATATGATGAGGTTTTTCATTGCTTATTTTGCTTGCGTGACACTTTATGATAATTGGTGTGTGTGTTAGATTATGTTGCCAGTTCTGTGGGTATCTGGGTTTGCGTTAAATACATTGCGGTATATTTTCATAGAATAGAAGCTTTGGACAATGAAATATAATTGAATTTAGAAAATTAAAACTTAATACACTGTAAAGAATTTGTTTCTGATCGAGGTACACATTCTAGTCCCTTTGACTTCAATTCTTAAAAACACCAGTTGATCTGCACGCCATAAAATAAACTGTTCAGTTTCTTATTAGGTAGTAAGGTTCATAAATTGCTCAACTGAACGTCTTTCATCAAGTCGTATTAAAATATTTTCCGTAACATTTATTTTCAGACACTTCTGATTTTTATGACCTTAATTTAAGCCATAAAATGTAACACAAAAAATAGACGCGCAATATGTGTAGGTATACGAATTATACAAAGAAGGAAAAAATGTAAAGGGAACATAAGGGTGTTGCACATTTTAACTTAATAAAGTTCGGAAAAGCTTACAGAAGAATGCGACATTTTAAGGAAACACGCCGTATTCTATTTAAGTTAAAATATAAACAAGGCATGTGCATGAGTCGGATATTGAAGAACAGGAATTCGCCCTTCACAATCCAGGTTTTAAAGCGTATGCGTGTTTTTACTTTTAAGTTGTTGACTACGTCAGCGTCAAGAAGGATGCGTACTAAATTTCCGTACATGTAACATGAACCGGCCTTTTTCTCGGGGAAAAGCGACCGGAGCGTGGCCTTAATTACCCACCCCCATCTAGCGCCGAGATTAAAGAACGAGTAAAGCCATACCCTCTGGTCCTGCATGACATGTTATAGGGCGTACTTTATCTTTACCTTTACATATAACATGGATAAGGAGTGCTGTTTGCTTATTAGTAGTGTAATACAATAATAGTCCTAATGAAAAAAATTTCCTAATAGACCTATCATTTATAGCTCCAGAAAAAAAATTAGTAATTAATGGAAATAATTTACTGCTCACAATGCACTTTCTCCACACAGAAAGGCCGACTTCTGGGACTGATAATCGCAGCCATTAACTGTCAAACAAACACACTTTGTACACAAAACAAAAGAAGTCCAATGAGCGCATACGTTCCCCTTTCAGAAATATGTCGCTCGTATCTCTGTGCTCCTCCTCCACTGAGATGCTGGTGGAGTGGGACCACATCACAGTGTGTGATGGATTCCAACATGGCCGCACAATAGTTAATGTGTGAATGTCTTCTGGAGGCGGGATGTTGGTATCGCGACAGCCAGTGTATGATAACTCCTAACGAGCTGCTCCCTGTCTCCACGTGGATAAGGACCCCCTCCCCCACTCCTTCCGTTGCTATGGAAACGTTAACTCTGCTAGCAAGGTCCAGATCTTCACTCTGTGCAGCCAGCGTACACGACAAGCGACCGACAATGGTCCGAACTTCAGAAAACAAACGTTAGGTCAGTCGTGAGACACGAAACCGACTGCCGTGGCTTCCCTTAGTCCTCGTGCAGGCTTGTCTTCAAACAAGCAACGACCACATCCATCCAGTCGTCGTGCGTTTAAAATCTGTTGAACTCTTTCCTCTTGGGGCCACAATGTTATCGTAATTTCTGTTTGCGTCCATTGTCAGTCAAATACTCGTACAACTGTATGTTATCAACGCCAGGGGTCCCTGGCCCGTTTTGACTGACGGACCAGGACCATGTCTGTCCCACACCGTACAGTGCAAGTAGCAGACCTAGGCTGTGTTCCGTAATAATACAATTCTAAACATGTTTGTTTAGAATACAGAAATCTTTAAGTTTTATTAAAATAGGGAAAGAACGTTTCTCATATTTAGGAACATTCGCAGTTAAAATTTATGAACGACGACCTGTGAAATAATTTAATTTCCGAGTGCAGGGACCGATCCCAGATCTCCGCGTCTCAAGTTCCTCGCCGTTTTATTGCTTCGAATTGGGGTAAGAAAATGTCAACGTAAATTGTTAGTCTCTGAACTGAAACTATCAACAGTTACTAGTAATTTACACGAAGATTGGTAGACCGTAGACTGATTTACTCCGGCGATAGTAAAACAAGTTAGGTATAATACTGCGTACTCTTGGGTCTAATATACTACTGCTACTACCAACCAGCTAACTATACCAGACACTAAAAGAAGAATATTTAGGTTCCCCGACGCAGCTCACAGTATGTTACATGTGTCTGGAAAAAAAAAACTCACGCTGTCTTGCAACGTGCGGAACTTCAATAGCACTTCACTTCCTTTCGTACGAGCTGAAGCTGACGATCTCTGAAACTTCTAAGCCATTACATCCCCACTTGACATCTCATAAATCCGGCCTGTAAAATACAGCGGAATGAGCCTTCTCTGAGGGAGGACTTCCTCAGTGCACAGTTAGAAAATTGGCTGGACGGCCTCATTTCCCTGTCCGTCACCTTCGTGTCCACCTGGTTTCAGGGGCCCACCCACTTCCTTATTCAAAAGTAACAGGGCTTTTGCACGGGGATAAGGTGGTCGAGGTGTAACGTTGACCACTCATATTATAACCCAACCCAGCTCATCAGTCATTTCGCATGTCCTAGTCTCAGGAAATCTAAGTGTTCTAATTATCAGAACAGTAATTTCATAAATATCTGTACACCATAAAATATTCTTTGTGTTATATCACCAGGTTATTAAAGTTTAAAGATGTTTGCGTGTATGGATGCGTCGTTGAAAATCTATGCGCTATTAGCCTCAGTGTAATTTAACACGACTTATCACATCCTGAGTAGAAAACAGGCTACTCGCTTACGTTAAGATTTCAAACTCGCATAGTTTCAAATTCATCCCCCCGTAAATATTCTTACTCTTTCCAATTGGCTAACTGTTAAATTCCACTACTCCCTAATAGAATCAAAAGTCAAAATTATAAATACTTTGTTTCTATTGGCTCACTTACGTAACGCTCTTCCCGTATCGTAACTAGCATAAATTCCTCGCGTCTTACTTGTCTTCTCTCTCTATCTCTCTTACTCTCTCACTCTCTCTATCCCTCTAAGCTGTTATACAAATCCGTTACAATCGTCAGTCCACCCAAAACTAAAATTACTAATTTTAAACAAATCCATCCGATATATCAATTGTTATCACTTTAACATCCCACAAAACTTAAACTAAATATAAAGGTTATAATATCTGCTTAGTGTCGACGTATGGAATATGACACCATGTACCTTTATACTTTTCGATGCTTAGAAGTAGGGACAGTTTTACATATTCCAAGCAATATCGCTGCAGGACTGAAAGACGCGCACGATTTTTATGCATAATCTTGAAAAACGAATTCTAAAGAAAATAAAATATTCTGGAATATGCCGCCGTTAATTTGGTAGATAGGTCCCAACATTTCGAAGGAACCTGCTCTCTCCACTTGGAGGACAGAAAATTCGTCAAGGCTTTGGGAAGCTCGTATCAGCCACATTGTTGGGACATTTTAAATGACCAGAAGTGGATCTGGATAGTAGAGGGAGAGATTGCTTTTGGTGGGACGTGAATATTGCAGCTTTATCAGTCGGAGTGGTATTAAATGTGAAGCGGCTGTGTCTATTTTCATATTAGCCTAGCACAGTGGACCTCAAAATGTGCTCCGCGGATCCCAAGGGATCCGCGACCAGTTCCCAGGGCATCCGTTGACACATTTCTGCATTCGTTTCTTTAGAGTTTACTTGTTTTTTAATTAAAGTGCTAATGTTTTTTTTTTAAATAATCGCAGACCTTCTTTAATTGGAGACGTGTTTATTTCGTATTACCGTTACAGTACCTAATTCAGAAACTTCCTGTACCCACGAAGCGAGAGACAGTCATTTTAATTAAGGTCAAATCATGCAATACATTGTTACTTATGCCACTGGTATGTATTAGTGTCTGTCTAAAATCAGTTCTGAAATACAAATTTTTTAATGTTCATTACTTTTCTTCCGGACACCCTATTTTTACGTGAGCAAGGATGTGAGGATCCGTTGTTGTTTTTCGAAGCCAAAATGGGTCCGCGATCAAAAAACTTCGAGATACACTGACGTAGAAGAATAGAAACGTGAGTGAAGAGGAATGTGAAGTTTCTCAAAAACATCTGAATGAATTTGAAATTTTGTCTGTGGGAGTGGTTTAACGAAACTTAAAAGTTAAAATCACGCTGTATTTTATATATTCTAACTTCTGTTTTCATAAAATTATTTTTAAAAAGTTGAAAAACGACAGAATGTGTTTTGCAAATAAATTTACCTTTCAACATTCACGAACATTATGAAATTTAAACAGCACGGAATTCGATGTAAACACTCATCGGCATATTATTTAGCAACACACGCAAATGCATGGAACAAAACACGACGGTCAGGCTTTAGGTGCCTCCTCGGTGCAGATATACAAGCCAACCATAAATATTCTGCTTTGTACGTCCTTGATTTTAACGTGTCTATACATATACAATTTTATTGTGCAGTACTGCCATATATTTTTGCATGTTTTTGAAATAAAACTCTATATTGGTGGTAATTTATAATTGTTTCGTATACTGAGTGGATATGTGCCTTTTATGTACGCTTTCTTTTTTATTGCTATTATTTTTCTGCCCGTAAATTCGGGAAGTGCCAACTAGATGTAATCAAATAGAAAGTAAACTATGAATGAGAGTTAGTAGGAAAAAAAAAGAGAAGAGAAGCGAGCAGCTATTACAGCAGGGATTCAAGCTGTAAATTCATTCTCATTGTCAGGGGGGTGGTTATATATTGGCATATAATTCGTGCAGAGGAAACCCAGTCACCCGCTGCTCCCGTCATACTGCTTGGTACACATGACGGCCGAGATAAAAAATAGCTTGGTGATTTGGCCTGCCGTAGTGCTATATGAGTGCTGCTGTTACAGGTTACTGTGTCCACCGATAAATTTCTGGAAACCTTAAATTCTCTAGGCCTGTGTAGTCTAAGACTTATGCCAAACTTAGTTCATTATTTCTGTACGTTATCTGTATTTGTGCCCAATACGTTGTTGTAAAGAACGATTTGAAGCAAATCCCTTCTTGGAAAGCTCAGGAGCGTCCTGCTGGCGATTGTTCCCGCAGTTCATGCAACCTCCTTATTTTCTTCGCCGCATTTGCACACTACCACCAGCGGACTGTACCCGGATTCACTTGAATACAGTTCATATTAATACATCGTATATCCTTACGATCTATTCTGTATCGATTTTTCCAACCACAACCACATCTCCAGTGTCGGTGTTTCTCAGTAAAATTTTATAAACAGTTCTCTTTTCTGCCATGTATGCTACATAACCAACCGCACTCATCCGCCTAGATTTGATCACCGTAATATCATAAAATTAATTATGTAGTTTTCTTCTATCCTTTATTACTTTGCCTAACCTGAAGTCCATGTATTCTGTTCAGCACAGTTCTGCAGCACATTCATTCCGTGAGAGATCAAGCATCACACTCACACAAAAACATTGAAGATCATAACGTTGTATATTTATATCATGTCCGCCTGTCTGTGGCCTAATACTGGCACCTAAACCGTTGGACTTTTTTTTATTCGACACTTTCATTTTTCACTACGGCAATTCCCAGTTCGGCCAGTTGGTAATATTTTGTATTTTACTGCGTAATGCAATATAACCTTCCCAGTATTATTACACAGTACAGGGAATGACACATTATACTTAGCCGAATGACGGGAAGCGGTGGCCTAATTTACTTTGCTCTTAATTTATTGTAAATATATACTGATTTGTCACTGTCGTTTCCGAATATTTAATGTATTCGGAGAATTTGTAAATTATAGTTGAATTTGAATACTATACGACATAATACATGCTCAGTTAATTACGGTGGAAACAGCTTCGAAGCAAGGATTGGAGCTGAACATAAGAGGAGAACTAACAAAGAGCTGGAGGATATTATGTAACATGCTAATAAATTGTGCTCTTCGCCGCTCTTTCAATATGGAAACGAATTACTACGTTGACTTATCACAGGTTTCTTGGTTTCATACTCGGTTGTTTCTTTGTTTCTTGAGGCAGACTTTATGAATACACATACATTTTTAAAAAGGAAATAAATAGAGGTAATCGATATTGAGGCATTCAGTTGTTAAAATAACACAAGAACAGAGTACCCAATAAAAAAAGAAGGGAAATCAGATAAACACTGTTACCGAATAACAAACAAACGACAAAAACTACACAAATCCCATTGACATTTTGATTACACTTGAATAAGCAGAGCATTTTCTACCCCTGTTGAAGTAAACAGTTTGTACACAAAATCACGTCTTTATCTTTCTCTGTCTGATTTTAATAATGAGAACGAAAGAGACACGCCTCCTTTTCATTTATTTTTATCGTGGTGAAAATTTTGTATTTTATTTTTTGCAATAACTGAATGTTAAAAAGGTAGATTTTCCACATTGTAGTTTTCAGGCTTTCACGGCGGGCGTTGTTCAAGTGCTGGCCTTCTAGGTTTTACCGTTGTATAGGTTTGTGGGTTGATACAGGCTTGTCGGACGAGCATGTTGTCACCATCTTTACATTTGAAGGATTTACGTCCAGTCAGAAACTGGAGTGACTTGAGGAAGAAAATGTGTAGATCGGCCCACGAAATAGCTACTTTCCTGGCATAGCATAGAACACAGTGCTTTTCAAATGTGAACCAGTAACAGCGACTTTTGTAACCAGAATTTGGATCTAAAGCAATCCACGAATGTGAAAAATTATTGGGGCCGAAAAATACGGCCATCCGTGGGTATGGAGTGAATATATATTTACGGTTATGTTACTGGTCCATAAACGTTTATTCTGCAGAATGCGAGGAACAAGATAACTGTTATAAAAAACTGAAGTTTTAAATTAATTTTTAAGTAAGTGCCTTTTAGTTCACGAAATTCTGTAGACACATAAAGCCTCTCCAATTACTCAAATTCCATACTACAATGGACCATATATATTATCCAAACATTCAATTTTACTTTGTGCCTCGAAATGCTTCAAGGGAATTTTTAACTTATAAACTTATCTTTTACTTGTACTGTACAGTGATGATCTGAATTTAAAAAAAAACTATATGCTATAATTAGAAATGTTTCCAATTTACAACGTTAAACATCATTCGTAAATCTGCCCATCTGATTTAAAATAACTCGGTAACAGTTATTTACAGCCACAGTATAAAACGTAATTGTCGAAGTATTTGTGGTGACGACAGATCTTTGAGGTTGGTAAGTAGGTCTTGGCGTAAGTTTTTAAGAAAACCACCTGACGATAATGTGTTCCCAATTCGTGGCTCCCTCTGCGTTGCTCAGTGTACGCCTGTCAGTCATGACGCAACGCCAAACGCCAAAGTATCCTCAAAGAGAATATTCCACTCTTGTTGAAAACAAGCAGGAACTTTGTAACATGTGTGTTAAATGTCTGCTTTTGTGTTTCAGGCTTGACTTCTTCGAAGTCTTACCACTCGGCCACCATCACGGAATCTTTGCGTGTCACCAGCAAATCAGGTAAGCCACTGTTCTCCATAAATTGATCTCCTTCTGCTAGCCATAAAATTGCTGGAAAATGTGCAGTAAAACTTTTACAGCACCGTGCTACATATACGTACCGCCTGTTCTGACGCGTAATAAAATTTTCGTATTACATGTTACGTGTGTTTGTTGTGGGCAATATCCGGAATCCATGAGAAAACTTGCTAAAGATATATATATATATATATATGTGTGTGTGTGTGTGTGTGTGTGTGTAAACTGTCACAGCTGAGACTAAGACAATTGCTGTCTTCTGGGATATGGAAAACGATTATCTTCAAAGCCATTGCTAAATCAGTTTCTCCTAATTATGGCTACTTCTGTTATGAAACTTGTCACATAGGCCTATTATACAAATCGCGTCTACATTAGATCAGCCGGCATCTGTCTTATCATGTAGTAAACACGTTGCTCTAAGGTTGAAGCAGCCAGTACATGTATATGTCTACGTAAAAGTACGTAGACTTAGAGTTACAAATAGGTTGGCAGCCTTTGCTGAAAAGAAAAATATTTCCTTCAGGAAACTAGGCCGTATGTTGGATTATTAAGTAACTCATTTTATACAAAGAACTCCTGGAAGTAGCTTGTTGTTCATATAGCACGTGACTTTAAGCACACTCTGCACTCACCATTGGGCCTCCCCCTGTTTAAGGACGTTTTGTTTTGTTTTGTTACTCTACGCAAGTATTGTTCCCATTAGTTGAATGGTAACCAGGCGATCATAATCCTTATCAGGCGAAAATACAATAAACCAAACACGTGGATTCTTCGACGCGTTGCAACTTCAATCCGAATTTGTTACTTTGTGTAACAGAGAAACATTGAGAGGGTTTTAAATTTAAAGAACATGCTCTATTTAAACAAAAGCCTCTTAATTATGCAAACTGACAAAAGTTTGAATACACCGTAACTGGGATCGAGTTAGGGAGTGGTGGGTGTTCGAGGACGTCAGAACCTTATCGAAACAAACGCCCGCGCTCCAAGTTCCATATTCAAAAGGCTTCGAAAAGAGTACTCACGTTTTTCAGCACTTACATCCTTCAGATACTTACAGTAAACCAAGGAAACGTGTTTAAAATGAATGAATACCAGTTAAAATGGCTATTCTCTTGAACTGTAAGCGAAGGTGCGATATATACGTTACGTACATGTGTGTGTGTGTGTGTGTGTGTGTGTTTGTGTGTTTGTGTGTGTGTGTTGTTTGAATACAACCAAGTAATACACAATTCAAACTTGCTGGACTGCAAGATTCTGTTCCCCTGCCTGGCCAGGGACCATTTATCCTCGCCATCGAATTCAGACTGGCTTTCGCATCCAACCAGCCTTTTTCTCGGTGGGTACTGGGGACTCTTTCCCGAAGGTAAAGCTGCCGGAGCGTAAAACCGCACGGAGCTATAAGGTCACCCTCCCAATGCTTCTTCATGGCATTTATTAAAATTTCGGTCATAGTGGCTACATTCAGTATATTTTGTACTTCCTAGACCTGCTATCAAATGTCAGATACCATTTTACAACGAAACTTAATCGTGGGTTGAATGGAAGTAAAGCGCGCAGCGTTTCTCTTTACAAACATCACTTCCCAAGTTCTGAAACATTCAACCCTTAAAATTGAATGCATTCAGCTAGATAGTGGCATCTGGTGGAGAAATCGCCAAATAGATAATATCATCACCAAGTCTTGTTTTTGTTTCTTATCAAAATGTTTATACCATTGTGTCTCGGTCTATCCTAGGAATTGTGCGATGGAAATTGAGAGAGACAATTGGAGAGCATTGTTAGTTAATGGGGCCGCCGAGACAAGTGGCGTTCACAGTGCGGCCCATCAAATGATTATTTATTTGTTATGGGCGATGAAATTTTACTGCCTGCAGATAACAAAACGTCGTATTTCAGTCAGGTGTGTTCGAGCAGTTTTGGCTGGCTTTAAAGTATATTTGACGTGACCGTCTATTAATGAACCCTGCAGTAAGGATTTCCAACTTAGAATGAATTTGTACTAGTATTTCGACGATAGGAGGAATGTTACATTTCAGTATCTGCTAATGATTTACGAGTTTGAGGACGGGTCTGGGATGCTGTGGTTGGCTTCAGCAGACGGCAAATTCTGTGTTCATCAGAATCCAATGTAAAACAGTAATTGAAAATAAAATCACCTTTAAAATATAAGGGATATTCGTGCTGAACCGGCAACACTTCCATATCAGGAATTGGTTATGTAGCAGATGAGTCGCTGTGTCGCTGACCGGAGACTCGCGTGTGACTCTGCGAATATGCAGCTGGATTTACAGCAGTAGGGGTATGAGGGGGAATCCCAACTTTACACTCGGCAGACAGGATCTTCACGAATGAACTGCATTATTATTTACATAAATTTTATTGAACGAATTATATTTTCAAAGCAAGGTCATAATTAGTTGCAGGAAGGTCGAGAATTATGTGTTGTGGGTGTCCAAGAATCAAGCACTGAACTTGGCCCATGCGTCAGACATGCCACTTCAGTCAGTACACGGCTTAAACTTGAAGAACGCGACTGGCGCAGGCCTGTGCCGTGTACTTTGGTAGATATGTTGACCTTCACAGCGTCATTTCCAAGGAGGCCCTAAGATTAAAGATATCGTTGCCGATAATATTATTCAATACTCATATTATCGAAAAAAGATTCAGAGCCTAGTCGTTAATTGGGGTATGCATTTTAAGTTAAATTTTGATCGAACCCTAAGCCCACCGTCCACCCCTCTCTACTACAGAGAACAATACAGCGTAGAATGTCGTCTTCACTATTTGTAGGTCTTGATATCGTGATGTAGAAACAATTGTATCGTTTACCCAATTTGTTATACAGTGAGAGCTTCGTGAGGAACTATACAGTGTTTTATGAAAGCTTCGTTTAAAATTGGTACAATTTTTAAAGTTGTGATGTCCCCGTTGTGCTTCTAGAATATTTAATAAAGAGATACATTCCCGTCTATGCACAACTTTACTGTAGCAGTTGTAAATTGCAACTGTAACTGTAATTTGCATTTTGCAGCTGCTACAGTAAAATTATGCATGGGCTGGATTTTACCGCGTTTATTATGTAAACAGGGGTCCTTCGAACTCACAGTAGCCAAAATTAAATTTGCCAGCAATTCGTAATGTAACAACTAATATAATTTTGTGCAATATTGTTTGGAGATGAAAGAAAACCGACGGAGATAAATTAACTCCAAATTAGGACTTAAATTATTATATTATGTGTAAATAAGGCGTAAAAGTGTTGTATGCAGAATGTGCACATAAACCCACTTTTTTGTGAACTCGTGACTCACAATCAATGTAAAGATGTGCCATATCCAGCCGCAACGCAAAATTGTTTAATATAATTTGCTATGAGCAGTGGCATGTCGGCGGGTCTCGACATGTTTTGTGGTTGTCGGCGTAGTTCGTGGGCCACCAGTAAAGACAGCGGTGAAGTATAAAACAAGTGACCGCTTGTGAACAACCGTGTTACTAACTTGCGGCAGTGCCTGCCCTGAATCAGGGCATTTCTAGTTCTTTTTTCGGAGTTAGTCATTTTCATAATTGCGAATTAAGAGTCTGTTAGAAATGTGGGCATTATGGAAATGGAAATTAGCTTCTTGTACTGTATTTTTGAGGTAATTACATTTTATGTACCCTGTGTGATCTGCGGACCTTTGGATCATGCGTATACAAGTACTATCTCAGAATTGAAAGGGCATTCGCAATAATAAGGACGCAGTCCGTCGACACACAGTCCTTATTACCACCTTATTAAGGAGAATTTGTGTACAGGAATACTGACACAAACGCTAAATTTTCGTTTGAAATATTGCGAAGTATTACTGGTGATGGCTATTGCAGTTATTTTGATAATTACTTTCTTATTTGTTCTTAATGATGTTGACAGTAATATAATAAATATAACAATAACAGTGACAGTGCCAACAACAGCATTGAGTCCATACAAAGAAAAATTTCTCTAACATGTCGACGCTGCAAATCTTTGAGTTTATAGGGCCCATATGGTCATTTTTACACAACGGTAAAATTGTTTGTCATTAGGCACCACGCCATAAACTTGTATGACGTAATGGAGGTGTAGATCCACTTATTCCCAACTTTGACACTAAAGGAAGTGAGCGGTCGGCGTAAGGTCTCAACCGCTCTTCTGTCGGAGAAACAGTTCCGATAGGAGATTGGATGGGCCCCACATCTAGAACGTGCGCTGGGAAAACAAAAAATTCTCTTACTGATTGATACCTGGAAGCGATCGCCGACTTCTAGGTCATCCAGATCGTAGAGTAGCCTCTGTACCGTCAGAGGAGTCAAGACTCGCACTGAAAATAGGTAAAGGTAAAGCAGTCCCATTACAGGCCTGGAGTGGCCCAGAGGGTTCCAGGAAGTTAAGGCTCCCAGATTTCGTGACAACGGCACAGGATGGTGGTAAGGTTGTCAACCTTACGCACCGGCCGCTTTTACCCCCAGGAAATACTCCTGGTATTCATTTCTGTTCGAGGCTGATTCGACCCCAAGGCCATAGTGCGATCGGAAGGATTTTATGTCAATGAAAAATCCATTGACACCAGCTGGAATCGAACCAGCAACCTTCCGATTTGTAGCACAGCACCTTAACCACTGTACTACCGCGGACTGAAAATAGGTGGTACTGCAAATTATGCACAGAAGTTGGTAAATGGTTGTAATAATTTCTTGTTCGCTAGCCTCGTGACGTAAGCTAAGGCATCTGAAGGAAAACAGGCGACATTAAGTTCTTCTCGGAACTTACTGTTAAGGGGTCTAGCAACATACAGAAGTTAGGGTGCTGCTGATTACTTAGATCGACAACAGAGATCAGCTGTCGGAAATGTCGGCCGCACGGCGGGGCGTGTCAATATCGGGTGGGGTAAAGGGGCACGCCTGCTTTGTAGGCGTGAGTTGACACAGGGATTCGAATATTGCTTGTTTTTGCCATGTCCCTCATTAAACAAGTGTTTGCTTACATTAAAGCGAACATTACGGTGTGGGGTTCTGCCTTTCCTACGAAAGTGCTGAACTGTCGACCGTAACATAATTATTCTTTTTGTTTAAGCCCTTTATCTCAAAAGTTAATTAAGAAATTATATGTGTTAACAACATGTCAGCCGGCTTTCTGACAAGATTATAAGTATGTAAGGTTTGTTACCTTTTATAAAAATATATTTAAGGAGATTAAAACAAGACGGACGAAGTGGACAGGGCGTGTAGCTTGCGTGATGAAACTAGATATTCTGTAAAACTTTTCGCAGAAAACCTTACGGGAAGAGATTGCTTTAAACATCTAGACGCAGGTGATATAAACTGTGTCGTAGGAGAAAATAATGTGGATATGTAGTCTATAAAGTACTATTATTATTATTATTATTACTATTATTATTACTATTACTATTACTATTAGTATTATTCAGTAAATATCCCGTTTCACTTTACGAAGCTCAAAAGGTAAAATAATTTTCAAGACTTTGCATGTAGGTTTAATCGCAGTCTTGTACTTCGATGGAATAACATAATTTAAAAGTTCTGAAAACAAAAAACAGGGCAGACTCTTTGAATGTTTTGTTAAAGAAAATATTCGTACCCAAGTTAGCAGTTGATGTGTTCACGTTTGTATCTTCAAGATGCTCCAGTCTAGGTGGTTAAGTTGTGCTGCTCGTGTAATTAAGACACAGGAGTGAAAAGAATACTACAAATGTGAATTCCAGGGGTGAAGATTTTTGAGGTATGAAATGGGTAAAACTGCTTCATGTGGCAGTGAAATGGAGCGTTTTGTATTAATCGCTTTTAACATTTCCATTCCTTATACCAAATGATTTGTTGGCAGTGATCGTGCTGCAGTGTTCCAAATGAGAGGGTTTATCGGTGTGAAATACTTCTGTGTAGACTCAGTAAGGTAAGGCAGTTGAAATGCTCGTAAGTAAGAACGGAACCAAAACCGATCGGCCTGTCGGGTCAGTCCTTCAGGTGTGATCAGTGCTGTAGTGGCCTGTGAAGTTTGTTACAAAAACGGAGTGATGTAATCAGCTACGTACAGGCCCGCGTGTTTACCAGATATTTTCGTTACGATTTGGCGTTCGTGTACATCGTTAACTTCAATGTATATTTATTGCATACTCAAATGCGTCGCTGGGAACGTATTCCCAGTACAGACATTAAAATACACAAAAAAAGAATTATTTATCTGTGTGTTTTGTTAAATAATATTCCTGGCATCACACGATTTTCATATAAGATTTGCGTGTCTAAATTAAATTTGTGTTTGGTGTCACGTACCAGTCTTTTAAAGTAAGAGCCCTTGCGGTAGAAATCGTTGGATTGATTTTAGTTTTATGTGAACCAGTGGTTACAGCGGGTCGATATGAAAGGAATGAAGTTGGTCTGACAAGTTTTATGTACATCCCCCGGTTCCAAATTTCATCGAAATTCTTTCGCCATTTTGCTCATCCTAAACAACACAATTTTGATCATTAATTTCGGCATTAAGTGTACTGTCAGACACACTCATTATGCTCCCTTTGGGCTAGGTGTTTGTGCATAGACGATACGTTAGACTGATAAATAACATAGAGAGGTCGATATTTTGAGAGGGATGTTTCATACTGCCAAAATATTTAGAAAAATATATGGTCCTAAATATGAAAACGGAGAATGGAAATGTCGGACGAATCGAGAACTAGCAGAGATGAGCAAAGGAGAAAATATGGTAAACTGGATAAAAGGGCAAAGGATAAGCTGGTTAGGTCACCTAGAGAGAATGGAGGGGGATAGGATGCCCAAAAAGATCTTCACTCAAGAACTGGAAGGGACGAGAAGAAGGG
>Ga0136643_10006843_pt1 | contig 16391 bp, 10 predicted proteins | sample TergutLab28metaG_FD_96883 | JGI IMG/M metagenome (GOLD analysis project Ga0136643, IMG submission 96883) | Labiotermes labralis P1 segment gut microbial communities from Petit-Saut dam, French Guiana - Lab288 P1 (version 3) (version 3) | ecosystem: Host-associated > Arthropoda: Insects >... | reverse complement strand
ATATATATATGTCGTTCAGTGGCTAAGGGTTAAGTTCTATTTCACAACTCTACTGTACTAGAAATCAAACACAGATCATGCAAGATTTGAGGTTATCACAACAGTGATGATGAGTCTTGTGTGATGTCATACTCTGTTGCTGTGTAAGTAGCTCCTGATGTTTCAAAGTACTGCAATGCCTTCACTTTGCAAGGTAATCAGTCACGCCCTTCAAGACAAAGGCAACACAATCCTCCTAATCAGGAACCACTTCCCAGCTATACTGTGTCACACCATAGGATTTGCAACAGATGACTGTAAATCACACACATAACATACTGCCAACTTTACAACAACACAAATGTTCCCCTCATTAAGATTCACAATGGAATGTCACATACAATTACTGAAGCTCCAAAATATTTTATTATGGTAAAGAAAACAGACTTATCTCTTCTCCAGAATGTCCAGACTATCACTGGGCCCACCTAGCCTCCTAGACTAGGAGTACTAGTTACCTTTCACTGGGGTAAAGCAGCCAAAGTGTTAAGCTGACCACTCACCACCATCTCAGTGCTGAGATTAAGGTTCAGTATGAGCTGTACCTCTACTACGTGGACAGGGCCAAATTCACCTTTTACAATATCTTATAGCCTAAAGACTGATGCTGTTCATTCCAAGAGCACAGCACTGATGGTTAAATAAAGAATATCGAGCATTTGTGGAATAAATGACAGGGAAAAATGCCTATCCCGGTGCCATTCTGTTCACTACAAATCTCACAATGCCAGCACTACGAATGGGCCCAGGCCTCTGAGATTAGAAGCCAGCATCAGCATTGTCATTGTTAATAATGGTGGTCAGCATAAATAGGGGAGGTTATCATATATCACTAGTAATGCTTCAATCTAATGCCTGGGCATCCATCACATTCCAATTACTGGTAGCAGAAAATTATGAAGCATCAGTTTTGGACTGGCCCCCAGTAAAATGTATCATGTTGTGTATGACTGTTTTTGAGAAAATATTTATGTATTTAAAAACACAATGCGGATGTGTAATCTAAAAATAAAATGTATCAGTGTTGAATCTCTGGGTTCTACTTCAACAGTGACAGTTCAGATGGTATCAACAGAACATGCTGGCATATCAAGAATATCTGTGACATACTTTTCAAGTCATATGCTCAGAAACAGTATTTTGACAGTAGATCCAAAGCCACAACTTACAATGGAATCCTTCTAAAGCAGTGCTCTTTACACTCTTCATGTCACCAAACAAAGAATGAACATAGACATGTTATAATTTGATGAACAGCTATGAAATAGCATAAGACTGTGTGAATTGAATAAAATAAATCTACAACCACAACTATGTATACAGAGTTATGTATTAGACAGATAAACCAGCCCAAACAAACACAATTTTCCTCTGTAGACTACAAAATAGGTATATGTAAAGTTCTAACTTGGAGAATATGTTGCAAACAGAGCTATGGTGGTCATATAAAATCATCTCATCTTCACTGATAAGGAAGTAAGATCACATACATCACTTTAACTATACAAATAATTTGACGAATTACTCCTGTAGTCAACACAACCACTGGAGGGCTAAAAATACAGCTAGTAGTTGAGCTCATACTAGGCCACACAAAGTTTTTGGTGAATTTACACAAGAACTTAAAATACAAATTTTCATAGAAGTCAGTCCACCAACTGTACAGATACAGCATTGGACAGCAAAGTGCCTGTACCTCGACGACAAAGGCATCATGTTCCTGCTATAGAACATACATACATGCCATGGATCCATAAGTGTACCAAAATGACAATGAATGTCACATCTTTAAGAACTCAAAAATTCTTATATCATTTGCATCTACAGAAGTACGTTTCACTTGTCTCTACAAATTCAGTTTGGAAAAGAGTTTTGAAACAAGTCTTCTAATACTAATTTCACATTATGCAACAAAATGTTTTCCGACTATGAACATCGGAAACTCAACTGGGTGTATGACACTAAAATGAATGCTAATTTTAATAAACAAACGTACGATAAAAATTAAAATTCTCCGACTCTCGATAATAAATTCAGGAGACAGGGCCCGTTGCTACAGACACTTTACTAACTTACGCACCGAAAAATCAAACGCCTACTACCTGAGTGTTATTCTTTACTGATTGTGTAAGAACAGAAAGTGGGCCAGTGCTAAACTCTTCTTCTTCTCGCTTCGCCAGTTCCTCTGGCGTCATCTCAGACTTCGGCTTGGTCAAAAGCGTCGATCTGAAAAATACAAAATTCAAACATGTAACGTAGCTACACAAATCAAAAGTACACTGGAAACTCTTCTTTCTCCTCAGGAATACTTACGTCATTTTCTAAACAAAAATGGTTACTGCTATAGACTTATACGCTTTGCTTTCACGTAAAGATTCCGAATTACGAAAAAGAAGACTTTCAAATACTCTGTCCAAACCTCTCCAATGACTCTATATACCTTGCTTGTTAAGCGCACACATGCGAACAAGGTAGTAGTACCAACAAACACTGATCCATGCTACCAACCATGAAAACCGAATTCCAACTTTAAAAGTGCTGCGGTCTCACGCGTTAGTCGTTCATGCCGTCACGTATCACTTTGCCTACGTATTCATACCCAAATTATACTGATAAATGAATCAGCTGCGCATCTGGTAGAAATGTGATAAAGCCTCACAGTTCTCAGCACGGATCATAACTAAGCGGAGTCCAGTTCGAGTGTATGGGTTCAGTTATCTCTGCTAAATTCCCCCATATCCAGAAAATGTTTCTTGCGTAACGTAATATGGCGTCTTGTTAAGGCTTGTGCGCACCGGTCGCAATTATACTGCACATTTACGGAATACACGTTATTCAACGCCTTCCCATGACTCTCGCCGTCCCCGATAACAATGCCATTATGAAGAGTCATTGACATTTATGATCACGATGCCGTGTTTGTCCTTGACATCCATGGCGCCAATATTAAAATGCATTTTGCTAGTTTGAAAAATCTGAGTTGAACTGTTTCATTTTGCTCTTCTTTACTGTACAGGAAAATGCTTGATTAAATTTACTAAGGGTCTGTAACTAACATGTCGCCTAATGAGTATTCGCTCTTCTGCGGTGTTATACAGTGTATGTTAGCAGTACCTTGCCAATGATTCAGGACTGCCTAGTTGCCCCATTTCAAAGGTCTAACAGTTCACAGATTGAACTGATAGGCTGTCCCAAAACACCGGTATACAATTACCAATATACACTGCATAACAACTCACAAGTGTCAATATCTTAACTCCACCACAGCAGTAGCCCAAAATCTCACACATCACCTACATTTCTTGTCAGTATCTGTTCAATAATCTCCAAGGGAATGACTTCTTCTGGTAGGCCTAAGGAATCATCTTTATCACTACACCTTTTATCACAATGGAAACTAGGTCCCATGAACCTGGGGGGAATTTCTTAACTAGCCGAGAAAACACTATTAGCATCCTACAAACTGCCCCATGGAATTAGCCAGCTGATGACCTAAAATGTTAATTTTTCCTTCCTATATCCAAACTGAACATTCCAAGAAATGTCACTTGTGTCACCAATTAACCTCGCAAGACTCTTTTTAAAGGTCTGATACAAAGATTGTTCAGAATCTCCTATTGTGTTGTGGAATGCCACAAGAACCATTCTGTTACACAATGCACATGAAAAATAACTGTCTACGAATGTGTGTTCAAGATAATGATTTTTTTGTTAGATGGAACATAATTCCAATCGTAGGGTGGATGTCTTCAACAGTTTGTATGCTGGTGCTGTAGAGTCATGTAGCATGCATATCCTCTACTGCCACAATCATGGTACAGTCACATTCCAGCTTTTTTATCTCTCTCTCTCTCCCATCACAGAACTCAAAGAAAATATATGCAGTCACAAACTGCTCCATGGTACACATGAAAACTACTTTTATAAACAACTAGCTACAATTTGATACTGCCACATGTTTTTAATTACACAAGCCATGAGGGGGTGCTGATAAATCCTTAGCCCGACTAGGAAGGAAGCAAGCTACAGTGACCAAACTCAGGATTAAACATACTCCCCACGAAGCTCAATATATTTCTTAGCCCACTGCTCTAACTTTTGCAAGCCATCCAAAAAAAAATTCAGAAGGCTGTCCATCTAACCAGGTCTCTGCAGCAGCAATGACCTCCTCATTGGACCAAAAATGGTGACCTTTCAATTGTTTTTCAGTCCAGGGAACAGGTGGTAGTCTGCTGGGACCAGATCCGGAGAATAGGGTAGGGTGATCAAGACAATGGAAGCCCAGGTAGCCCAGTTTCTTCTGGGTTTCAAGTGCCCAGTGGGCCAGGGCATTGTCGTGAAAGAACAAGACCCCCTTGGTGACCTTCCCATGGTGGTTTTCCTCCAAAATGTCCTTCAATTACACCAGCAGAGATGAGTAATACTCCGTGTTGATAGTTTGGCCCTTTGGAAGATAATCAATGAGGATGCTGCTGTCTTGATACCAAAAAATCGAGGCAAGAACTTTTCAAGCGAATTTTTGCACTTGGAATTTTTTGGGGCAGGGTGAACCACTATGCCGCCACTCCATTGATTGTTGCTTTGTCTCCAGGTCAGTGATATAACCAGGTTTGGTCCATGGTCACAAATCGTGACAGGAAATCATTTGGATTGCACCGAAAAAATTCCAAAAGTTGTTCAGACCCATTTCGAGGAGAGCTTCTGCATGTACAAATCTTCATGAATGATGGACCCAACCTGCTCACGTGAGATGCCCAGTTGCTCAGTTATTGATTTAGCCAAAATCCGCTGGTCTTCCAAGATTAGCTTGTGAATTTGATCAATAATCTCTGGGGTGGTCACTGTTTTGGGTCATCCAGGACGAGGCGCAACACAGGAGGAAAAATCATCCTGTTTAAACTGGGTCACCCAGTTGTTGACGGTGGCATATGATAGTGCATGCTCTCCTAATGTTTCTGTCAGAAAAGCGTGAATCTCCTTCAGCGCCTTGCCTTGTAAGAAAAAAAATATTGATGACAGCTTGCATCTACATGTTGCTGAAATCGCACGTGTCGCCTGACACGCTTCCTTTCAGCCTCTGTAATAAGAAAATACTTGCAATTCGGCACATGAACAAACCCCTCTTTCCAACAACACTATTGATTCTGTCATACGACATCGGGAAGTAGGTCAGGCTAAGGACTTATCAGTACCCCCTCATATACGATACTACCTGCTGTTTTGTATGGGTGCTAAACTTGCAGACTCTCAGCCTGAAGACAGGAACACAGAATCTGCAGTTTTCATGAACTACCACTAGTATCGTAGCATCAGAAACGTGAAACAGGAAGACATGCAATAAGGACAGCATATACAAGAGAAATACATACATTATTTGGGTGGAAAATCTGAAGGAAGAACCACTTGCAAGACCTAGATATAGATGACAGAATGACATAAAACGGTTCCAGAAGAAAGAGCGTACAAGTTTGTGTGTCGCTTTGTTTAGTTCAGAATGCAATCGAATGACGAGCTGCAGGGAACATGGCAGTAAAATGCCAAATTCCACAAAATGCAGGGAATTTCTTCACCTAATGAGGGACCATAACCATCTGTATGGAGTTAGTAGCATGTATCTGAGAGTGCTACAATATGCCAAGCATTAATCTTTATTTCTAAGCTTATTTATAAAAGGTGATAAGACATTTATCTATGCCATATCACATTAGGTAAAAAAAATAATTAAGTACAGCAAGTATTGAACGTTTCATATGGTGCTTTATAAGTTTTCTGATTTCACTCCCTTAGAAATTTAAAAGAAATAAAATGTAAGGCAGAACTACTGCATACTACATAAGGCAAGAAAAATGTACCCTCAAAATACAAAAACTTGTTACAACTTTATCACAAAGGAATAATGGACTTCATAGTGTGAGGATGTTGGACATGTTTAACTTGTATGTAACGGTCTTAAAATTGACAAAATAAACCGCAACACAGCCGGTAATGGTACACCATTTGTCAGAGCGTGTACATCACTGCCATTTTGAAGCATGTTTCAAGGATGTACAGACAAATGATTTAAGAAAACACAAATTTGATTTGCGTGATGTGCTAGCCTAAAATAATGATTCAAAAATTTAAAGTATAAAAAACACAGTCTAACAATTTAGCCATAGTGCCAAGATCTACAATGACAATGTACATGTAAAGTTGAACATGTACATACCATGAAGACATACTATACAGAACAGGTATGGCTTCCCTCTTTAACCTCAGCATCAGACTGAGCTGTGTGTTCAGTCTGACATGCCTGCGCCTTTATGGGGAAAGAGACCCCAGCACCCATTGCATTAGAGGCTGGGTGGGCCCCAGAGTTGGTCCAGACATATTGAAGACAACTATCTTGTAACTACCAGGAATCAAACCATGATTCCTCAGTCATCCAGCCTACAGCCTTGTATCCATGCTGCATGTAAATGTTACACTGCCATGAAAATAAACAGGAGGATTTTAATGCCGGTACATATGTATGCAATATTGTGGACAAACCTTTCATACTTTTTTTAACACTGTATTCACGTACTCCACACAATCACCACACACATATTTAACTAAATATTTTAGTCCTTTTCTGCAATAGCTGTCAGATGCTTATCAATTTCAGCCTCACTCAGCTTTCTGTAAAGACAAGAAAAAGAAACATATCATTATTCAGAACTACAAGTTTGTCCTTGTCATCAAATTACAGACTCTTCCAAATTACCGTTAAGATCATCCCTCCCAATCCTAATCTTTGAGATTCCCAGGGAAACCAAATGACATAAAACTTAACATACATTTGAAAGTCTACAGAAGCATTGTCTTTACTCAATTATGGCACAGATTACAAGTTTATTCCTCCAAAGCAGCCCGTTTTTCCGGAACAAGTGGCATGATGCAATCTGATCACATGGAGCTATGCGTGAACTGACAGCCACTTTTTTTTTTTTTTAATATTTCCCTTTAGAAAAGGACTGTGTATGTTATTTGTACCATGGTAACCGAAACTTGAGTGTGTTGGCTGACTGCCTTGTTCCAGTCTGTATTTATACCAGACACTCAATTTAATTCTGAAGGGCAGCTGCAAATTTTACTTTCAATTAGTATTCTGGACACTTCTGGATCCAAACATACCTTGTGCCTCCATATCTAAGGATACAAAAGTACCTCTCACAAGAAAACAGGTTATGCACATTCCTATGTACCTCACACGTCTAAGTTTTAAGCAAGTTCCTATCTCTGCCTCACCTTCACTTCCTGATGTCTGAGCGCAACCTTTTAGTTATGTTATATAATTCTGACTGCAATTTCATTTTCTTTCCCATTTCATTTAATTACTTACTCAATATAAGCAAATGGAGGTTTATAGGCATATTTTAATTCAAACTGTACTTAAATTTGATGCTTCACACAGGGTGGGCTTTAACAAAACCGCACCGCTTGATGCCCGTACACTGTTACGTGTAAGTGCGATCAGGGGGAAACTGAACCAGTTTGTAAACGGCAACTTTCATTAATACAATTTCTGACCCCAAGAATCACTACAGAATTACAACAACCATTCCACTTTCATGGCAAATGACTCAGTGGTTGTAAATCTATAAAAAGTTATTCAAGAGGCCAAATTAATTTAAAATGTGGTCAACTTAAGTGTCACATCAAATTGCAATTAAAACCGATATACTTTATTTGCGAATTTATTCATTCAGCGTCTTCTTCATGGCGAAAAATGTAGTGGAATAATTATGAGGAATACACCTTCCCAGGCTGTCAAATACACTACACCAGATCAAGAACTATATGGAAAAAACTGAAGTTTTCTTACTTAAAAAACTGCTCTCTTTTCAAAAACATCACCTCACCTGAAGCTCGGGTTCTCTTTTGTAACAATGCCTATTTCAATTTCAGTAGCTTTGAAGTCCACTGATAGAACGGTGGAGAGGCACATGATTGCCAACTGAAAGAATAAAAAAAAAATATATATATATATATATATATAAACAGAATCCAAGCAATTAAAAAACATAATTCAGTGAAGATATGTTCAGATTTGGTTGATCTGCATTTTGCAGCACAGCAGGTTTCACAGGGACAAAGAATTTAAATAATTCTAATGTAAATATATAGTCAGATTTTATGTCAAGACATACACATAGATCTGTGTACACACATGCACAAGCCCTCCAAGCTCTCAAAATGCGTAGTAATTTCTTATAATAAAACCAACTAAATGCACTAATTTCTCAAATTTAGTTTTGGAATAAAACTCTACATGTTTCGTACAGATCCCCTGCCCATCACGAGTTTTTCACTGTACACACAGCAAACCTGTATGACATATACCATTGCTGTGTGTACAGTGAAAAACTCCTGATGATTGACAGAGGAACTGTCCGAAACATGTAGAGTTTTATTTCAAAAATAAATTTGAGAAATGAGTGCATCTAGTTGGTTTTATTATAGGAATTTATCACGATGCGCGGTCACCTGAACACGCAAGAAGTGACTGGCTTTAAGTAAAATGGCCCAAACACATCAACAGCAGTAGTCATGCAGCACAATTATGATGCAGTGCTCATCAGCATCAACAGCTAAACTTATCACACTATGACCGCAATGAAAATCACACTTCAAAATTCATATACTTTGAAGAGTGTATTTCTTTGTCCATACTAAATTCAAACTATGCTATCAAAGCACAACTACATATACTTCAGTAATTATCAGCACTTCAATATTTAATTGTGAACAAGCTGCTACCTAATATATCTGTAGTTCATTGCTAGCAGCATGCCACGCACTAATGACATCTCGTACACATTTACTGAATTTTGTTGAAAGACACAGCAGTTCAATTTGAATCAAATGTACTCTTTATCAGAGGGTATGGCATGGATGCACGGCCATGCTGCTGTTAAAGGTATACAGGGGAGGCCATGACATTATAATGATGCATGGAAAAATAACTGGTAGAAAAACACATCATCCATTGCTACTTCCTATACTGATGACAACGCAGTTCAGTTCACTGAGTTACAGCTAATACAGAAATTTGTTTCATGTCAAATGAACACATTAAAAAACTGAATATTCCAAGTGTGTGGCAGTCATTTGAGAATCACAGAACACCACGAAACACTTCTGAAAAAACAGGCGAAAATTATTATTTTTCATTCAGTGGCCCATAGCATAACAGCCAAGAAGTCACTATGAAATAATGTGACACAAAACTGACCTGGGTAGCTTCCTCACTGCTATATTCTTGTTTCTTCTTGAGTTTTTTCTCCAGGTAGCTGTTGGCTTCAGTCTGCTTGGAGCCAACACTAATGGCTCTGTAACCACAGTAGTAACCGGCCGGATCTGTCTTGTACATGCACGGTCCTTTCTCATCGTCATAGGCAATTAAAATCATACCTGAAAAAAATTAAAAACACATCATAATTTAAAACTATTTTACACAGTGACACGTAGCGAAAAATGTCACACTCTCTTCAAGAAGAGATTAATTGTAATATAAATCCCCAAATACAGATCACCAGCACAAAAGTGCATCATAAGGCAAATGAATCTATTCTTGAGTGTGAAACATCAGATCATGCTTAAGAAACACCTTCATCTATTAAACAAAAAATCTTACTGCAGCCCAGAGGACGCATCTCTGCGTTCTGAGTGTACACTTGTGAGATATCAGCGACCCGGCGGCACAGGACATCCACAGGAATCTCATAACCGTTCTTATACTTCCAATTGGCTGCCTCATAGCGAGCACGCTGCACTTGGGATTTGCTGTCCGCTATAACATAAGACAGAACTTAAAATGCAAACATACACACATAATGCATTCAACTACAAGAGAGGAAGAGAACCTTGGGTATTTCAAGTCTTGTGTTTGTGGTTCTTTAAATCACTTGGGACATAAAATGTAATAAACAAATAACAAACCTTTAAACAACATGTATCCACTTTCATAAAACACATGTAAAAAAACCAAACCTAGGTATTCATTTCATACATTTTGGCAACAATGAAATTTACTTCAGACCCAACACACACTGCATAAATACTGTTTCCATTTTCTACAACAAGGCATCATTTCACAATTTTATCTCTTTCTATTCAAATAATACTCACACTTTCATAAACTAAGAACTAAAATTTAAATAATATTATTGTCATTTAGAAGTTAATACATATTAGCGTGAGAAATGCACTCTTCTGGGTAATTACACAGCGAGTAGTGGTAATTTCTTACTGACGTTTCAGGACAACCTATCGGGTCCCATCCGCAGCGTTCAAGAAACCCAAATTCTTGAACCCTAATGGTGGGAAAGATAGTGTGTCCCGAAAAATCAGTAAGAAATTACCACTACTCGCTGCATAATACCAAAATCCCAGAGTTCTCAGCCACTTCGTGGTGGAAGTCTGGAATCACATGTATGTGCGTTCTGAGAAGAAAAACATTTATGGTACACTGAACTCACCTATCATCCCAGTCATGGCACATCCTATTTTGTCTGTCAGCTTAAAGAGATGGGTTACAGTTGAAGCATCAAGCAACTTGTCCTGCAGGAACATAAGAAACACCACCAAAGATTGGAAAACAAAAACTGATTATAACAAACTGGATAATCCACACTAATTTGACAACTGCACTGCGACAATGACAGTCACCAATACCAAAATCTAAGTTATGTATTGAAAGGCAAATCCAAAAGAGTTTTGTTCTAACACACCGAAGTCTTGCATGTGCTATGTTTGTGACTGAACAAATATCAAAACAGAATGAAGCCATCCTTTGCCACACTTTTCATAAAGTGATACGCTGAAGTGCTGAATTCATTGCTCATTCACTGCTTCACACATTCCAAATTTGGTAATGCTGAAACACAAACCTCATCTTTTATACGTCCATGTGTAAAAAAGTCAGTGACCATGCATCGGATTAACATTTTGACCAAGGGATTATCTTCCACATGTCAGTCAACGATCAGGGTTTTTTTTTATGTTTTGCTGACCGTGCATCTCAGTATAATCTTAGTAATTAACCAACTTAATGCACAAATTCTTGTTTTATAATACATTCAGTATATGCCTCAACATGTTTCGAGCACTGTGTGCTCATCATCAGGAGGTCAAAATTGTATTAAACAGCATCTGTAGGTGGCCGTCTGGTGGACACGTTGAGAGAGGACTGTGCACGGGATGGCCACCTGCAGGTGTGATGATACCAGATGCTGTATAATACAATTTTGACCTCCTGGTGATGAGCACATAGTGCTCGAAACATGTAGAGGCACATAATGAATGTATTATAAGACAAGAATTTGTGCATTAAGTTGGTTAATTACAAAGAAAAATGATCAGGGTGTTAATGACTGATAAATCCTGTGTGGTGGCAGTGCTCCACCTTCCTAATACATGTCTGGGGATAGCCAGTGATCACAATATATAATACCTGTCATTGTCCATTTCATGAAGAATTGTGGTTCATACATTTCCTGAAGAGTGACAGCGCAAAAGCCACTTTGGCACTGCTACTACTACATTCCATATTAGCATGCAGACTGATGACAGACACGCGCAACCATTACGTACACTCATATTCCCACAAATATAAACATTATTTCATCACTGAAACAATTTATTTGGAGTACATCATTAGGAAAAAGAATATATTTTATAACACAATTCATGCTGCTGCATTCTCTCATTCTCTATTAAACACTGTAAAAACTGCAAGTTGTACATTCAATGAACATGTGTTTTTGCAGAACAATCCAAAGTGCTGTTTGTGGTATTCTTAACTTGCAGCCTATGATGTATATTGATTTGTGCTGACAGCAAACTTAACTCATGCACTCTTTTCACTGTTCTATCAATAACAAGTAAGACTGTGGATTTTCTCCATATTTTCTATGGGATAATTCTGTCATGATGATAATGCAATATAATATAAACCAAGTCAAAGGGATTAGGTACTGGGCCTTTGTTAACTTGCTTGAGAAAGGACATAATATTAATGATGGGTCCATATTCACGTTTATTCTGGAACAAAACACAGGAGAGTGGAACCTGATGTATCGGCTGATATTTGACCTTCACATTATGAAACACCAGTACATAATCTAGAACCATACATCTGTCTTCCAACCTACCTTCCACACCTTAGTACCATGAACACACTCAAACCAACACACTGCTACAATTACTGCTGAGCTGTGCAACTATTACTCCATATCTTGTAACATATGTATATATATATATATATATATTTACATATTACACTTCTCTTATTTTAACATGGTTTATAATAACCTTTGTACATGTAATTGTGACAACCAAATATTTTTTAGTTTTTATAATTTAAAAATTTTATAATTTTCAGTACACTTATCCATCTACTACAAATCATACATCAACGAACTTCCCGACAGTTCTACCACATACCGGAAACGATAAAAGATTAAATGTTTGTTGTATGCAACTGTGCATTCCCTGATGATGGTCCAGTGACACCCATAACATGTAGGAGTTGGCGTATTAAAACATTATTGTAACTCTAAGTGTGGTGCATTTGTTGGTTTACACTGTAACAAATGCATCATACTGCACGGAATGGAAAATGATGAATCAGGTAATATACTAACCGGAACTTTTTTCTGAGTAGCCACTACAGCTGTATCCACTCCTTTCAGAGCAACAGAAGTCAGCCCTCCTTGGTTAATAGCTTTAAACGCATACTCTGCAAAAAATAAGACACGCTTCATTCAAAGGGCCCCGCAACATTATGAACTGCCAAGTCATTGCGCTCAAGTGAAAATCCAGAACGTTTTTCCGGAATTCAACTTTCGCAACTGCGAATTAAATTCCTGCAAACTGCAAGATCCTTAAGGTCCATTAACCTACAAAACTTACCGACTTGATACAGTCGACCTTCAGGGGAAAATATAGTAATGTGCCTGTCAAACCCAGCGCTGCTTCCTCTCGCCATGTTTCTCGCTATAGATCACGGATATAAATTACGTGGCACTGATTACACTTATATCACGTACGAATGCAACATACGAATCACAAACGAGACCAGCAAATTAAACAGGTAAAGAAGACATCACAATGAACGTCATCTACAATTACTTACGTAAAACACATTACATTGTACTACTTTTACGGCGTGGAACAAACAAAGGAAAGTTTGATTTCGGGTCGGCTGGAATCGGATGCTCATAAGCGTATCACGACCTGAATAAAATGTACGTTGGTATGCCTGTTTAATCTTCCAGCCTACCCGTGTAAACACTACAGCCAGTAATCGTATTTCCGCGACAATGATGACTTGAACGTGAAGTTGTAAATGATTTGTTATCTCCTGTCGGTGGCTCAGCAAGTTTCACCTGAAACTATGGTAGATTTTTTTAACAGGCTCTACCATTCACCGCGCCGCATAAATTTGATTGACGTGTTAAAATTGGCACTTATTTGTGGTATCACCTGTGCGTCGTAGTTTACTGACGCAGGATAGTGCGGATTTGGCTATAGTATTAATCGCAGCTCTGATCCATGGTGTTAATGTATGTAAAGCCAAGTATTTGCCGATGAGAGAACCCCAAATGTGGCCGTAATGAATAACTTCATATCCCATATTTTTCCCCATACCTTTTCACGTATTCTTTCATGTGTATTCTGGACGGCGCACCCGTCACGTTTCTACATGACACAGAATTATTTCGCAATCAGAGAATTCTGTGTGTTGTTAGCTTCTGGAATGGCAAAAACGGTAAGAAGTAATGCTCGAGAGAAAACAAGAAGAATTGTCGTGTATGTGCCAATGACATGCAGTTAGATTGCGGGTGTTTAAATTTTGTTATAGTTCTAATCAGACTGGGCTGGTTTGCGTTCAGCCCTTAATGTTGCGCGAAACCAATGAAGAGTGTTGATGTTATCAGATGTGGTCTTTATGGCAGGTTAATAAACATAGATAAGAAACGTAACTCTTGCACATCACAGCAGGACTGGAAATGGAAGTTACCAAGCCCAAACGAATTGTAGAGTTTAATAGAGAAGGTGAGAGACACAAAATTGTTGGTGCGCAAATCCCATGGATTGTGTTGCAGATTGGCCGCATACCGTGTTGAGCTTTGTTGAGATGATTTTGCGTTTAATATGAGAAATGTGCTTTCTATGTAGATCATGCTCATACCCGATACAATCCACTGAAAGGTGAATGGATACTTGTATCACCACATCGGATGAAGAGACCTTGGCGTGGTCAAGAGGAAGATGCACCCGAAGAAAATATCCCGGAATTTGAACCTAAAAATCCTCTGTGTCCAGGAGTCATAAGACCTAATGGGCAGGTAAACTCATAAATGTCATATTTCCAAATCAGTTTAATGAGAAATAGCAATGACATGTTATGAAGGAAATAAGTACCAGAATGCTGCATGTGCACAGATATTTCTCAGTGCTTATGTGTGATTCCAATAACTTTCATACATACTTTTTTTCCAACACATACTAACTTTGCAACAAAATATTTTATTGCCATTCTACCTCTCTCAGGATCATAAAGGTTTATTGTTTCTATAATAGTGTTGTTATCTGGTATTGCATGGAAACATGGACAGTACAATGATGGGGCATTCAGAATTTCTGTTGACCAAAAGTCCTGGGTGGATGCCAGAGAGAATTCTTTCAGATTGAGAACAATATTGGTCTGGTGATACAAAAGAAAACAAGTGGAAGGTTCCTTCTCAATTTCCTGAAACCTCGAACCTTTCGTGTGCTCTGTCTCTGTATACATACTGGGGTGCTGATAATTCCATAGCCCAACCAGGAAGGAAACAAGCTCGGAAGCATGTCAGGGACACGCGTGATTTGAACAACATTGAGACACGAGCTGTCATCAGGTTTTTTTTTCCTGCAAGGCAAGGCGCCAAAGGAAATTCATGCCATTCTGACAGAAACATTAGCTTGTTTCCTTCCTTGTCGGGCTAAGGACTTATCAGTACCCCTGTACAGATATCCTTTGACAGGTTACGTTATGCTAGTTTATATTTGTACATGCATAACCTTATAACACTTCCAGATTCCAATTTAGGCAAAAGAACTTCAACTCCAAAAGGGTTTGTTACCATATGTTGTGGCTTAGCAATGACCAAACAGGTAAAACTCCCTAGGAAACGTTGAGTCTGGACTTGTGATGTAGCTGTTTGGTCTTTCGTGATGCAGGAGGTTCATGTTTATTATCGGTAGATGCTGAATTGCAGAAAAAAGTAATGGTATACATTGTATATTGGATTAACAAAATGGCATCAGTCTAAAAATGTGAGAAAACTGAAAGCCTTGAAGGAAAAAACATTCAAGACACTGCTGTGTGAAGCCCTATGCACTTACAAGTCTTCAGCATGGGTTAGAAGCATGTACTGTCTATTGTAGATTTGGCAGTATGATGAAAAATCACAAAGTTGTACCAAACCTATCTGCATTAAATTAGCAGGTAAAATAAGTTTGAAGTTTTCATTTGAACACGCAGCTTCTTAACTTGTGCATCATTGAATGTACATGCAGTTACGTGTGGACTGTTTTATTCCCACAGAGACTACTGTCTGTATTAAAGGTCAGTTTTACTGAAATGTTAACTGTATTAACAGTGCAGAATGTTATCTTTGTTTCAGTCCCTGTAGTACTTCTGAATAAAATTGAAGATGATGTTCATTGCTCTTCTTTCTAGGTAAATCCAAACTACCAATCTACCTTTTTATTCAACAATGATTTTCCAGCACTTCTTGAAAATGTCCCTAACGTGCCACCAAGTAGCGATCCATTATTTCAGATGGACAGTGCTACAGGAACGTGCCGAGTCATGTGTTTACATCCGAAGTCAAACATAACTCTTCCCCTTATGACAGTACCAGAAATTCGAGAAGTAATTGACAAGTTAGTTCTTATTTAGTATTACATTTTCCTTCATACTGTACTACAATGTTATAGAAATTAATCACCAGTAATATTCTGATGTTTTGCTGACCATGCATTGCAGTATAATCTTAGCAGGTGACCAACTTCACCCTTAGCCGCCGAACGACGTATATATATGTCGCACAGTGAGCCCTTTAAATAGCCGAACATCCACTAAAGTGGCCCAGGGGGGTGGGGATTTAATTCCGGCGTCAAAGGGTTAATGCACAAATTCTTGAAAGTTGAATAAAGGGAGACCAACTTGATGTCACATGCTTTTTTATTTCATTATTTAATGCTCAACATGTTTCGGATGTTAATACATCCATCCTCAGGAGCTTGCGACTTATTTGTTGAGTTATTTCATGGGTTGT
>Ga0136643_10006842_pt1 | contig 16392 bp, 8 predicted proteins | sample TergutLab28metaG_FD_96883 | JGI IMG/M metagenome (GOLD analysis project Ga0136643, IMG submission 96883) | Labiotermes labralis P1 segment gut microbial communities from Petit-Saut dam, French Guiana - Lab288 P1 (version 3) (version 3) | ecosystem: Host-associated > Arthropoda: Insects >... | reverse complement strand
TTGGCAGATGTGATTTAACCCCTATCCTGCTAACGTGGAGAATATGGTGAGCTCCTAATAATGCCAGCAGATGGCAGATGGAATTTAACTCGGCATTTAAAGGGTTAATAAATTAAATGAGGAAGAACATGTCAAGGGCCAAGTGTTAATGTATCTTTTGTTGGATTAAATTTCACAAATCATTTCCCAGCCTATCAATTAAAACAATCAAATTTAAAATTTAAACACATTTTCAGATAAAGAGACATCCCATTCCACTGCAAATTCTTATACCACCCCCCCTCCCCAATTTTAAAAATAAAACAAAATGGATTTCGACTGGTGGGGTGAAAAATGTTGAAATATGCATTTAACTGCACACAACATACAAAAAAACCTCACATACCAGCACAGCATCAGGTTCAGCCAGACACCGGTTACAAGTGGACGTAGAACTAATGGACACAACTGGCGTGTTGGTACTTATTGAGAAAACACACAAAAACCACAACAAATAATATTTCACGATGGCATGACATACACTCTGGCTGTGAACGCAGGAGAGAGCGTTTAGATAAAGAGATCAGATTTGGATAAACTGCATTAGCTGCTGTGGCCAGACGATAAGGAATTATCCTTAAGCTTGGGAATTCAATTGTGAGCTAAGAAATCCACAAGGATAGCCAACATATTACCTATTTTCCTGTCACAAAGATTATACAGGGTCTTGTTAATACAGCAACAAAAATTCAGATTCCACAGAAAGCAGGGAATTTCACGACTATCTGAGCAACTATTAGATTCTCAGGAAGGGCTGTAATTCATGTAAGCTATTTAGTTACTTAATAAAAACCCTAGAAATCTTCTTATGAAACAAATGAAATGAAAAATTGCACACACCTGTTCTGCAAATATAGGGGACACACGCACACCACACGCAAGCACAGAATACCACTCTTCAGGTAAAACTAAAATATTTACTGCAAACTGTCCTGAATATGACAAGAAATATGTACACTATTTAAATCCTTAATTTTCTGATTCTCATCATGCCTGTGTTATGTTATTTAAGGGGCTGTTAATTAATGAAACAGACACTTTGTGCACTGTTCAATGTATCAAAATATCTTACAGGACTGTCACAGTACAACACGTGTACAAAGATGACGTGGAAGAGGGACAGACAGCTAAGCCGTCAGCCGCAAACAGTTTCGCATTCACACAACCATGCATCATGGTTGACATCTGTGCTCAAGCGATGCTCCAAACGGAACATTTGCGACAACACATGCTGAAACAAGGCTGCCGCTTGGAACGAAATTCAGGATACAAAAAAAAATTTGTGGAAGAGAACTTTTGTTGACCATTATTTATAATGTGCTAAAACAAGGTCACAGAATTCTCAGAGACCATCATACACAAATAATGGGGTGTAGAGCTGACCAGAACAACCGAACCATCAGATTCTAATTATAAATATGGAAAGAGTCAAATAACATGGCGAATGCAACGAATTCATAAGGCAACTAGCATAAAAGCCCATTGAAATTTCAATAGACATTGTTATAAACAACTGTCACGCAACACACCTAACCTCACAAACTTCATAGTTCTGGAAAGATGGTTACATTTACATTAAGGTACTAAACTTGATAGCCAATATGCAGTTAAGTGGTCATGCTATCTAGAAGAGGAACATTTTTCGGTGAAGGCGGACATTATAGCACAAATCCACCCTTAGCTCCCAGTGCAGCCATCTTCTGGTCCTATGCATAAATCTTCACATAATGACAGAAGAATAAGCCTTAGTCTTTTATATACAGTAAAATGAAATTATGTTTTACTGTTTGAGGAGTGTGCTTGAATATGAAGCAGTGAGGTTAACCAAATTCAGTGAACTTGGCCAATGTAGAATATCAAACGAACACAGCGCAGACATGAGGCATGAGAGATTAACATTAACAGATTTTAAAAAGTGGACAGCGACTATGAAAACCATGTCTGCTGTCTCTCCGTGAAATGCCACCGCACGAACATCGGAATTCCATTAACTCAGTTTCACAGGAATTAACCAGAAATCTCTAAATTTTGAATGGTCTTTATGTTACAAGCCAGCCATGATGGTCCAGTTACAAATATGAGTGGCTGTGGGATGAATAACAAGGATCTCATTCCCAGGAGGTTATAAAGGTAAAGGTAAAGGTTATAAAGGTAAAGCAATCCCTGTACAGACCTGGACAGGCCCTGAGGGTTCCAGGAACTTAAGGTTCCCAGACTTCAAGACCATCGGCACAAGAAGGTGGTAATGTTGTCAACCCTACACACCGGCCAACTTCACCCCCAGGAAATACTCCTGGTACTCATTTCTGTTAGAGGCTGAGTCGACCCCAGGGCCATATTGCAGCCGGAAGGATTATGTCAATGAAAAATTCCAATGACACCATCAGGAATCAAACCCGTGACCTTCCAGCTTGAAGCGCAGTGCCTCAACCATCTGCACCACCGTGTGCCCCCATTCCCGGGAGGGCCAAAGGTTTTCTGCAACACATTCTATTAACCTGTTGGGCCCACCCAACCTCCCATTCAATAGGGTACATAAACTATTCACTGATGGATCATGAAACTCACCTCCATGACCAGAAACACCTTGCATGCCGAAACCCCTTTCACATCCCCCTTGAACTATTACACTTGTCCCTTGAACTGTAAAGCTGTTCTGTTTGCAGAAATGTTGGTAATGATGACTAACTGATAAGCATGTTTAGTGACCAGTGCTTTGGCCTAGGTGTTAGGAACCACAGGGGAATGAGGTACAAAAGCAGGCAGAGGGTGGGAAGCCTCTAGTGCCATCAACTGCACCATCCAAGTGGCATCTTCCCACAGCCTCATTACAGTGGTGAGGTTAAATATCCTTAGCAGTTGTTGATGCATAAGACTCCATGAAATTTTAGAAACTGTGTCACACATCACATTAATCACTGCTGATGAAGATAGGTACAGTCTCTGAAATACTGAATAGCACCTCCGTGTTCGCATGGCTGATAGGCCAAGAACTTGTTTCACTGCAACATTCAGCAACCCACTCAAACATTACCGACTAGCAATTACACAATCAGATGAGCACAAAAGAGTAAAATAAAAAGTACACATTTGTGATACCACATGTATGGAAAAAAAAATAATTACTCACCAGAAACACGAAGCCACAAAAATTTTTAAAAATATGACAATTTATTAACCACAACCACAAATGTGAGACAAGGAAATTATGCTAGTACTCACAATCAGCCCCAGAGGGCTGTAATACTGCTGGACAGACATCATGAGACTAGACTGTCAGTTCTGAATTACAACATGTGTACTTCGTAGCCATTCTCAGCACCAACTGCCGCAAAAAAGTTTCACCTCTCAATTCTCATTTCAAATGAGGGATCCAACAATCAGCAACTGCTGTAAGACCTTGCTCAGTTCTCAGCTGATTTATGCATGCTCTGCTGATCAAAATGTTAACCTGACAACACATGCCAGGAGCTGAAAATAGCAGCCAAGAATTAACATTTAAATACAACAGATGCTATTTAGTATTAAACAAGAATTTTTGTTTTGAGCGATTAAAAATTCTGAACTGGGGGAAGGGGGGGGGCCATAAATACATCACTTGTGCATCTCATTAAGCAGACATAACAAGTGGTGGAGGTACAGCTCCCAACGTGCGTAATCTTATTAAGTAGATGCAGGTACGTGGTCACCAATGGTGCTTCACCCCACAAGAGAAGAGTTCCCAGTACCCACTGTCAGCAAGCAGGTAGTTTTCAGGAGTTAGTATGGGCACTGTAGAAGAGATACAAGACAGAAATATCCCATGCTATGTCTGAAATTGAACCCTGACTCATCAGCTATCCAGACCACCACCTTGTCACTCTACTAACTGACACATCCTAGCTCCACTGCAGGTGTGTGTCTTAGTTTATTTATTGACACTCTCTCAGCTGCATTATTTACATAGCACTGAATACGAAAATTACTATCAGTAATTAAGAGTGAAGGATACAAAAGGATGTGGTAATAGCATGTTCTAAGGCAGTGTTTCCCAAACGCCGGGCCATGGCCAGTTGCCGTGCCCCGGCATCAATTATACCGGGCTGCGAGAGATTCTCCTGGAATTGACAACTAATTTAAATGAATTTTATATTTGCCAACATGCCACACCATACACATAATTGTACTAACACTCTTTATGATTATGCCATAATTAATTATTAATACTTCGTTAGTTTAACCTTTTGACGCCTAATGTCAACTATAGTTGACGTACCGCACCGCTAACCTCCAAAGTTGCATTTTATATATTTATTCAACAAATATATGTACTGAATATTTTAAACACGGTATACATTCTCCATTTCTTTTTCTCTTCAAAATGCAGTTTGTTTCATAATTCTAACGTATTTGGTTCCTGTATTATTCACATTTTATTAAATTAAAAAAATAATTCTGGCACCAAAAGGTTAATGTATGAACTTAAAAAAATTGGAAAGGTACTGACGAGTAAATCTGTTGGGACCGGGCCCTCGTCTTATGGAAAAAGAATTTACCGGGTCGCGGTCTTCACAAAGGTTGAGAAACACTGTTCTAAGGTACAGTACTGCAAAGAATGAAGACTGTTTGCTCAGTCTAAATAAAAGTTATATGAAAGAATGTGACATGAAACAGTGACCCACTTCCTCAAAATACCCACACCCTTCATCGGCAAAATGGATCCTTCATCTGCAATGAGAGCAACAACCCGTATCTCAACCAAATTAAACTGTGTGTTAAGTACTGAAAAAGTACACTGTAACGCAGCAGAAAATCCCTTCGTTACAGCATACCAATATTATACATTTCACATATAACATATTGCACTAATACTGTATTTACATGTAGAAAGCACACAAAAACATACCCATACAAACACACACACATGCGCACAGATGTGAACTGAATTGTGACCACTAACATTTCTATGCCTACATTGCTAAAACACTTTTGTGTCTGTATTGTTATATTAGTGTTATTAAAGCTTCAGTAAGGTTCCACAGAGATCTGGCAGTGTATAAATTTTGCTGGGAACATGAGCCCAGTTACAATAATGATGGTAATTAACGTCCCATAAACATGCTTATTTGGAGACAAATATCTTTCACCATAACCTTTAGTAATAGACACACTTAGAGACAAAGAAAACTGTGCGTGGAAGGGTTTAAGATGGCCTTTCAAGAAATATGTAAACACTGCTTTGTCACACATTGTTGATAGTTGCTTCTGACCAAAATATCCTAGGAATGCTCCACAATAAAAGTGTCCACACATAGCAAAAGACATTTCCAACTTATTCTTCAGTATCAAGCTTCAATTGCAGTGAATGTAGGAGGGCAAGTGATAAAATTCAGCATGGCTGATTTCGTGAGAGATGATACTATGGAAACATTGGTGTTACAAAACAAATACTACACTTATATGAATGAGTGGATATAAAGTTCAACTGATGCTATGGAAATATTTGTGTTACAAATCAAATATAACTCTTACATCCACATATAAACATAAGGTTCAGCTGATTTTATGGGAATATTTGTGTCACAAAACAAATATTACTGTTATTTCCACATATGCAAAGATCAGCTGATGTTATGTGAATATTTGTGTCACAAAACAAATACTACCATTATCCACAAATAAACATAAAGTTCAGTTCATTTTATGGGAATATTTGTGTCACAAAACAAATATTACCATTATATCCACAAGTGAATACAAAGTTCAGCTGATGTTATGTGAGCATTTGTGTCAGAAAACAAATATTACTGTTACTTCCACAATTTTCAACTAATGCTATGAACACATCAGTGTCACAAAACAAATACTACTGCTATAATCGAAAGTGAAAAAGTCAACATAGCTAGACAGAAACATAACTTTTTAACACACAAAAAGACATGCACATGGCAGTAACCACATGCAGCACTGGTTCTGATGTGGATGGTGACGTAAAGTTATCCATGTGTCTGCATTCATGTTTCAGTAATCTCCTTATCATATTAAACCCCACAACCTAATACCAAACATTTTCAGAATCACTCATGACAGGCAAATTAGAGCAGAATTCCGTACTAAGGTTGAGGTATTCCAGGATGAGATGCTGAACAGTCTGGTCACATTTCAGAATATCTTTGCCTGTAAGAACATCTAATATAGTAACAGGTTATGTGATGAGAAGTATGCACAGTCCAGTAACAGGTTATGTGATGAGAAGTATGCACAGTCTAGTAACAGGTTATGTGATGAGAAGTGTGCACAGTCTAGTAACAGGTTATGTGATAAGAAGTGTGCACAGTCTAGTAACAGGTTATGTGATGAGAAGTGTGCACAGTCCAGTAACAGGTTATGTGATGAGAAGTATGCACAGTCTAGTAACAGGTTATGTGATGAGAAGTATGCACAGTCTAGTAACAGGTTATGTGATAAGAAGTGTGCACAGTCTAGTAACAGGTTATGTGATGAGAAGTGTGCACGGTCTAGTAACAGGTTATTTGATGAGAAGTGTGCACAGTCTAGTAACAGGTTATATGATGAGAAGTATGTACAGTCTAGTAACAGGTTATGTGATGAGAAGTGTGCACAGTCTAGTAACAGGTTATGTGATGAGAAGTGTGCACAGTCTCCAACACCTCAAAGTCAATGCCACTCACAAGCAGAAACCTTCTTAACCTATCTACAAGCCTTATTTAAACAAGATGCTGCAAGTATCATAATGTAAAATAATACACTAAAAAAAAGTTCAGTATTTCTTAAAGATCTTTTATCTCATAAAATTATGATTTCATATATTCTTATCATACCATATAATATCATTTATTTTCCTTCCATAAATCCATATAGGATTACACAGTCCATATGGATATGGAAATAGTCATATTTGTTGGGATTAAGGGGTGACACCAACACAAGTGTGTACAACAATCACACGGTTATTTAGTATGATAAATATAATAAAATAGAACAATACAGATTGTTTAGTATAATAAAATATAATAAGAATACAAATAAAAATTAAAAGAAAAAGTAAAAATAAAATTTAAAACAGTGGGGTAAGTTAGAAGCAATTAGAGGTACTCTTTAAGCAGGAAATTTTCCTTCATTACAGATAGTGGTTGGATATATACTGACATATTTATAATACAGGCATGTAAGTAAAGAGAAGGAACATTTGTCCCAAAACCCTCATGTGTCAATTCAGATCATATGTCAAAATTTAACTTGGTGTTCAAAATATTCATCCAGGGAATAAAAGGAATTTTCACGTAAGTATTCTTGTAACTATGCTTTAAATTTTTTTGGGATTATCAGACTCTGCTTTTATGCACAAGGGAAGCATGTCAAACAATGCTTACATTATCATGCCCACCACACAACTTTGTGTGGTTAGCTTCTTGTTATCAGTGGTACAGAAAATGTGCCAATAAGTATCAACATTTGTTTTTCAGGTGACGCATACTTTGGACAATCTGTTGTTTTATTTTTTTAAAACAAACTGGCATTTTTAGAAGTTGCTGTCTTTTCATCATCACACAAAAACAAGAAATTCTAACAAGAGTAGGTTTCATAACTTTTTGTGTTTAGCCAATGAAAGAAGGAGGACAGGTTTCTGAAGTACAGACATTGTGTTTGAAGCAGTCTGATATATGAGGAATAAAAACCAACTAGATGCCACTTATTATTTTATTGTACTTCTTATAGACTCAATATGTTTCGGGCACTGCTATGCCCATCGTGCTTTAGCCTGCAGCCTGGACACTACTCCAGCCTAACCACACCTAACCTCCAACCTACAGCAAACCAAGAACGAAATGACCAATGTGGCAATCAACATTATAGTTGCGAGCTCCTGATGACTACTATAATGTTCATTGCCACATTGGTCATCTCGTTTTTAGGATGCTGTAGGTTGGAAGTTAGGTGCGGGTAGGCTGGAGTAGTATCCAGGCTGCAGGCTATAGCTATAACTATAGTCGTGAGCTCCTGATGATGGGCATAGTAGTGCCTGAAACATGTTGAGCATATAAGAAGTACAATAAAATAACAAGTACTAGCATCTATTTTTTAATGGAAGCATCACGATGTGCTCTCAATGTAATATAATGTTATACAGTGTACGTCAGCACAATCACTTTATTATATAAGGTAATATAGGGCTACATGTTTCGACTATAACCTAGTCATCTTCAGGCCTACCAGATGCTATGCATAGCATCTTGTAACACAATTGTTAATATAGGCCTGAAGATGACTAGGTTATAGTCGAAACATGTAGCCTTGTATTACCTTATATAATAAAGTGATTGTGCTGACATACACTATATAACATTGTATTAAGTAGCATCTAGTTGGTTTTTATTCTTCAGTTATCACAATGATGCAGGTCCAACAAACATCACAGTCTGATATATTTCATCTCAATAGGTAAATAAGTATATTTGCTTTTAATGATGTGGGATATCATGAATTACTTCAATCTTTATAACAGAGAGCACATTAACCCTTTAAATGCCAAATTAAAACCCATCTGCCATTTGTGGCATTATTAGGAGCTCACCTTATTATCCACGTTAGCAGGATGATGAAAATTCCTGAACATAAGGAAAACATTAAAAAACGTAAATATTAAAAAAATGTAATAATATGAAACATTAAAATCTGAATTTTATTTGACAACCTGAAAATACAGTTTTCAACAATAATTCTGAGTATTTAATTAGTATACCAACTGATACACATACATAAAAATTCACATTAAAACACTAAAATCGCTCCGACATGTTTCGATCCTAAGATCATCATCAGGGAGCTACACTTTCCTCGCTAAAGCCACCATTAAAATTAGTCACTGATTAATTTCGTTGCATAAACAGGGTATTGTGGCAGCATGACTTATTGTGCGTATCACACAGCAAAGCACAGGATGCACACCCACAGTCAGGCACTCTCAACAACATAACCTTACACAATAAGTCATGCTGCCACAACACCCTGTTTATACAACGAAATTAATCAGCGACTAATTTTAATGGTGACTTTAGCAAGGAAAGTGTAGCTCCCTGATGATGATCTTAGGATCGAAACATGTCGGAGCAATTTTAATGTTTTAATGTGGAATTTGTATGTATGTGCATCAGTTGGTATACTAATTAAATAATTCGACAATATGCACGGTGCAACAATAAGGTTAATAATTCTGAGATTTATAACTGCACTATCCGCACATTTCTTTAAAATTACAATTACTATTACATCCCCTTGTTCTTGAAATGGATGGACATTATCATGCTAAACTAGAAATAGGGACATAGTTCATAAACTGGTTCTTCATGTCTATAACATAGAAGCCACAACAATTAGCACAATCTGAATTAATTATGGTATTTCACGTCCATTTTAAATTACGTATATGGGATCACGAAGACAGAAGCAGCAGTTGTTTCCAAAACTTTGGTATCTATCCACCAAACTGAACAGCATCATATCCCAGTGGAGTGTTATCTTGATATCAATTCCTCTAATAACATCAAATCTCACAATATACTGTCAGCATTGCAAAATCAAAGGAGGAAGAAATGTGTGCAAGTAGATGAGGTGCACATTTCTTGCCCAAAGTCACTTATGTAATGGTCATTCAATTCACCAGACAAATGCCAGGAATCATTCTTATAATAAAACCAACTGGATGCACTAATTTCTCAAATTTATTTTTGGAATAAAACTCTACATGTTTCGGACAGTTCCTCTGACCATCATCAGGAATCTAGCACTGTACACACAGCAATGGTATATATCATACTGAAATTTCACAAATGGGTAAAACTTTCAGTATGACATATACCATTGCTGTGTGTACAGTGAAAAACTCCTGACGATGGACAGAGGAACTGTCCGAAACATGTAGAGTTTTATTCCAAAAATAAATTTGAGAAATTAGTGCGTCTAGTTGGTTTTATTATAAGAATTTATCATGACGCAAGGTCACTTGCACGTCAAATTCGTCAGGAATCATATCAAATCTACTAACATCAAGGTACAGGCAGGCCACCTACAGAACAAATACACACTCCAGGTAAAGGATTCTGAAAATGTTTATGCTGAGCTTACAGTGCATCACCCTTTTCAAATACCATTCACAAACAAAAGTGCTGCATTCCGTCACTCAACACAGCCAGATACACAGCTGTTCCAGTACAACTACAAAATTTAGCATGTCCAGTCCCTTCACCAACCACATACATGTCTGTTCCATATGTGATTTTTATCACTGATCTTAAACATTCCAGTACAACAGCTGGAGATATTTTTTCCTCCATTATAACTTCCCATCTGATAACATAACTGCATATGTTTGGAAGTTCTTAAAACCAACTACCTTTTTTCTGAAAGACACAATTTTTTTTTTTGCATCAGTATTTTTTTTACCACACCTTGAAATGTTCCTGTTTGAGTGAAATACTAATTCATACTAGCATCTTGCCCCAATTTCTCTTTTAATCATATCATACTGTCATGCAATCTGTGACATTAAGAAAAATAATAGGACACAATGAACCTTTCTCATCAACATATTTCCAACCATAAACAAAAAGGTTTTGCTTCCACTATAAGGTACAAACCAAAAATTTCCTCTGTCCTTGGGGACAGAATGTTTCATATTAACTGTATCTTTGTTTTACGTAATGTAAGAAGTACAGCCAACTTCTGAAATGTTTTATGTTTCAACCACAGAAATAGATAGTTATAAGACCTTTAAGAGGGAATTGAAATCACTTCTTCTTCTGCATTTCTTTTACTCAGTGGAAGAATTTGTAGCTTTCTAACTATGTAACTTCATTAGCTGTGTGTCTAATTTAAGCTTTATTACACTATATATATATATATATATATATATAAGCAGTTCCAAAATCATTTGTAGAATACTATGTTCATTGTTATTGGACTTATCTCACTTCTTGTATATTGTTAGAAACTGACGAGTCCACAATCATATGTATGATATTTTGGACTAATAAATTAATCTAAACTAAACCAAAACATATATCACCAAAAACATTCATCGGTAAACAGGAAACAGCATCTTCGTAGAATCTGCTGCTCCCATCTTCACAAGATGAAAGCAATAAATTCCTCTGAGACACTGGCTTCCATCCTTAGAATTACAAGGCATTACATGCCCAAACCACAATTCTGACAGTCACCACTGCAAGGACCTCATGTCTCACAAACAGCACGCAAGCTATTTTAGCGCGTTTTGTATACTACATTAACTGCACACATAGGCATTTAATTATGCTGCATCCTGCAGTAACATTCATGGCAAAAAGTTAAAGACAATACACTATGTCCAAGTTTCCAGCCCTGGGTACAAATAAACCTTGTGGAAAAAAGCATTAAACATTTTTGCACTATAGTAAATTACCTGCACCCTCCATTACCCTTACGTGGATAGCATTTAAATACATAAAAGAAATACAAATAGCATTACAATTCACAACCCTGCCAGCAATGCCGGACTTTAATACAACATGACTGAAGACGTTATTCTTCAGCACTAACTCAAAAATTTTACCACCTACACTTCGCACAAATGTGTTACATGTGTGTTTTAAATGTTGTATGAACTTTTCTTTAACTTTTTGAAAATTACAGATATTTTAAATAATGTGTTTAGACCACCAAAAAAAAACCCTTAAGAAAACAACAATAAAACTACACAATACACTGGTCTTTCCAGTTTGTTATATGGCAGCAAAACATGGACTATTAAAGCAAGGGACGCCAGAAGAATAACAGCAGCAGAGATGAATTACATGAGAAGAGCAGCAGGATATACTTGGACTGTTAAAGCAAGGGACGCCAGAAGAATAACAGCAGCAGAGATGAAATACATGAGAAGAGCAGCAGGATATACTTGGACAGATTACAAAACAAATGAACAAATTGCAAAGGAGTTAAAAATAACACCAGTTTTGGACAAATTACTGGAATACGAGAGAAGCTGGATACAACATGTAAATAGAATGCCTCGAAATAGATTACCCAGGGTAATGAAACATTACTTCCCAACTGGCAGAAGGAATCATGACAGACATTTGAAGAGACTTCTGGATATGTGAGACCGGAACGGGTCAACAAGTGGTCCAACTCCATGAAAGATACACGATGATGATGATGAATTTTACAAATGGCTTGCAACTTTCTTTACAAATACAGTTCTTCATACAGACTTTTCAGGGAAGGTCAAACAGCAAATCTGCAATAAAAAATTTATCCCTGTATTTTAGCACAAGGAGTGGCTCTATGTATTATTAACATATAGCACCAGAGGCAAAACAAGAGTGTCATGCTCCTACTGTCTTTACTCCTATGGTAAAGAAACCAGAGCCCTCCTACCCCAGCAGACTGTAAGCTAAGGTCGGACAACGATCTCTTTGTCACCGTGTCTAGACCAGCAAGACTCCAAGGCAATGTGTAACAAGTGCTGTTTCTCTGGGTATACTGTCATGTGACCATTCAGTTCCATCTTGTTCTAAACTCAGGTTGCATGAAACTTTATCTCCACGTCTTCCATACACAAGTGAGGTGTGCTGCATAGACAGAGTGACAACGTTGTCATTACAAACTTAAATCTTCTGCTTGAATAACAGAAAAGAACAGAACTATTTTTTATGCTGTAATTAAAATATGTACAAAATACAGGGTTATTCAAAATGATTGTCGGGGTACAAATGTCCAGCCGCAATTCCGCACCAAATTCGGGAAACAACCACCATCTGACAATTCCATTCGAAGGTGGTATGCACAGTTTCAAGAGACAGGGTGCGTGTGTATCCCAGAAATGAAGGTACGAATCAGAACCGCCATTGAAACCATCACTGCTGACATGCGGAACGAACTCAATTATCGTGTTGATGTCTGTAGAATCACAAACGGTGCACATATAGAGCACCTGTAAGGTATGTAACAAAAACTTGGAGTGTTGTTCTATTAAATAAAAAATACATATACTGTTATCTCAAGTGTGTTGTGTATGACAAGTTGTTAAAACACAGACAATCATTTTGAATAACCCTGTATTCCAGTCATATTTCAATTACTACATAAACACTGGCTCAAAAATACAGAACATCCACAGAAACAGTAACAAAAATCCACGTCATCTGTCAAGGAATCTGATTTTACTCATTAATTTCTTTCTCCCTCTTTCTTTGGTTCAAAACAATAACAACAAGCATTCGTTACAACACAAATAAAGTTTCGAATCACTATAAATATCATCAACTGCACCTGCTGAGAAATTTTAACAGAAAAAGTATGTAAACAAACTGAATGTATGCAAAATTCCACAAGCTGAATGTATGCAAAATTCCACAAACCGAATGTATGCAAAATTCCACAAATCGAATGTATGCAAAATTCCACAAACCGAATGTATGCAAAATTCCACAAACCGAATGTATGCAAAATTCCATCCTTCCCAACTTTCATTTATTTTGAGGTAATGGTGACCAACAAAGTTGGCCATACAGTAATGAGAAAAGATCAACAACTCACAAATAAATTATAACAAGCAAATTCTTTCTCCCCCCAGTTCTGTTCTCTATAACTACATGTTAAACTAAAAAATGTGCAAGTACCTTGTTTCCTGCAATAACAGAAGAACAATACATCGAAATGCAAAAACCAAGCTGGGGTGTTGGATAATTGGGGGCAGTTGAAAAAATATATCTAATTTTTACATTATACAAGGTTATGGAGTAATGAATTAGCTTCCTTAAGACTTTGAAAATCATTACTTAGCAGTGTATCATGTTGATAATTCGTAACATTACCAAAAGGGGCTCAGGAATGATCTTGTTACAACCTAACCTAACCTAACCTAATCCACACAAACTCTGGAACTTCCAGCATCTAAATGCAGCATTCATAATGTCTGATTCTGTAAAAAGGATAATTCAAGCAGTAAAAGACCGGTTGTTCTCAGTACCTGCAATCCATTATGTACCTACCACACCACAGTATCTGCATACATGACAAAGTCTATACAACACTACTCATGATACACTACATGATTCATCCTCACTGCAGGCCATCACTCTGGTTGATATTCTCAAATTGCTAGTGGCAGATTCTGTCATGAGATTTCAAGTTCCCACAGTGGTGACTGCACCTTATAGTCTCCTGGGGTGTGACACCATGAAGTCTGGTAGACGGTTAAAGAATATTTCACAGGAACCTGTGCGTCCAATAAACATCTACCACATTACATTGTAACTACAGTAACTGTTAGAATTTGTCTCACTTGCACTTCAATTTTTTTATCATGCTGGCCAAGGCCAAGTTGATAAGGATGCAACACCTGGTGGTATTCACCCACAAATGAGCATTACCGCATCTCAGTTACATCATGTTTAACCATACCATCCACATCCATAAACTTCTTTCGAAAAACAGAAAGTATTTCCTGTGTATAATTTCAATATACCGGTGTGACAGATTTTTCCCACGCAATTATAATAAAAAAATTAAGCGGTTAAGAAATGTATGTGGCTGGTCTCAATGATTGTCAATTTCATAGAGGTATAAACTTCCGGACTAATTCAAAATAAAGTGTTACGAAAAACATCACAATTTAGGAAAAGAAATAAAAGTGCACACGAAACTGCATATATAAACGCTTCATAATACGTACTCTTCACTCATCATCAGTGTGGTTATTCATTACTCTGGCTTCCAAGTCTGAGCTGCGCTGATGATAGCAGCTGCCACAGTAACTAAATCACGAGATACGGCTCAGCCGAACACAACCGAAGCTCAGAAGCCAAATATGTTCAAGAAACAAACTGCGTACCCCTAAGATCAAGAAGTTTTGTGTTGATTATATCAGGGAGGAAGAGATGAGCAACACAAGTAGCACAAACAGGACGACAGACCCATCGACAGTATTGAAGGGATTATTGTGAAAGAGGGTGTAAAGGTGCAGAGTGGATTTAAGTGACCCAGAATAGGGTCCAGGGGCACATTTTTGTACACACAACACTGAAAGTTTGAGTTACGCAAATGAAGGGACTTTCTTGACAACCTGAAAGTAACTGGCAAAATTTCCAGCACATCCATTTAGCATAAAGTACAAAGTAACATTATGACACATCTAGGTGACCTGCACAAATCTTCAGTCAAAATATAACTTAATCTTTCAGACCTTCCTTCAATCCCAATGTGAAAATGCAGGTCTTTCTTCAAATTTACCCAATTTCATGTTTACAATAAAATTTATCACACATTTTCTATATACCTTGCAACAAAACTGTGACGTGCAAAAGCAACAGAAGCAAAGCTAAGAATCAACACATCAAAATTAACGTCATTTTGAAATAAACACCTCATTATGTTAATCAGCTAGGTATGTTGGACAATGAACATTATCACTGGCGGCACATATGACTGCATTTAACACAAATGCACTCACTGGATAACTACAAAAAGGAATAATATAAATGTGACAGGAAACTAAAATACGTTGTGATAGGTACGTTCCTTATTGTCACTTATCATTCATCCCTAAAGTTTAAGAGGTAAAGGTGGGATTGAACAAACCTTACTGGACTCTCCCATACCTGGAGTTTCAAATTTTCAAGCTCATACTCAGGTGTGGATATGTCTTGACTGATTCTTAATTTTAAGCCTCTTAGTGCCAGGCTGTATGGGTAACGTATGCAAACAACTGATAACCTGTAGAAATAAGGATATATCTAGATACATACTATGCAAGAGTTTCATGTAATTCAATGATGCAATTGCTGCTGAAATAACATGGATAAGAAAGAAGCTTAACACGCTTGAAATGGTGACACATTGTCCTGCTACATAACGCGCAAGAGTACCGGCAGCAGACAGATAGGCCACCTGGCACTGAGAAGCTTGACATTAGCATAACCTGCTAAAATCTCTCACTTTTTTTCACTAACACATCTCTTGGAACAGAAATGACCTAATACAGTCTGATAAAACTGTAAATCCTGTTACTCACAGAGACAAATGAATTCATCATTCTTTGCTTCATTTCGAACTACAATGAAAATACCAAACACACTGTTTTCTGTATGCAGAATGATATATTAAAAATACAAAATGTGAACACCTCTAAATTACATATACAACAAATAAAGTAACAAAAATAAATGCTTAATTATTAAGACATTTAATGAGAGAGGGAACAAAATTTATACTGTGTGTGTTTGTGTTGATCAACCAACAAAGATATCAGTGTAAAAATTGAGCTATCTTTCTCTTATACATATTGTTTTTTTTTTTTTTTTAAAAGTAAAACCA
>Ga0136643_10006841_pt1 | contig 16393 bp, 9 predicted proteins | sample TergutLab28metaG_FD_96883 | JGI IMG/M metagenome (GOLD analysis project Ga0136643, IMG submission 96883) | Labiotermes labralis P1 segment gut microbial communities from Petit-Saut dam, French Guiana - Lab288 P1 (version 3) (version 3) | ecosystem: Host-associated > Arthropoda: Insects >... | reverse complement strand
CACGTGCTTAGATTAGTTTCTTTGAATAGTATTGGCTCTTGTTACCGAAAAGAGAAAGAACCCTAAATCTACATAAACCAGTGCAATAACAGCGAAAAACGGGGGAAAGACAGCCGTAATAAGCCGACTTCAAAAATTGAAAGATATATCTTCGCTTCACTGACATATTATTTTGAAACGCTGAAAGCCAGAAAGGTAAAACTTCCAAGATTTCGTCGAATTCTTGTTTTTACGTAAATGGTGTCAGACTCGGACCTCAGTGTTTGTGTAGCAAGACTACTACAGTCTTATCAGAATAAACCGTACCAAAAGCTGTGGATGTGAGTCTGTCACATTTTTATTGTATTATATATATATATATATATATACATACACACACATACATACATACATGCATATATACATACACTGTATAGAAACGTAGCCTACACATGCAGCACGTTTATACTTACAGGTCTGTGTGTAAAATACCGTTACAGGCTTACACACACACACACACACACACTCTCTTTCTCTCTCTGTCTGTCTCTCTCTCTCTATATATATGACGTGGTCCCTTAACCTCTACAATAAATATTGTTTTAATGGGTATCTCTAACTTGATTTTTGCGACTTTTTCACGAACGTAACGCTAGCATAATACGAAGCTTCCTTGTAGTGGAAATCAGCTGTCTTAAATCAAATAATTCAGCTGTCGAAAAAAGTCACATCACTGGACTATTTTTGGACATGGGATTATTGTGTAAGACGTGGATGAACAATCACGTATACGTTCCACAGAGCATTCTGAACTAGCATAGACACTTTTGGGTAACATGGGGACGCAGTATTGCTATGCTACCATATTGTTCTGGCATATGATCAAATACAAAAGAAGGGAAATGAGCTTTGCTTGGCAAACTGCAAACTTTAGCCCGTCTGGATACGAATGGAGCTATGTTGTTGACATACACAGCAGTGCGTGAGGTTCTTCTAGGGCTCATCCACTGAATTTGAAGATGCAAGATGAAGCGTAGACAGGAATCCAAACAATTTGCCGCAGTGAAGACTGGAAGACCAAGTTTATATGGTGTTGACATTCACACGTTTTGGAGTATGAATAAAAACACGACTGTATATTGGAGGCTGACAGAATGTGGTCGGAATAATTAGCTACTAAAATATTTGTGGTAGAACTTGCGGGAGGAAATTAACGGAAAAGCAAAGTACAAGATGATAAAGACGGAGGTTTAATTCGGTACACAGATGGGTCCTAGACAAATGAAGACGCTGTTGTTAAACCAGTTTTGTGCAATAAACAACAATATTCCAGAGAGAATTCTATGCCACTGCGGTTTGTACAACAGGGAATATATACACACTGTGTATGGAGTTTAGGAATAGAAAGTTCTAAACTATACAACACTCATCGTATGATCAAAGGTCTGCTAATTACCAGATCCGTTTTAAATTTGTATGGAATAGCCACTAACACCTAATGACAGTGAGTGAACAGAAGGCAGTAAAACTGATATGAATGCCAGCAAAAACGAGGTTGACAACCAATTGGAACGAACTGGATCCGAACTTCCAATAATATGGCAGGGATTTTCTAGGAAACGGTTGCTAAATGGGCTGTCAAGGACTAAATGAACGGTAGCCATCTGGGATACTGGAAGTCCGTACCTAGGCAGAAATATGCAACAGTTCCTTGGGAAGAGAAACGGGGGAACAATTAATACTAAATAGGAACATGTCGAGACAAGTAACTGGCTACTTGACATACCTGAAAAATCAGGTATTCAAATTTGCAAGTGTGGGGATTTCCCACTTTAGTCAGCAACGGCCGTCGCGCGCGCCCGGACACAAGCGGCGCACCTCACACCAGCTCTAGTAACCAGAGCAGCAGTGCAACTCAGAAACGGCCCTCTTACATGACCGTGACGCGAACCGACCGGCAGTACACAGGTAGTCACTTGCCCCTCCGATGTGACATGCTTCTCTCGCCCATCAACTTGAATGGCCATTCGGGCGATCGAGTCGCATGAAAGGCGAGGCATTCCGACCATACAAGCATTGGGTAAGAGGCAAATTCACGAGGATTTTGGAGTTCAATTCTTCGTAGAACACATCAGATTTCTAACCCAGTAATTCGAAGTAAAGTTAGCTGATATGGGGAACCCCTTATTTAGACTGCTCGGCAGATATCTACGCTGACAGGTTGTTGACCCAGGCCTCCTAAAACGTCCCAAGGGAGACCAGGATCGACACACTTGTTGTGGCTACCTGTCCGTACCCTACACGCACGGGTGGAAAAATGTCACAAGATGCCATAACCACTAAACAACAGTTCCTGTATAATGATTGATAATTGTTATAACGCTGAGTAGAAACTGACGAGGAATATTATTGCAGAAAATAATACCAGCCCGAACATAAATACCTCACAAAGAACACAGAGTTCTGTCTATAAAAGAAGTCATAGGAGATATGTAACAGCCTCAAATATGTCTTGTGAGACTGTAGAAGAAGACAGATATCATTACCCACGACTTTATGTCGTGGAGCCCAGTAACTATCAAAAGGCTCCATTAAGCCAGGTACTGCACATGTTAAAGTGCTGTACCTGGCTTGAGGGTTTATTGTAGAAAGATAATTCACAGTACCCCATACAAATGGTCATTGACCACCCCTTCTGTGAATGAAATATATCCATATGGATGTGTGCAAGTGCAATCACATGAACCACTCCTTTGTGCCTTTGTTTTAAAGAAGTTTCTGTTACATTGCCCTTTACATGTTTCTGTTATTTTTTCGAGATGGCGTTGTTTTTCTGGCAGTTCTTTCTGTTCAGCGTCATGTTTTCACACTCTGAATTTCTTTGATGCTCGTTACTAATACCAGTAAGTGTCTGCTTATAATATTATTATTTAAACATCACTGAAACTCTCAGTGTAGTTGCAGGTTACTTCTTATTTCATAAAAACTCCACTAAATTTTACACATGCAGATTACATACAAATATTGTTATGCAACAAAAAGTAATAATAGAGCAAGTCTCAACTTAACAAATATGACAGAAAGCATAATTTAGTGTGGGGACACCCACATGTCATTCCATCTCCTATTCAATCCCGTTTCACCGCACAGCTCTCCATCCTCTCTCCATACAACAATCAACACTCCGACCTAGTCAACAGCAGCTTAACCACCACAGCAAACCACTCTCTCACTCCCTCCTTCTCTATCTACTTCCACAAACGAAGAAAACGGCCCCCAGCAAGCGTACTACATCCAACGAGCCACGCCTATCAGCTCTGCCAACCAGCCAATGGTAGAGCAGACTGAACAGCAGGCGACCGGAATAAAAGAAGCCAATTCGGACCAACGAGATTCATTTGGCAATCGACACGTGCGTTGAGAACTTCTCCGGCGCCGTTCTGAAGGCTCTGGCAGCGTCAACTCCCAAGCGCCGCCCGCGTGACGACCCACGTCCTCCAATACCGGCCGGAATTCAGGATGAGATTCGCCTGAAAAACGGCTGCGGAGGCAGTGGCAGATCACCAGGGACCCCGCTCTGAAAGCCGAGGTCAACCGCCTGCAGAGGTCTGTGATCCGCCGGCTCAAAGAGTGGAGAAACGACCAGTTGAGCACCACACTAGAATCCCTCGATCCTAAAGACCAATCACTGTGGAGGATGACCATGCGGGTGATGAGAGTTCCTACTCCATCTCCCCCCTGGTCACCCCAAGGGGAATCGTTCTCTCGGACTCTGAGAAAGTCGAAGCCCTTGCAGACAATCTGGAGGCTCAGTTTCAGCCGGTGACCGATCCTTCGGTCCCGGCAGTTATTAAGACGGTTCAGGTCGAGCTGAGGTCTTACTTCCTAAGCCCCGCCAGCGAACCACGGTTAACCACCCCTGACGAGGTTCACGAAGCCATCAGGGGTCTCAAGGTCAGTAAGGCTCCGGGCCTGAACGGTGTACTGAACATGGCACTGAAGCATCTTCCCAGGCGAGCAGTTTCCCTCCTCGCCCGTATCTTCAACGCGGTTATCCGCAACCATCACTTTCCTCACACGCGGAAGCACGCTCGAGTAATCTCTATCCTTAAACCAGGGAAGGATCCAGCACTGCCCTCTTCCTATCGGCCCATTAATCTCTTGGACACGATAGGTAAATTATTTGAAAAGATCATACTAGCCAGGATCTTACATGTAGTAAACGAACGCGGACTGATGCGATACGAGCAGTTTGGGTTCAGACCCAGACATAGCACGTCCTTGCAGCTGGCCAGGCTCGTTGAAAAAATAACCAGGAATTTCGGCGAAAAGAGGCTCACCGGCGCAGTTTTCCTCGACGTGGCCAAAGCCTGCGGTACCGTCTGGATCGATGGCCTCCTCTACAAGCTAAAGATCCTCAACTTCCCGTCTTACATAATCCATATATTCTCATCCTACCTCAGGGATCGGACTTTCGAAGCGTCCTTCCAGACGGCCACGTCATCTCCTCGAGGCATGCGGGCTGGAGTAGCTCAGGGTGGGTTGTTCTTCCCTGTCCTCTTCAGTCTGTATGTCAACGACATGCCCCCACCCTCGCACCACGTCGAGTTGGCCATCTACGCGGACGACACGGCCATCATACCCACGTCCCGCAAGCCGACACTGCTTGTCAGCTACCTGGAGTCACACCTCAACGAACTTCAGCGGTGGTTGAGTGAATGGAGAATCGCCATTAATATCTGTAAGGGCACTGCGATAATCTTCGTGAGTGCCGGACGAAGCTTTATCCAGCCCCAACCAGTAACACTCTTCGGGGAAGCAATCGATTGGGTCGACACTAATCGTTATCTGGGTTTGACCCTAGATAAACGACTCACCTGGTCGCTTCACATCGACCACGTCAGGAAGAGGACTGTTCAAAGAATGGGTATGCTGTGTCTCCTCCTGAACAGGAAGAGTGATCTATCCGTCAGGAACAGAATCCTGTTATGTAAGCAGCTCACCCGGCCCCTAATGGAATTTGCGTGCCCCGCGTGGAGGTCGGCTGCCCGCTCCCATGTCCAGAGGTTACGGGTGTTACAATCCAAGTGTCTTCGCCTCGCTACTGGTGCCCCTTGGAACGTAAGTAACAGGGAGATACACGAGGATCTGGGCGTTCCGCTGTTTGTCGACAACACCAGGGCCCTGACCGAGAGCTTTGAATAAAGGTTAGCTGATGTGGAGAACCCCCTAGTACGGCAACTCGGCAGATACTTAAGCTGACCGAGGGTTGAATCCGTCGCCTGACGCGAAAGCCAAGAGCTGCAGGGGACAGCAGGCCTGTCGAGCCCATCGCCCGCGATGGCCAAGTCGACAAAACGAATGGCGTTCGGCGCTGAACAGCCGAGCTCCATTCGGTTACCCTGACTGAGGTTTTCCGTGATTTTCCTCAGTTGTAAGGCGAATGCCAGGGTATTCGATGAAACGTCGGGGCACGGCCCGCACTCCCTCCCCCAGGCGCGGCGGCTTCACCTAAGTGACCGACAAATGTCGCATTCCTCCAGTATGCGACAGAGCCAGTCTGGGCTCGGAATCCAGACAGCCAACCAACCAAAGTTTATCCCTCCCATACTTAGTTCAGGGCAACCCAGGCCCTAGTCTTTGCCATGATCAGTCAAGACCCTTGGTCTGACTTCCAAATCGTTAGCGTTAGCATTTTCCCCTGTTAGAGTTTAGGTGTCCTTTATTGAGCCCAGCAATGCGGTCAAACGCAGGAATGGCTAACAGTCAGGGGGACGTCGACTTGCGCTTCCCGCAAGTCTCCCCCCCCCCCAGTTAACACTTTGGCTTTGCTTGGCTTGGCTTGAATGAGATTCATTCGGAAAGAGTAATTTGCCCGTGGCACATCAAGAAGGAAGCTCTGCAAGACTACAGCAAGACAGTAGGATCGACGCCCGGCTGACCGGTCACGACGCCTCGTGAACTCGGCCGTCCTCTGCATACAGTGAGCAACCGTCAATCAACAACTGCACCGGCCACTAGATGTCGAGGTTCACCGTGGCCCTCAGGTCAGGCCCAGCCGTGCATCAAACGGTACATCGCCCGCGGTTGACCGGACGTTTCTCCACGACATCACACCGCAGAGACGCCGGCTGAGCGGACCAGTCGCTTCCCATCCGGCAGGAGGTTTTTCACACTACACGCCCAGCTGCAGACCAGAACTATATAACGAACATTAAGTCGTCTCCAGACTGTACCGTACAACCAACACTTGACATTAATAAATATTGTTATATATGTGTGATACTGCGATTGTCTCTCTGAACAATTCTACAGCATCCCACATTAGGATTATTTAATAAACTATAATATATTAAAATTTATTAAATAGAACAGAAGTCCACAGTCCAAACATACTACAAAATAATCTAGGACCATTTGTCTCTCCTCATTTTCTAAGAGATTCCCTGAAAATATCTTGCAGGATTATTTGTCTGCAAGCATTAACTAAGAGACTTCCCAAAAATATAAGTTGGAAACATTTGTCTGCATTCAGTCACTAACAGACTTACCTGGCTATTCCGTCAATTATCTTATCCATACTGCCACCTTCACCGGTATTCACCTTGGAAGCTGCAGATTGGACAATCCAGCACACAACCCTCTGAGTGCAGACAGAAGTGTCAATGTTACGATCCATGAGGGCCTTGTCCATACGTGATAAGATTCCAGATTTTTGTGGACCACCATTATTACCTTCATAAACATGTGAGATTTGTTACATTTGGAGAAGTAATATCAGAAATAAACTGTGCTGCCCTGAAGATGGAGGCAGCATATTCCTGCATCAGAAACATGGACACTAACAAAGAGAGAAAGAAAGCAATTAAACATTTTTGAAAGGAAAGTGTATAGAATAATTTTCGGCCCAGTATATGATACTGAAAAAGAAAATTAGAGGATACCACCCAATAAAGAAGTTTATGCAAGTGTTAAAAAAACTACTATAATGGAGACAATAAGTTTCAATAGATTACATTGGCTTGGGCATTTACAGAGAATGGAAGAAAATAGAATTCTCAAAAGGGTATTATGTATGAATTTGGGAACAACAAGATTCACAGGTAGACAAATAAATAGATGGCAAGATGAGGTGAGAGGGGATGAAAGAATGGAGAAGGGTGGCAGGAAAAAGTACATAACAGAGAGGAATGGAAGAAGCTCCTGAGAACAGCAAGGAATTGTTGCATTCTGCACACACCAATGTAATGGAATGAATAAATGGAATATTACTGAGGAATGAAGTTTAATCCTTCACTCTACTGGCCTTGGTAGCTACTTCATTCATATAGTGCCTAACTGATTTTCCAACTGAGTGTTGAAAATTTGCTGAAGCCTCACCGCTCAATTGATATAATCCCAAACCACGATTTAAGACCTATACTATTTTTATGGATTACTGTCACTGATGCAGTCCCATCATATGAAATTGCCACAGCACATGACTAAAAAAGCTGTAAGGCAAAAAATACCATGAAAACTTATGCAGTATTAGGGAAAGAATTGTAGAATGAAATGTTGGTGACTCAGTACACATCCAAAATGGCAGTTTGGCCCATAAAATCCATTCATTTAAATACATTTAACAGGAATCATAACAAGGATAGAACAGTAGCAAATACATGCAAGATATGAGATTGCATCCAAGACAGTTGTTAATTATTTAGCAGCAGAAGTTGTAGATGACAAGCAGTGGAGAGATCCATTTAATGTATAACCTAACATGCCCCAGAAATATCCGTCTGTATGTGAAATGACTATAGCAAATTTGAAAGTGTTTGTAGAACAATAATTAAACTTACTTCTACCAAATGATATTTGAGGTTCAAGGCCAGAAAATGCTTTAGGGATGAAGATCAGTGCTGCAGTAGTCAGTATGGTTCCTGCTGTTATTGCTCCAACATTGACATTGACAAGTGGCTTGCTATCATCACCCTTAATTCCTTTGATTGGTATGGTGATGAATGGTATGGTGAATCCTAGCTCCACCTACAATACATATTTTAAATTTAGAACAAATGAAGTCACTGTTTAACTAATTACCATTTGTGCCATTGTCACTCTGATTGCATTGTTTTGTGACTGTGCCACAACATTACAAATTGTAAGAAATAAAAAAAATTGAAATTAGGTTGATCTCTATGGCATAATATTCATATAACAAAATTCATTCAGAGGTTCTCAAGTTTAAACATGCCTGTTAATGGAAGACATGTACATTCCTATATGTTTTATTTTCTTGCACAATGTACAGAGCGAAACTAAATTTTTCATGTGGATCATTTGTGAGTGATGGACCAGTGTAGCTGTAGGTGGTAATGCTGATGTTTCAAGTTTTTTGCTGCCTCCATCTTAAAGGTGAAGGGACTACAAAATTGACCCTACTGTAAACTTGCAGTGCAACAGTGTGTTCATGGGAATTGATCCATTTGATTAGTGTAGATGTAACAAATGGAAAGTTGATTGATTTTATGGAAGGATTATTGGTTAGTCACATTACCTTGAATCTAGAGACATTATTTCCACAGTATAATCAAGGAGTCTTCGCTGTATTGAGCCATCTCTCCTAATCAATCTTTAGCCTTAATAAACTACTGTGGTAATTTAAAGTTTAAGTTGTCTCTGTGCATTCCATAGAGGCATACGGAGGATTGGAGTTATGTGGTAAGTTTGAAACTTACCACTTACCAGCCTGGTCATTTGAACCCAGGTAAGAAAGACCCCTGATACTTATCGAATAGGAGGATGGGTTGGCTTCAACTTCGGCCTGGATGTTTTGCAGTAGAGAGAGATCTCTTACCCTACCAGTAACCAAAACACAGCTCCTCAGTCATTCAGAATATAGCCTGGCCATTGTTCTGACTATATTATCCTCGATTCCATTAAACCACGTTGAAAAATTGGAATATTCTATTCTGTATGTGTTACTTTAAATGTATGTATGAAGTGAACATATGGCCAGTGCTGGTTTAATTACAATTTCTCCATTATTAGGTGCAGCCTGTGCTTTTAAATTCTCTGGTGACTAAGTGATGGTAGCATAATCCATGCATGTTTAATGGGAGGGATGTCACTGCCTGACACCAGAAAGGTATGGTGGTGAAGTGATGTAATCCAGCAAAGTAGTGCCAGTGCTATTTTAGGTTAATTTTTAATTCTGGTTCTTACTTGACCATTTGGTACGCAGGTGCTAATATATAACCACAGCAACTGAGTCAAATTTAACTCATTAATTAAATATTGCTTAATGATACATACACTGATTTCATTATCTGTATCAGAGAAACTGAAAATTCTGCTCTTCTTTTCTCGTGTATCTTTAAGATGTGTGAGGTTCATCATGGAGTTCTTTACTGGAAAGAATTGTCTTGCCATTGAAGGATGGTTGTAATAGCTGTTTTTCCCTTCATTGTCTAGATAGTTTGTCACATTCTTCATGGATGTCATAACTGAAGTTAACTGTTGGTCCATTGATGGATATCTGCTCTTTCCTCCATTGGGTTTAGAATTTGACTGGTTCATTGCTGAAGAAAGCTGTGTTTCCATCATGGAGTGCCTACTGTAACTGTGTAAGAACAATTAAATTAGTGACATTCATGGTTGAAGAAAAGAAGTGGAACTGATTCCATTGACTGACTATAAGTATGATTTGAAGTGTGTACTGCCTTAGTTTGCCGGCACAAATTGTGGGTTTGACTGTCTCCTGATGCATGGGTAAAGTTCACATTTTTACACCTTGTCACATGATGGTAGACACCATACTCTGGACTGGTATCCAGCCTAAGAAGTCCCAAAGAAACATTACAATAGGCCAATTGTGATCTTATCTAAGTATATAAACTATGATAATGAATAAAATTTAAAAATATTTGTAGCTTATTCCAAGGTTTTTTTTTATAATTTCACATAATTAGCATGCCAAATGTACCAGTAAAACTTCATGACATATTTTCTGAGCGACGAGTGTAGATGGGGGAGGGAGAGTGAGTGGTGCAGCTGACCCAGGCTACAGAGTCCAAGGGGCAGCAAAGTGGGCATCAAAATTAACGCTTGAAACCCCCCCCCTCCCAAAAAAAAATTTTCTTTATTCAGCATTTGTTAAAATGTTGAGATAAACAATAGGAAATTCTCACATAACTGTGATTTCTTTAAGTTCGTAATTTCTGGTAGGGGTGGCCACTGTGAGCTCACCCTGGTTGCCAAATATAACTATCTATACCACTGATCTGACTGTGGGATGGGGACAAGCCAGGGTGGTGGCATGGTGTACGATGGTGTATTTCTTAACTCTCTCTCCCATCACTATGGTAGCCTCTGGACTTAATGGCCCCCCCCCACCCTATTAATTTATTTTCCGTTTATCCATTTAAAGGTACAACTTCAGGACATGGAAATAGTCGTAATATGATGACATGATGTATCTGTTCCATTACAGCTGCCCAATTACAGAATACAATTACAATATAATGATTACATAATACAATATTAATTATAACATTAAAATATAACAACCTGAAATACATATTATTTATTAGAATTAAAATATTCCTCAACAGATAAAATGAGTTAGAAAGAAGAAACTTCTTATGTAAGTAGGAAGGTGATTAAAACTTTTAATTCCTGCATACTGCTCTTTGGTATTTAGTTAAATTAGTAATGGTTAGATAAAAATTATTAGCAGATCTAGTGTCGTGACTTATTTAACATTTACAGGCACACTAATTAAACTTAACCAAAAATGGAGATAAAATACATGTTCTTTGACCAATTAGTGTTACAGCATAATAATTCACATATACAGATTCTCACAGTACTAAATAAAGAGCAGTCATATGAAAGATTAAGACACCTACTTACATTCAAATTTTTTAGTATATATCATACTCACAGGACTTATAAATTAATAATGTTTGCAGTCACTGATCCATTTATGAGCATAATTAATTCAGATTCTCCTTATGGAAAAATTTGTTAGATATATTGTCATTTCCTATGATCAGCATGTTTGTAATTACCAATATTTTAAAGAGACTTCATGTACAACCTGTAATATGCCTAATGTTATGTCCTGTATAAAGCATTTTAAATGAGTGGAGCTAATTTTGCATCAGTTATGAATGTGATGACATGGTATTTGGAAGTCATTTATATAGCCATACTTTACACGGAGACAAGATCAAATTTTTAATTGCTTAAATAATGGTCCAATGTAGAACAATATTCATATACAATATTAAATACAGATCACTCAAGGACTGACACATTTTATGTTAAGACTTTCTGTTTCACTAATCCTGTTGTTCATATTTAATTACATACAAGCAAAATTGTGTGTATAGTATGATTGCTCATTCTACCCAACTTTGAAAGAATAAAATTACACTAGAAGTAACAGAATTTTATCATCAAGAAAGGTACTCTATGTTAATAAAGTAAGCAGATTTATACTTCGGGGAAACTCATACACTCTCCTCTTTTATTTATCTTACTACCATCATGCTTTCAACAGGCAATTTCAGTTCTACCCTGATATAGAGTGGAAAGAAAAAATTCCAATGTTACTACTCTCTACATGCTTAGGCCTTTCAGATGACATTTTTCTTCCCCCTTCAGAACAATTTTTAAAATCATAATAGAAAAATATGTTAATTATTTTAAATGAAGATCTATACTAACAAATGAGCTGAATAAAAAATTGAGGTGAATGAACTTGGGTTTTTTACAAAAATACAACCTACCAAATAGAATGTTTGAAAGGAAGTAAAAAATATTACACAGCCAATAAGGATGCACTCACCTGCTACTTGTGTATGTACTGTGAACAGAAAGGAATAAGCATAATGAAATCACAATTCTCAAAGTTTGGAGCTCTGGCACTTTTGTTTGCATTTCTGCTGCAACAAATAAAAACAACAGCTTTAAATTTTGCTATAATTTATGGTTTTTATGTAATGACCAGTATAGGAGAAGAGTAAAAGAAGTCAAGGGCAAATGCTGATGTAGACACCTCTCCCATACTAAAATGGAAGTAAATGTCTGAAACTGGAATGCAAGCTGACATAAATATGTCATTACACATTTAATTTATGCAGTGTACAAAGACAGCATAATTCATGACATAAGTAAACTGAGCTATACAAATGTTCTTTCACTTTTGGAACTGATACCTAAGTGCATAGAGCATAACCTCTGTTTGAAAGCTAATGGTGGCTTATCTGCTTAAGAAATTCCCTGCTTTGCATGGCCCATGAATGTTTATTTCCACATTCACAAGAGTCTGCCATTGGACCTATTTGACCTATTGGACTTAAGCCAGATGATTCCAGTGCACACCCTCCAACCCCATTAATTTAATATTCATTCTCATGTCTTCATATCCTAGATCTCCCATGTAGCATCTTCATTTCAGATCTACTGCTCAAAATGTTGTGTTCATTCCTCATCACCACTGAGGTCCTGCATTTTGTCTGTTTACTGAAGTCCATTTGATAAGTAGGTCTGTAATTTTTTAATATTTACTATGTAGAAGGAATGGGAAACACCATTATTGTAATACTGGCCATACCTACCGTTTTCTTGTACATGGTAAGATAGAGATCACTCCTGGAACATTTGTTTAAAGACGTCAATAACATTGAATATTTTCTCCACAGGATATATATAATGAAATGTGAAACGCAAAGATGTCAATAACACTGAATGAAATGTGAAACACAACATGTGTAAAAATACAATAATCACCTGACTTCAGTGAAGACACAAATATTTATGTGTTAATCCAATTTGTGACTAATGCAGGATTGCAAGAATGTTTACCAACAATAATAACACTAAAATAAAGAAAGTTTGATCTTTATACAAGGGAAAACTGGATATTTTGATGAATGTCAATGAAGACTGCAAGTAAGTGACACATTCTGGAATGTGGTGTTTATTTATTGACAACCAGAAAATTGCTAATTAATTGAGTTATATAGGCTATTTGTAAGTTTTGCCATTGTAAATTGCCAATGTGGTGCTGTAACAACTGCATTCATATTGTGTTCTTTTTATAAACTGTGCTGTTAAAGTGCAACCATAATCATTGTACCTCTTGCAAATGGCTAATTATTTGAGAAATGCACTCTTCTGGGTTATTATGCAACAAGTAGTGGTAATTTCTCACTGAAACTTCAGGAAATCCTATTGGTCCCATATTCAGGGGCCAAGAACTTAACCCTTGAAGATGGCTTGACCCTAGAAGATGGGACCAATAGGTTGTCCTGAGACGTCGCTAAGAAGTTATCACTACTTGTTGTGTAATGACCCAGAAGACCACAGGTCTCTTCTGCTTCGTGGCAGAAGCCTTAAATCACGGTTGTGGACTTAACTTGACTGTAGACAGCTCAGGCTGCATCATCATCATTATAATCATCTCAGCAAGCACATAGTGCCACAACATGTAATATGACGTTGTTGTTACCATGTTGTGATTTACAACTGATTTAACAATAGCCTAAACAATTGTCTGGAAGCTCTGATTGTTAGCACAAGTTAGAATTTCTGACAAACAATTTTAGTAATTTGCTCTGAAAGGACATGCACAGCAGGTAGGCCCTATCAAGGTTCTGTTTAAAACTGAATTCAGGATGGAGCAGCTTTGAATAGAAAATTGCGTTTATGTTTTGATATTTGGAAGTTCCCTCAATGATTGTATCTAAATTGTGGTTTTCTGGTAATTTATAGAACTTAATGTGGTAAACAGATACCAAAGGTTGAATGACCCTTGGCCTGCTAACCTAAGCCCTTCTGTAAACTATGTGTCTCAGGTAAACTTTCAGAGTGTGGTTTGTCGTCAATACAGTGCTTCTCACAAGTGTGTTGCCCCATTTGATGGTAAGGTGTATCGTGAAAACTGTATGTTTCTGGATATGTATCACACTTTCATCATGTGCTGAAACATATCACATTAGGAAAGTCTGTGTGGGAATTTTGTTTCAAACTGTAAACAGTATAGAAAATGTACTGTATACAACTGATTGTGAAGAAAGTTCAAAAACTGTATAGTTTAGTAGATTACAAATTTTTGGAGAGTTGCACAAAATATTTAGTAATCAACAGATAAAAAGTGCAGAGTACTCCAGTGCATTGCCTAATTCCTTTAAATATAATAAAACTCATATATCCAAAAACAGGTTTTTGTGTGGTTTAGAAGAGCATTAGAGGAGGCAATGAAGGCAGTTCAGAAATAAAACAGCAAGTTGTTAAGTAAAAATTAAACCAATTTACAATAGTGTAAGAAAACCTGGAAGTATTAAGTCTTCCTAGAAGTGTGATATGATTGACTAGGTTGGAGGCACTGCTAAGATCTAAATAATGTTGTCAACTTGATGCTGAGAGCTAAGTGGTAGTAAAGATACCCATACTCAATGGCATATCTAGGTTTTTGTCATCTGAGGCAACTAATCACAATGGCCACTTGTAACAGAAATTATACATTAAAAAACACACACTTACTTACTGGGTTTCTTTCTTATTGGACTGAACACTGTAATATTTTTGAGCGCTGAAAATCGAATTTTTTTCGTTGAAATTATTCACTCTGCAGCCCGGAGCAGCTAAATCCACGCCCACAGAGGCAGCTGACACCAGCTGCATTCATCAGTCTCTCAGAATTCAGAACACACCTTCCCACTGCCCCACTGTCACAGACTTCTGCACAGCAGTCTTAGATAACACATGTAGTGTAAAGTTGAAATTAAAAAGTAAATTTCGCCCTGTAACCCGTCATGAAGGCCCAGAGCGAGTTAGACGTATAGCTCTAGTCGACGCTAGATGGAGGGTTGGTTAACTCCACATCCCGGCCGCTTCAAGCCCGGGAATGACACGGTAGCGGTTGTATAGGAGGCTGGGTGAGCTTCAGGGCCGGTCAGGAAAGGTGCGGAAAATCTCGCTTCCACTGGGATTCGATCCCAAGATCGTCTAGTCCGTAACGCGTCACTATACCACCGACAACGCTGTCTATCCAACTTAACTACCACTCACCAGTCAGCTTAATAGAAGTTGTCACTCGATGCTCAAGATCCAGGTAGGTTAGGTTGTACTCTTTTTGTAACATGTGTACTGTGAGTTCCATTTCGCCTATACCAGTAGCCCCGTGGTCTAAAGGGTGGGTCTGTGGACGCTCGCTTGTGCGATTGAGAGTTCGAATCCCGCCGGGGGCATGGATGTCTGTTGTGAGTGTTGTGTGTTGCCAGGTACAGGTCTCTGCTTCGGGCAGATCACTCGTCCAGAAAAGTTCTACCGAGGGCTGTGTGTGTGTGTGTGTGTGTGTGTGATCGTGAAGCCTCGTTGATGAGGAAGCCACTAGACACTATAGCGCAAAATAAAAAGCGACCCCTTTCTTAATTTCTATTAGGCAAAATTTGGTTGTTCTAACGTAGTTCAGCTCGACAGAAGAAATTTATGTATAAAATTATATGTCACCAGCTGACTAAGTCTTCTGCGATTTCTTACCTTCTTATCACTCATAGCAAGGGCATCTCGTCCATTGGGGGTGCGGGGCTGCCAGAAATGCTCAGAAAAATTAACCTAAATATGCTGAAAGAATGTTTTCGTTAAAGAGCTAGGTGCTTTGTTTAAAATAATATAAATGACGTCATCTTAAATTCAAATACTCGCGACGGACACTAAGGGCGGAATGCGAGCAGGCTGTGCCCAACAAAGTCATTGGGCGTTGGATCAGCGCAGCTAGGCCGAATGTTGGGATGATAGTGGCGGCTAGTCTGTAGGCAGGCTGCAGTCATTGTATCCTAGAGAGGGTTACAGAGGGACTTCGTGTATCTGTTTACCTTTTCTAACCTTTCAAACTCTGGAATTTTGATAACCGTATTTAGGTGCGTTCGCAAAATTGCGAATAACGACATTTAGCTTCGCCATGTCTGAATGTCTGCCCATCCCTCCGTCCGTCCGAATGAAACAACTCGGCTCCCACGGGACGGAATTTCATGAAACTTGATTGATTGATTGATTGATTGATATGCATTTGGGTTCGGGGTCTCTCAGTCCCGATGCACCTAGGCCTTAATTAAGACAGGCTGTTTGTGCCCCATATCGAAACATGGGAGCCCCGCAGCCTTGCTCTAGCTCCAGATAGCCCCCAAGCCTAAACTCCTAATATCCTCGGGCTCCAAAAGAAGGATCCCCGGTACGCATGCCTGAGTGAGGCCGGAGCCTCGCACTCACATAAAATGTGAGCCGAGGTTTCCTCTCCCACCCCGCACTTTCTACAGAGAGGGCTGTCAAGCAGCCCTAGTAGGTGGAGATGTCTCCTCAGGGTGTTATGACCCGTGAGAAGGCCAGTCACGGCCCTGGATTGAGTCCTATTAAAGGTCAT
>Ga0136643_10006838_pt1 | contig 16397 bp, 10 predicted proteins | sample TergutLab28metaG_FD_96883 | JGI IMG/M metagenome (GOLD analysis project Ga0136643, IMG submission 96883) | Labiotermes labralis P1 segment gut microbial communities from Petit-Saut dam, French Guiana - Lab288 P1 (version 3) (version 3) | ecosystem: Host-associated > Arthropoda: Insects >... | reverse complement strand
TCGGGGCTTAACGCCCCCCCCCCCCCAGACCCACCCCATTCGGTAAGGCTCCCCTGGACGGGGGATCGGCCCGGGAAAAAGAACCCCACCTGAAAACCCACAACCGTTAAAAGGAAAAGACACCCCTGCCCCCCCCCCCCCGGCGGGATTTGAACCCACAATCCCAGCAAGCGAGCGGCCGCAGACCTACGCCTTAGACCGCGCGGCCACTGGGATCGGATGCAGAGAAGATACGGCGTCAAATAACAGGGAAAATGATTAAAGATGAATTTAAAAAATCTGTAAGAAGGCGATTTAGGCCAAATCGCGTACTACCGCGAAATTTTCATGATGGAGTGAGAAAAACCACAAGTTTAGGCTATTTAAATTTTCGGCCCAGATTCGAAAAAAGAACGTCCCTAATACAAGTCTAGAACCTTATCGCTTCGCCAAACTTCCCAGCATATATATATATGTATATATACACACATATATATATATGATGGAAGTCTATGTAATTTTAAAAGAGTAATGACGAGGTAGCCGGTCCCAGTGGCCGCGCTCTCTAAGGCTTATGTTTGTGGCCGCTCGTCTGCTGAGATTGTGGGCTTAGAATTCCACCGAGGGCATGGATGTTTGTATGTTGTCAGTGTTGTATATTGTCAGGTAGAAGTTTCTGCGACGAGCTAATCACTCGTCTGGAGGAATCCTACCGACTGTAGTGCGTCGTTGAATATGATCTAGAAACCTCGTGAATTAGGAGGACCTGGCCCACTGGGGGATATTGCGCCAAATAAAAAAAAAATGACGTAAATTCCCTGTAAGTAAGGCAAAATCCTATAAATTGTGTGGAAAGCATCAGAAACGTAAGTAAATACACTATATAAGGCTGCATATTGAACTTCTTATCTGTGTAATAAAGGTAAGAGGCAGTTTTTACTTCTGTCATTTCAGTTTGCAACTACCAACAAAATCTGCGGCAAAGAACTTTAGCAGCAGTTCTACTTTTGTCAATAAACTCAACTCGCAATAAAATAAGGCTACTACAGGCCTACTGTTTTGCTGCAGACTTCCGGTTTTTAGATTTCATATGTTAGTGTCTTATTCAGGCACTGAAATTTATAATTCAAGAAGAGGATTTTGGATAATCTTGTATTTAACTACGGGTTTTTACTTTAAACATTTCTGTCCGTCCTATTTGTAATTGTCTTCTATTGCCACTACTTCATGCAGAATTTGTTTATATCCGTGATTTTTCACGTACCAAACTTTTATCTGAGTGATTCTTTTTTTGCTGCCAACAAACAGATGGATTTTATGCAGCCACCATATGGGTTTTCTTTTCAATTCCAAAAATCAACTAAAGCGAAGTGTACTTGTTTCCTCAAAATCTGTCATTGTACAATTCTTCTATTGTTTTTCACAAATTCCTACGTTCACCACGATGCTGTTACTAATTACAAGAAATGAGGAAGTCCAAGTCTGGGGCTGCTAATGATGACATAATTTCGGGAAATTCTGGGAATTGTTCAATACTTAAAATGGGGTACGCGCACAGAGGCATGTACAGAAAACATGGTGAGACCATAGGACTACTTCCCGTGAATGAAAACAAGTAGCCGATGAGCTTTTAAGTACACTGTTTTCATCTTCGCGTTCCGACAACACGCATATTCTCAGATAACCAAACACTAACCGTGCTGTACAACGTTGAAACACGGAAGACTACAATCTAACTTTGCACCACCGTGAAAAGTCTCCGATCATATCTCTGCAGCGTATTGTTTACCGAAACTCACTAACAAGTCTCTAGGTCTCTGAAAGAAATGTGATATGTGTTAGACAATAGCAGAGCAATGGTGAGATAGGCAGGCAATAACAGAAAGTAAGGGTGAGTAATGAAGAAAAGAAACAATTTTGCCACTCTATTGCCTCAGACTTTGTCACGAAGTCAAGGCACGTGTTCCTGTCTCACGTAAGCACAGACGTTGTGAGCAGACAGGGTCAGTCTGCGCTGTGCAGACGCGAAAAATAGAGACATTCTCATGTGAGAGGCAGTGAGTGCTTATGCAGAAGCTCAGTCTGTGTGGTGACGGATGATATGTTGCTTCATAAACTAGAAAGAATGAGACAGGAAGTGGTCGTGGCTTAGTTTGGAGTTCTGTCTCGGAATTGCATGGAGTAAATGAGAACACCACGAACAACTGGTTAAAATAGCAAGTATCCTGACTGAGAACGGAAAAAAAACCGCCTAAATTGATAACTGTTCGTCTGCAATGTTTAGTTACGACCCCTGTTACATAATTTTCGACCGAGAGTTGGATCCGCAAGTTTGGACTGTAGACAACGGAGCTGCATGTCGTATGGTATAACAGTAGAATATCTGAGGTTCTCACTGGGCTGTTGGTGAAGATTTAAAGTTTTCTGAGATTTAGGCGCTGTCTACTGTTTAATACCTAGATACGACATTTCGAATGATTATAGCGTCTTCCTATTCGGGGCCAAGGATTCCAAGAAGAATTTAAACAAATTTGATAGTACAAATATTTTTCACAATGTTCGAAATAAAGTGTTTGCATACAGACAGCAACACAGACCTATGTTTCTGGCTTATATCACAATTTATCTTTAAAGCAGTCATTTCATTGCACAAAACTGATATTTCGTTAGAGATATCGGAAATAATATTATGATAATTCCAAATATTTTATTATAATTTATTACCTTCCTCTTAAAATAGGAAACGTATCTGATAAACAAGGTAAGAACTTTTAACTTTTCGAAGATTCTAAAAATATAAGAGAGGAACAACCTGTCGAAGAATTTACTGTTCTGACGCTGCTTGACCCTGAAGATGACGGTAGTAGGTTTCTTCGAAAAGTCGGTAAATGTTTACCTGTCGACACGTGGCAACATCCCAGAGACTTTTGTCTACCACATACAATTAATTTTAAATGCGTGAGATATGATCCGCTATTTAAATTTTCTGCTACGAATGCAAGGTTTTGAAGCTGACGCTATTTCAGCCTTAGAAAAAAGGAAGACCTAATTTGCTGCGTCTGTTGATATCAATGAACTCGTTTGCCTTATTGAAAAACATGCAGAAATTTTGCCAACCAGATAACGGTTCACCATACAAGGAATGGGGAAACTTCAGCTTTGTATACATATCTTGAGGAAATAATTCCGTGACCATTGTTGGAAGGTTTCTGGAGAGAATTCACTTTTCAGTCCAATGAGCATCACTAATCAACACATTCAACATTCCCGTATTTCCTCATTACTGTGGAAGAATTCTGTGATAATACTGTTCGTATAAATCTAAGCTTACTTTTCCGCCATATGTCCTATTCCTGCCACAAAACGTGAGAGTAAAGTTAAATGTAAGTTTATATCTGAGCTTTACTGAGCATCGCAGCAAGGAAATGCGCGGGAGAGTGGAGTTTAAACACAACTCACTCTTAACTTGGGTACTCTATGGAGCTGAGTGTTCATTTGCACACTTAAGAAGCTTTATGCCTGGGGGGAGAGCCCCCGGCACTTTTTGGGTAGAAGTATCGGTGAGCCCCTCAGTCCTTCTGGATGTTCAATATTAATAAAAATCCAACCAGATGCAACAGTATGCAGATATTTATTTACTGCAAAGTCACTCTACATGTTTCGGGTGTCACAACACCCATCATCAGGAGCACTAAAACTGTAACCGCAACCTCCGGTACAGGTCATAATACTGGTACAGCTACTTCCCTCCAACGTGGCCTCATCAGGCCACGTTGGAGGGATGATGGGTGCTGTGACACCCGAAACATGTAGAGTGACTTTGCAGTAAATAAATATCTGCATAATGTTGCATCTGGTTGGATTTTTATTAACATTGAATTACGATGCACGGAACCATGAGTTTAAAATCTTCTGGATATTGTTGCTAGTGCCCAAAATCACATCCCTTATCCTCGTCCATCCAATCCGTAGCCAATGTATCCATTAATAAACCTGGTATCTTCAGTGTTAAAAAACGATGAAAACAAGTAGTGTAGGTACTAGGATTCCGTAGGATAAACATGTATTATAAATTGTATTGAAATGGGGAAAGTGACTACGTATGTTTAGATTTTAGACGAGATACACACGTTAACTGGAGGAACAGCAGTTTTGTCAACAGATATTAGAGCCTCAGTGAGCATCTGTTTTATATGTGCACTGCAACACACAACAGACTCCAACTTAAAGAGAACTGAAATTCATTATTTAGTACGTGATGAACGCCCAGAGTTCTATAGTACTCTGAAATTATATAACAACAACTAAACAATGGGGACCGCATTAGCACAGAGGCTAAGGTGCTGCGCTACAAATCGGAAGGTCGCTGGCTCGATTCCAGATGGTGTCTTTGGAATTTTTCATTGACATAATCCTTCCGATCGCACTATGGCCCTAAGATAGACTTATCCTCTAACAGAAATGAGTACTAGGAGTATTTCCTGGGGGTAAAAACGGCCGGCGCTTAAGGCTGACAACCTTACCACCATTCTGGGCCATTGTCACGTAATATGGGAAACTTAACTTCCTGGAACCCTCTGGGCACCTCGGGCCTGTAAAGGGACTGATTTACCTTTTTATTTTTCAACTAAACAATAAAAACAACAACATCCAAAAACGTATTAAAGCAACACAAGAAATATCGAACTGTGGCAAATAAGCTTTTTCTCTAACCTTCTCTTTTTTCATCTGTATGAGGGAAGGTGGTCGGTGTACATTTACTTTAGCTTGCGGATTGGTGTAAGTGATCTTATTACTGACGGGAGGGATTCCAAGATCTGGTTTCGATAATTTTAGCCACACCGCCTACTCATCTTGTCGTACTGAACCAGAATCAGATAGCTAGTCTCTTGTTGTCTCCTCGCCTGTTCTTTGCTGCAACTGCCCCACGTTCTGTAGCCAGAAGTTTATATCCAGTGATGGAGCCTGAAAACACTGACTGTGGAAATTCATAGTTATTCTTGCTGAAATACATATAATTTTCAAAAGCATTTTTTGGAGGTTTGAAGTCTTCTGTGTTTAAAACAATTAAAACACATTATTATCCGACAGATGCACAAATATATAATTCGTAGATACAATTAGAATCATTATAAAATATTTAAAAATATTTGAAATTGCTCCAACATGTTTCGGATCACAAGGGGTCCATCATCAGGGAGATTTATACAGTGCTTGGCTAAAATTACAGTAATGGTTCTATCGTGTCCTTGACATGGACGTAGTCGGTGTTATGGTAGCATATTTGCCCGTGGTGCATGTGTGTACTGCACGGTATAGAGAGGCATAATAAAATGTTTTAATCGTCATTGATACACAGTAAAAACATGAAGATTTTCTTCTGTGTTTCTTTAGTGCAAGCAGAAATATTTGTAATCTAAATTTATATAAAATTCCTAGTATGTGAAATTTGTTTGCTTGTTAGATTTTGTCCATCGCCTGGCGTCGGAGAAAAATTAAAGCGTTAACAAATAAGAAATTATAAATAGTGAACGAAACAGCACTTTTAAAGGACAGACTCGATACTCAGTTCTCCAGACGTTGAGAATATTTTTGCCTGTCGGGTCTAACTGAACAGGTGTTACGATTCTGACCTGAAGACAGGATGGAATTTCTCCTCGAAACCTGCTTTTACTTTACTATTTTTTATTTCTTTAGCTAATAATAAATAGCCAAACTTTTGAGAAAGTCTAAGAAGCACATAGCCCTAAACTTGATTGTGTGTGCGTTCTATCTGAGTATATTTTGTTATCTTCGTCGCTTTCATACACGGTAAAGAGCTCTGTATAATTAAACGGCGCTACTTGAAAAATGATGATATAAATAAATTCCTTGTTATTAACGTAAAGAAGATTTGTAAAATGGTTGAACGAAGAAACGTAAAGGACAGAGATATGAAAGGAACGATCACTCAGCGAATCGTTACGAATGTCCTCTAGACATAAATATTTCTCCTTAGTTTTTCTTTTATGTTCTCAAGGAACACAGGTATGTGTATGTATGTGTGTATGTAATGTATGTATGTAATGTATGTATATATGTAATGTATGTATGTATGTATGTATGTAATGTATGTATGTATATATATATATGTAATGTATGTATGTATGTAATGTATGTATGTGTGTGTGTGTGTGTATTGTAATGTACTGTGATGTAATGTAATGTAATGTATTGTAATGTAATGTGTGTATGTGTGTAGGTGTGAATGCGTGTGTGTGTGTGTATGTATCCATATATGTACATAGGCCTACATACATTGTGACATATGGTCAGACATTTTGTACAACGAGCTCTTTTTAATACAATCAGTGAAAGTCAATTTGTTTCACTTAAAGTGAGAATTATATTCGTAAGTTCACCTGACAATCGGCTTGTTTAGTGCAGACCACTGATAAAAACTTTGATGTAAACCCGTTACAACTTAAAAGAATTTAGTGTAGGTTCTATAAACTAGGAGGGCTCTTCGCAAAACATGCAAAATCGGGAGGACAAACTCATTCGCCTCCAAATCTGTGTCTTCCCTTATCTAAACTAGTCAAAAGATTTATTGAGTAGGAGATCTGTTTGTTTAAATAGTTGTGCTGATAAATATTGAATTTTTTGGTGATGTTGAGCCGCGTTGATTGGCAAACAGTCTTGGAGTGTTGTGCTCTCGTTACGTTGGTGTCTACCTACCAGTCAACACGGCATAAAGTCGCAGAAAAATAGAATCTTCTTAGTTAACGAAATTTGTTAGCGGAAGGTCCAGTATAGTGTAGTGTATCCGTGTGCAGCATTTGAAAATCTCACATTCCTACGCGGGCTGCAAACCAGTTTTTAAGAGTAAACATCTTGCAAGTTTCCAGCAAATGTATTGCACGAGACAGAGGCAAAAAGTACGGTGAATTTATTAATTACTCCTTCTACATGCTAAGTGTGTTATTTCTCAACATAATCCTCCAGTTATTTTTCAACGCATATTGTTCAGCGGTTCGCCAGCCTTCCGATCCCTTTTGCGAAGAACGTTTACGGTTGTTATCGCAGCCACATATGCATGGAGTCCTTAATTTCATCATCACTGGCAAATCCTCGTCTACGCAAGCCTCCGTTTAATGGCTGAAACCTGTGGTAGTCCGTTGGAACACGGTGACCATCTCTTCCTAGAGGCCCATACACTCCAAGTTAAACTGTGCAGTCTAACTGTGTAAAACAACAGAAAGAAAAACTGAACTGAATGTTCTCTGACACAGAACAAGTTTCCCATCAAGTTTGTCAGTTCTGTGTGTCTTTTTGTGCGTGTGACTCTGGTGGATAAAAACAAGGCTGTCGTTTGCTGTTTGCTAGCCACATCGGCCATAATGTTATTCGAAAAGAAGAAAATAAAGCGTAAAATGTGGAGTGAGAAGTGGTATTTGAAAAGGAATATATCATGCAATGCTCATCTGCCGAATGAATTGCTAGAAACAGATGAGTCTTGAGATGATGCCATCGTGGTGTCGGCAGGTAAACTGAGGAAAATGTGGGATTCTCTGAGTGAACTGCGCAGTTCTCTGTGTGAAAGACGACTAGAAATGACCGTTCTGAGGCCTGCGCTATTGCCTGTCGAAACTGCACAGTTTACTCAGTTTTTCTGTCAGGTCTGACGTCACACAGTGAACTCGCTCAGTTTAACTGAGAGTGTATAGGGCGCTTAATGCCGAAGGCAGGCCTAATGGTTCTTCGTCATCAAGATTTGTCCTCCCATGTTTCAACCTGTCCACCCATTCGTACACATGTTCGTGTGCCATGTAGTGTGTGTGTGTGTGTGTGTGTGTGTGTGTGTGTGTGTGCACGATGTAGCGCTAATATCCTGCAATAAATTTCAGACGGTTTAACGCCATCTGAGCACAGAAAATAGGGATCACAGCTCGCTGTTCTACATCGGTGCAATTTGAAAGCTGTTCCACAATTTTCAAGCAGATTTGTTAAAAAAAAAAAGAAACTAACTAAACCTGAAACTGACTCGTTGCGGTAGTGCCTGTTATGCAGTCATTAAGACAAACGCTGTATTTAACAGCGTGTCGACTGCATCGCCTCTACAGGCAAATTTACTTTGCTTTTTGATTCACCTTCGTATCTTAAGCGATTAACCCTTTAAACGCCGAGTTAAATCCCATCTACCATTTGCTGGCATTATTAGGAGCTCACCATATTTTCCACGTTAGCGGGTTAAGGGTTAACGGGCTATAATGTCCATTCTTTAATTATTAATAATATTGCAATAAAATTAACATTTTTATGATTTGAAACATCGTGAAGAAACTCGACATTACTTTGTGACTACACTGTTTAATGAAATATAAGGACTTTTATTCCAGAAAATTATAACGGAAATACATTTGTACTATTGCTATTGGATGATACTTGAACCTGTGAGAAAGAGGGGGATAGTGGTGCTTACCATTCCATATTTTTCTCAATTCTCCCAATGTGAAGTCTTCAACACGCTGTTGATACCCATGCAATATGCAAGAAACTCATTACAACTTAAATGTTGTTTACTAAATTTAACTAATCGTGGAACGTTCGAATGACTATCATTCGGAAATGTGTTCTTTAATCTGATACCTGTGACATAAATTCAATGTGTTCGAATGCCGTTGCGAGCCACGTATGTAAGTCAGGCGGGCTGCGGTTTGCTCATTATTGGACTGGAGTAAATACTGGAGAGCAAAATTTCTTTTGTTTAGTATTGGTCAATTTTAAACTGTACGTTTAACAGCAACTTTATTCAGCTTCCTGTTAAATGAAGCTTGAATCGAACTGCATAATTTTTGTATATAGAAGGGTTATTTTAACTTGTATGTGCGATATTCTCTTAGTATACTGAATGGGTGCAAATAATTTTAGTTTCTTCTACAGTGTAGTATCTGTGTAAATGATATAGACTGTGTGCTTAATTAGGCGTCACACCTTGAGGGTATGTGGGAATGGAGTTATAGCTCCACATACTCTTAACCTCGGCGCTAGATGGCAGTAAGTTGTCAGTTGCACGACACGGCCACTTGACCACTGTAGAGAGGGCTCTGTACCTTGCTGCACATGAGGCTCTGTGACATCCAGAGCCTGTATAGACGCTGTGAAGAAGAGAAAAATCTGTGCCGGGAGTTTAATCCGAATTACCGGTCTTCCTGTCAGTGGCCTAGTCACTATGCTGACTGAGCTATCGAGGCTTTCAACATGATTAACTCTGAAACAGTAGCTTTACTTTGTTCCTTATGTAGGCCTACAGGCAGTCCCACGAATTATCGAAACTTGCAAGGCCCACACTTATGACGTATGCATACTTAATTTTACTCGCAGCATAATTTATACTATTGTGTAATATTTGGCATGCACGAAAAAATCTTATTCTGTTGTAGCGGAAGTGTTAGCTTCCGCATACTATTTCTGTTTTAAGAGTTTTTTTTCTGTTTGCACGTCACTTTTCTGCATTTTACGTCCTCATCCATCATTCCACAATTGCTCACGTCATCCGTAGAAGCAAAATAAGAAGGGACTGCAATTTATTATTTAGATCACCTTCCTTGTATTAATACAGTCTAATGCCCTAGTCGCTGCTTGGACCTGATTTCCTTTTGAGAACTGACAGTAAGGCGAAAAATTCCTCGTCTTATATAGAGTCCAAAATTTGGTTAGTTTACAATAAACACTGGCTGGTTCTTGTCCTAAACCCGACGACCAATCCACATCCTCATTCAGGTTTTATTGGGGTCCATTTTAATCTCATACTGTTTTCTGATTATAATTCATCCAAGTTCACCTACTTGAAATTTGTTGAGTGAACCGTGATACGCGTTTCTGAAATTTCTCATCGTATTGCATGTCTTTCTATTATCATTCTCCCTCTTTGATATGAACTGAAAGAAGGAGCCCTAGTTTCTCCTGTTTGAATACTACTGGTTTGTGATTGGAACCACAACGTGGCTATAACCATAAATAACTTTGTATGCTTCCTATTCGTTTGCATAAGCAAGGATTTACACACGTGTGTTCCTTTAGTGACCCATGTGCACAGTAATGTCGCCTTTTGGGAAGGTAAATGGAATAAGAAACTTCCTCTGGCTTGTCTGAGGTCTCTTCGTTCTAGCACATGGGAATTGACGTAGTAAGGAAATTATTCTTTCCTAGGTTCTTCTGTTAAAGCCATATCAACATATAAAAGAGAAAGGCTTGAAGTCTGGCAGGTTTGAAGTATCAGCGGTATGACCTATGAACGCGTAACATATCTTTGTATCTTCGCAAAGTAACAAATTAAAATCGATCAAATATCTGGGGTCTAACTGCCTACAACTTCATTATTCCTAATGTCTGTTGTGTGAGGTATATTTAATGTACGTGATATTAAGGGTCCTACACAACGTTAGGTGATATTTCATTGTACTGGTACGCACAAGTAAAGATTTCCTTCTGCTTGATGTAGCACTAGACATAAAGGCCAATGGAAGATGGAGGTGAAGCTGTATAGCTGCACACATTCGTAACCTTGGCACTAGAGGAAAGTGAGAGGTCACATTCACGCACTTGCTGTCTTAATCCCAGGAAAATGGGTCCTGTACCTAGGGGGGGGGGGGTAGTAGCCCGGGTGTGTGTGTGTGTGATATTTTGCACAATGTACATTCTGTTACAAATTTCGATGTAATGAACTCCGTCTCTCAAGCACAGTGGTAAATAAATACTGTCTGATGTAGCTTGAAGCTTCTGTTTTTTTTAGAAGGTTGCATTTACGTGTTTCATGGATTCTAAGAATAAACAGGCATTATTTTGGTAAGAAACATTTCTCATTTGGTCTTTGTAACTGATATGCAGTGTGTTTTCTGTGCTGGGAGAACTAAATTTTAAATGCTACTTGAATATATGCCATGCTTAATAGGTCTCCGTGGTTTTCCTTATCCTCCTCCTTGTCCTTCCTGTTCTTTTTCTTCTTCCTCACCTTCCTCATTCTTATTGTTTTTACTATAATTAGCAAACACACAAAATTAAACGACTAATTAACTGACTTCATGTGGATGGAACTTCCTGAAAATCCGAAAAGTCATTCAGCTAGTCAAGTAATTTCCCGCCTCATATGGAACCCGAAGTTTAATTTTCGTATTCATAAGACAACGACACTGAACCCTATTCTGAGCCTAATGATTTCATTCCCCACCATTCTTAACCCGCAGCTCGAAGATACATTTTAGTATTCTATCATCTATTTCTAGGTATCGACAATTCAGGTTTTCCGACAAAAATTCTTCGTCTCTTCTGTGCTTATATGTGTCATGACCATCACATCTCCTTTGATATGATAGGTACGATAATTTCTGTCGCATTGTAAAAAAAAAATGCAGGTTTTCATTAGGCACTTTCCTTCAGTATCCTGTTAGTTGCTCCCAAGTTCCTTCGAAACATTTTCCACTTCACACTTCTGTCAAAAATAGTCAATCTGTTTTCTTCCCTTACTGTGGTAAACCACGAGTTACAAACACACCGCCTTGTCACCAATAGTAAATAAAAAATAAATAAATAACGAAATTTTTGATAATATTTCAACCGCCACATTATCGTCTCTCTTCTTTGCTCGAAATTTGGTGCCATAGAAGAACTTAACACTATAAATTAAAACGTAACTGAGGTAGAAGTATGCAATACGGGATTAAAACACGTGGTTGTTGGATGTGGTGTGAAATAATGTTCTGCTCAGCAGAAGTGTGCATTCGGGGTCTAAAAGGATTATGGGAATCATGATGAAATCAGCGGATTTGTGTTATTAGTAGGGCCCGTGGTAGCTACCGTGCCATTTTATAAAGTGCAGTCTCAGCTTTTGCATGGAGGTGCTAAGAACACCATGGGGTCGACGGTTTACCAGCCCACGGATATACGAAATTGCATCAGCTGCTGTAGCTACTGGAAGCTGATAAAGTGAAGGATGGGTTATAACATGTTTGATGAGCGTGAAATCAACGGAAGGATGGTATTAGGAACATTTAAAAACACTTTTAGCCTATTACAATATAATATAATACAATAGAATAGAATGCAATACAATACAATACAATACAATACAATATAATACAATACAATACAATATATATAACGTAACAGAAAAGGAGGGTGATTGTTCTTTCTTGCGCTGCTGCTAGTGACTCTGCATGGTTTTAGACTTCTTTTTATTGTCGTGAATTTTTCAGTCTGTCAGTTTTAAACAATAGACAAAAATTATTGTTATAGACTAATACTGTAACACTTTGGCCTCTATATATAAGCTGAGGCCCTCCAATTAAATGGAACACTGCAACATGTGTCTGGTGCGCAAGATGATAAGCCTTTGAAATCCATATAACGAGGAGAAATTCTGTACTAGCTAAGCGACTCTTAGATTCTCGGAATGCATTTTTTTTGTGATATGAATTAGCTAGATAGAATATCCACCGTCTACAAAAATTTTTTTTGTTGAAACGATTGGTTGTGTTTTAGATTTTTACCACTGCAAGTAATGTCATTTTGCCCTACTCCTGCAAAACGCGCCTGTTACATTATAACTACACTTAAATGCGCATTGTAAGACCCGTGAGCTTATTTTAGTTTGGTTAGTTGCTCGGACATAGAAGTGTAACTGTTTGTGGCGACAGTTTTTACGTAACTAGCGATAAATTACGTAAGGCAAAAAGGTAAATTTCACCTTAGAACAGTCACGAAGGTCCAGAGGGGGAGTAGACGTATAACTCTACTCTTTCTTTAACCTCGGCGCTAGATGCGGTCGGTGGTAAACGCCACGCCCGGGCCGCTTTACCACCTGGAAAGACCCGTTATCCATTGTGTTGGAAGCTGGATGGGCCCAAGTGCCAGTCTGAACGGGCGCGGCATGGATTTGGAAGTATTTCTTGCCTTCTAACCTCACCAGAACACTCCCGTAATACATATTAGGGCTTATGTTGACGGCACTGAAAGCAATAGGATATGTAGTGACAATAGCCTGTAACTTATCCATACGTCCGCAGCTTCGCATAACGTTATGAAATATCCAAAAGATTATCTCGACGCATGGGTTACTGATATGGGAGGTGTATTGTGTGGATGAATAATGAGCCCATTGGATGCGAACAGCGCAATAAGTGGTACTCTTTACCTGGAATTACCACTGACTATTTTAAAAGCCTTCCAAGCTAAACCAATTCCCCACTTCTCATCATCTATTGTTCCTGTGGCTGGTTAAAAGGCTCATGATGATGTTTTCAGGATATTAGTGAATGCACAGGAATGCATGCGTTGCATAATTGTTTGCCATGGAATTTAGCTGCCTTTACTGTCTGACGTCACTTGGGAGCGATCTGCGCCATTGAAGTATTCAAAATTGTTGCGCACATTCACAGTATGACTGATTAGATTGGCTAAGTGGCTTAAGGACCTTTTGTTACTGTCATTATCATCATCATCATCATCATCACTATCTGTTCAACATTAGGAGGTCTAACAAATAATAAACAACTGTTAATGAGTGATTATAATTAATATTTTAATATTAGTGACTGCAGCTGTCCTCAGAATATTTGCCTTTTGAATTCTTACGCTCATTTCAACGTCTCCGGATTCATGGCCCGTAGCCAGACCATGAGCATACTCGTAGTGGGTAAAGCGACTTCCATTACGGGTGCATATACCTATGTGGGTTTAAATACGTATATAGTGCTCTATTATATATGTACCACATATATTAGTTATATATAAACATAAAAAGTGCCTTTGACAGGACCACAAGATCGACAGCAAATCTATAACATTGCAAAAATATCCTGCATACACATACATTTTTGAAAATGATTTGTTTCCGACCATGGCCGTTCAACAATGGCAACATGTGGATGTGTTAATTACCTACCCGTTTGTGGAACTACTTCATGAAGTATTGTGTCGGAGGAGATTAAAATTTGTCACTTGCCAAACCAAGATAAATGTGTAAGATTAATATAGGCCTGATTGAAGACAAATAATTTGAATTCAACTGACTCAAAGTTATGGATCAATGTCGGACATTTTCTGTGGTTATGAGGAACATTCGAGATCGAACTCTGTAAATTTTTTTATTTAATAGTAGTTTATTTAATAATACTTCCGCTACCGTAGACTACGTACCGTCGAATAATAGGACACCTATGTGTTATTTTGTTCGATAAGGATGGCTGTGAATGGAAGTGTGTGGGGTCGAATTTACGCTAATCTCCTGTGGCTGTAGTAGAGTGACTGACGAAAAAGACGAAAATATCAGTCAGCACAGTTCGTTTTTGGCCGAATTTTGAACGTCAGCCTTAGCGAGTTCGAAACAAGGATATTACCCCTTTCAACCGTGGGAGTCATTCAGGAATTTATTGGATGTCTAAATAAATATAAAAAAACTAGGGAGTTTTCTAGTTTGTGGTGAGGGTTTAAGGGGCCGAATATGGTAATGAGATATTCATTGGCCCACGTATCTGCTTCAGACTCACTCTTGGTATCTTGTCGATTGAAAAGAGATCGAACAACAGAGGGTCTTACGTGCATTTTGAAAGTAGAAATTCGATACCTTGCAGGGGGTACCCTGACTGAAGTTCAAATTTGCTTTTCAGTCCCCAGATGATTCGCGACAAAACACTTCGAAAGCGATTTTCGTTATTACACTGTGCATGTTGTTCAGTTACTTAATTATTATACCAACTACTGCACGAATATAAAATTTATAAAATTTACACATTAAAAAATTAAGAACGTTCCGACATGTTTCGGTCCTAGGACCATCATCAGGGAGCCATATCGTCCTTGCTAAAGTCACACTATAAAAAGTCACATTATTTTCGCTGTACCAGTTGGGTATTGCAGGGCACTCTTCGCAACATAACATTACACAACACGGCATGCTGCCACTTTACCCAACTGGTACAGCGAAATTAATGTGACTTTAGCAAGGACGATATGGCTCCCTGATGATGGTCCTAGGACCGAAACATGTCGGAGCGTTTTTAATGTTTTAATATTTTAATGTGTAAATTTTATAAATTTTATATATATGTGCAGTAGTTGGTATAATAATTGAGTAACTTCGAAAGCGGCTAGGATAATTTCGTCTCATTCTTTCCAAACACCATAAATAATCACACTCTTGTCCCACACTAGACTAACAATACATATAGATGACATGCCGGCGTTAAATAAAAGCATAATCATGTTTTATACGGATATTCCAGAGCAGTGCATTTCTTTTTGCCCGAACATTGCAGCATGTTGCTGCATGAGTTATTACACCGTTACGGTGCAAGAATAAAGGGTCTAGACAACGGAAGTAAGGTTATACTAATTGTTTTACAATAATTAAAAGAGCCCCACCCTGTTATAACAAGGTCAGAAGTTCAGAAGGGCACTGTATATCGCGCATTCTACTGTAAACTGTCACTAGCTTAATCTCTGCGTCCAGACTGTACTCCAGTACTCCGTCTTAAGGCTTCAAAACATGTGCCAGAGCTACAAATATAGTAAAGGGGCACTCAGAGTTGTCAAAATGGATTTAGAACGTGGAAGATTTTTGTTTTTTTTGTTTTAACTCACACTTAATTAATAATGTTTATTTAACGACTCTTTAGTTATCTACATTGAAAGGAACGACGGTAGACTTATGAATTGGAAAGACTGTAAAGAGGAAGGGCTTATGTCTAATTTTGATTGGTTAATTTATATACTAACAAATACGTCTCAAGATTGACGAAAACACTAAATCCTGTCTGGTTAATTAGTAGTTGTGCCGTGATACGAATTCGTGACAAAGCAAAATTGCCAATCACGTAATCGCGATTTGTGGTTTCCTTCTTTTTAAGAAGCTATCTTGTTATTGCGCTATATTCTGTAACACGTTGTTGTGCCCATTCGTAGTAATCTTTGAATTTTTTATCGCAATCCAGATATTCTGCCTACCCCTGCACATTTCACACTAACAACATACAATCATCATCATCATCATATGTCTGTCATGGAGTTAGGCCACTTGTTGACCCGTTCCAGTCTCACGTATCTAGAAGTCTCTTCAGAGGTCTGCCACAATTCCTTCTGCTAATTGGGGAATAGTGTTTCATTATCCTGGGTAGTCTGTCACGAGGCATTCTGTTTACATATTGTATCCAGTTCCTCTTGTATTCCAGTAGTTTATCTAGAACAACATGCGTAATACTAAAGCCTATCCTACCCAACAATCATCCTCATCTTCTCGTGGTATACCCTGTTTTCACAAACGATGAAATGACGACCGAGTCACAGCGGTATAACTGTTTCATCAGGAATGGAGGAAATGCCATCCCTAAGCAAGCCGGTCCAGAGGCTAAAGGTAGCAACCCTACCACTGGACTTACCCTGCT
>Ga0136643_10006834_pt1 | contig 16398 bp, 9 predicted proteins | sample TergutLab28metaG_FD_96883 | JGI IMG/M metagenome (GOLD analysis project Ga0136643, IMG submission 96883) | Labiotermes labralis P1 segment gut microbial communities from Petit-Saut dam, French Guiana - Lab288 P1 (version 3) (version 3) | ecosystem: Host-associated > Arthropoda: Insects >... | reverse complement strand
CCCTCCTCATAGAATGCGGCCGCCTGCGATGTTAGCCACTACTGACAATGTCATAGAGTCCTTGAAATCTGAGGAAAGTGCAGGGACAGATCATAAATTGTGAAACGTCTGTCGTCACGCACTCTTTCGTTGACCTTACTTACCAAATCATCATTCACCAAAGATGGACGCCCACTTCGCGCCTCATCGTGCAGGTTCTCTCGTCGTTCATTGAACATCCGAACCCATTTCCTAACCATGCCATCACTCATCGCATTGTCACCATAAACTTGCCAGTTCTGGTGATGATTCTCACTTGGTAGCACATTCCTAGCGTTCAAAAAACGAATTACAGACTGTATTTCACAATAGGCGGACCCTTCAATTGTCTTAAACATGTTTAATGCACAGGAACAAACATAAACATAACACAAATTTCACGAAATGGCGTCTGTGGCTTCTCAGTTGATAGAGGAAGTCACTGCACATGCGCAAAGTGACAGTTTCGAGGATGCGCGAGAGATATGCGCAGAAGGTATTTACTTTCCGAATAACCCAAGTACAAAACTATAATTTTGCCTGTTGTGTATGGATGTGAAACTTGGTCGTTCACAACCAGGGAGGAACGTAGGCTGAGGATGTTTGAGAATAGGGTGTTGAGGACACTATTTGGACCTAAGAGGGACGAGGTAACAGGGGAATGGAGAAAACTACATAATGAGGGGCTTAATGATCTGTAATCCTAACCCCATATTGGTTGGGTGATTAAATCGAGAAGAATTAGATGGGCGGGGCATGTAGAACGTATGGGGGAGGGGAGAGACGAGGCGCGTACAGGGTGTTGGCGGGAAAACCTGAGGAAAAGAAGGAACTTGGAAGACCAAGGAGTAGATGGGAGGATAATAGTAAGATGGATCTGCAGGAAGTGGGATGTGGATTATGGACTGGATCGATCTGGCTCAGGATAGAAACAGGTTGCGGGCACTTGTGAAAGCGATGATGAACCTTCGGGTTCCATAAAATGCGAGGAATTTCTTGACAAGCTTCAAACCGGTTAGCTTCTCAAGAAGGCCTCTGCTCAACAGAGTAGCTAAGTAAGTAAGTACGTAAGTAAGTAAGTAAATACGTAAGTAAGTAAGTAATTAAGTGCTGCTCTACTGAAAATGCTCATGGGGAAAACGATAAGAAGTTGAACACACTTCTGAAATATCCTTGTATAGATTATACGTCGTTCGCACACGAAGGATAATGTCAAATGACCAGAAAAAAAACAGAAATATTAAAATGTTATGTTCTCAGTTTTATTTAGTCACTTGTACTAATTTTTTCCATCATGCTACAGTAAATACCAACTTACTAGTATCTGTACAAAATGTTTTGTAATTGTCTAATTTTTTCGAATCGCCGACCTTCCAGCCAATATTGGGCGTAGATGAAATAATAATATTAAAATGTACTATAGAAATATAACACGGAATGGCATGTATTGGATTTGTGTGGCTCAGTATAGGGACATGAGTCGGGCTGTTGGGAACGCTGTATTGAACCTACCGATTCCAGAGAAGGAAGAGAATTATTTGCCTAACTTAAGATATATTAGAAGAAGGATTCTGCTCCATGGAGCCTGTCACTGATTCTTGTAAATAATATCAGAGCTACCCTTGAACATGGGTTTAGGGTATCTAGAAATATAAAATATTAATATTTCTTTTGCCGTTCTTACGTATTCGACTGTCTTATACAATAAACATGGATATTATTTAAAACAATATCCCTCGCCTTGATTTTTCCCTCAAAAGCACCGTGTATACAACAGCATTTATTTCCACCAACAATCCAATCCAACAGTTGAAATTAGCTTTTTAAACAATGCTCAAATGAATAGGAACCTTTGTACCTGATGACGGATGTGTATATAATTCCCTAAACAGTGTGCTTAAATAGACCCAAGACGACGGAAACTGTCTAAAATAAATGTCGATTTCACCGTAACAGATTATCGCCATAATCACTTAAAATTAACTCTCTGTTACAGCTTAGAATTAATTATAAAAGGCGAATTTGCTAGACATAATCTCCTTCAATAAGGAATCGGACGACTAAAAAATCTGTAATCACACAAGAAAAAGTATAAGATAAAAAAAAACGAGATGTTTTTTCGTGGCCTGAGCGAAGTCAAAATTCGTGATTGCAGTTGTCTGTTTCAATACGCATTAGAGGACGCCCATTGTGAATGAGGTTAATATAATTTCCATTGTACGATTTTATCGGAATCCATTAATAGAGAGTCCAGTAAAAGTGCTCGAACAATATGCAGTGTCCGTTAACCGCACTGTGAAATGTACGTACATATCCAGCTGGACAAAACATCTGTCAGGATAATAGTGTATTAAGTTCCTTTACGACATTAAAAGCCGATAAACCTCAAGGAACCTGTCTTGAAACGCATGGATGACCCAGTTCCATAACATCAGAAGACAAGGTACGGTCTTTGCTAGTTTTAACAGTCATTTTATAATCGCAAAAGTAAAACAACTCGTCTTTACAACTGCCATCGCAACATGGGGCCCCGCCCTGATGCAACGGAAATGACACGACTTGGCTTTTAAATCTTGTATGAACAAACTATTACATCTGTGTTAGCTGGTGGATACACAGGGCTAATAACAAAATGGACTACGCTGTCTACTTCAGGGCATTTATACATCTGCCAGTACAAGTTATGGGTTTATCTTATTGTCTGTTGGCCTTATTTTGACACTTAACACGTTTCAGTTGGGTAAGTAAAAACCAAATGAAGAAATATTATATTACATTTTTCTGGTTTGTTACGCCATGTTGAATGGCAAATAATTTTCTTCGTTTCGGAGAAATATATTACCTCCTTTTTCAGGGTCAAGCAGACCCTGAAAAATGGAAGTAGTCGCCAGTCGGCATGGTGTAACATCCCGGAAGAAATGAATCTGTACCAGCACTGTAGCGAAAAGATCGAACCTCGATTAAAAAAACTACGTACACATTTAATATTGTCCTTCAAAATTTGGTAATTATTCGGCTGATAAAAAGTCAACATGCGTAGAACCCGAAGGCTTAAAAAATTCCTGTTATTAAGTCCTGTCATGAGGCAGCCTTCATGAGACTGCTTTTACAAGTTACTTCTGTAATGGGGTGCGGCAGACGTCCCAACCACCGACACCATTACCTAGAAAGAGTATTCGCTGCCACCACTTTGGACACTACTATGACGTATTTCACTAAATAACAAATTCTACGACACTACAACATATTACATAAATATATAACACCAAAGAAAGCACAATAACGAAATCAAAATCTAAGGCACGGCATAGGGTAGTTCTTCCTCACAAAGATTACAATTTCCTATGAAGGAATTTCCATAAGGAAAGTCTGATCACCTCAAAAAACCCAAATACAATCCAAATTATTTCTATGCTTCAATTTGGTACAGAACAACCTAACCACGCTTAGTTGATACAATGATGAGCAACAAAGCCCACGTTTTATAAATTTTAGTTCCTTCTCTGCTTCCACGTCTGTCGCTACCGAAGTTCCAAACAAGACTCTCTCTCGTCGCTTCACAAAACCACATCACACTTCTAAGCCAGATTCAGCATTTTCTGCATTCACCTAGCAACAGTTTTCTGCAGCTTCAACTATTTGCTTTTGCTATGTGAATGATAGGTGATCTGGACTTCCTGTTTGTTCAACTGGAAGATGCACCCAGCCGTCCCTATAATACTACCAACATACATGAAATATATAAAATGAAATGATATAGAATAAAATAAAGTGTTCTCTACAAGACACTACACTTCGCTTTTACCATTTTTAGTGTTTTATTCCTGTCTAGATCATATTTTGTCTTTATTCTGGTATTCAAACCTACTTTTGTGATGCATGCCTATTTCTCGCATTTTGGCTAATCAGCCTTCCCAAAACTTCTTGCTCGATTTAATCATACTATCTCAACTGGGTAAAGCAGTAGTTACCATGAAGATGGTCGGGATGTAGATACATTCTCCAGCGACATTTTGCATACAATTCTTTGCCTAATTTTAGAAATTAATGTAAAAAATTTTGGTTTGAATAGCGTATAAAAAAATTATTTTGCACTGATTTAGACCAAATTTAAATACGACTCTTCTTCACATAATCACAGCACATCTGAATCCAGTAAGTCGTATTTCGGAGATGAAACTTTCTGCTGCATGGATAGACATGACCACACTGGGCGGTGACGCAAAGAAAAGGTAAAAACTGCAGTTATTCCTTTAACATTCGGAAACAGAATTACTGGCTAATGCAATTGGTTGAAAATTATTTGAATTTTATAAGAACCGAAACAATAAGGAAAAACTGCAACAAGACCTGAAGTTATGTGGACAAGGAAAAGGCGGGCCTGTGTTTACGGAGCATATGTATGGTTTCCTTGCTAACCAGACGTGGTGTCATATTACACTCTTTCTGCAGTAACGTGTAATATATGACAAAAGGATGCATGGAAAACTGTCCTACGTAACGAACTGTTATGTATGACTAAGTTTCAAGTTCTTTTGTGTGACGTTAGGACTAACGTGAATAGAATATTGCATAGGGGAGAAGCAACGACACGCTTCAGTTTGTAAACACAATGGTACAGAGCACCAGTTTGCTTGCTTTGTAACTGGATTCTCATTTCTGAAATTCGACTATATTATTAAATAGAAATTAAACGAATATTCTACGTAGCTTACATTTTTCATCGTTTAACCCTTTAAAACAAAATGGTTATTACATACGGAAACTAATTTAAAATAAAAACGTTACGCTTTTTTTCAAAGAGTACATTTGTGTCAGTAGTTACAAAATAACAGCCAAGCTCCACTTGAAATGCGCGTTAATATTTTTACATACGATTCTTCCAATAAACAGCAATTATATGTCGAAGCGGCATTAACAGATTTGTTATAAGGGATATGCAATATGAGGTAATTAATTGTAATCAATGAACTAATTTATTAAGATTTCGACGTGTTAATTGTTTTCTATTCCCTTTGGAAACAAGACGCAGTTTGTAAAGTTTTGACATCGTCTTTCACCTTTTGGCAAAAATGAGTGTAAGTTACATGATAATATGTCTTCTTATCTCGCAATAGAAAATTGGCCCTAGAGTTTACAACACAGTGCTTTAGTTAGGTATATGGGAAGTGCTGTGAGTGATGTTTCTATTACTTAAAGTGGCTTGAACATTGTATGTGTTGTCTCTGCACTATGGCTGATGCATCAGGAGGTAGGTGCTGCAACACAAGAGCTTGGATAAATAAGTCATTTCCACTGTTCCTTTGTATTCTATGTATTACAGTCCAAGTTTAATTTTTATTCAGCCAAAGGAGGTTTTAAATTTTAAAGGGAACGCAGAGGGTTGGGCAAACATGGCATAGTACAAGCACCTGGACCCAATTCTTTCTTCTTTCACATTCCATTTACTTTTCCTCTCATCTCACAACCCATCCTATCCGTCCCGCACATGAACATTGACGAAACTGAGCTCCAGGCGCAGTTGAGACGTCCTGGTGGAAATGTCATCGCGTCTCTAGCTACAGATCCCCAAAGGAGGTGTGAACACGGCCACCTCTTCTTTATAAAATAATGCATGTGTTGATTTTTAAAGATGTTGTTTCCGCTACCAAGATTATTTGAAGCCGAAATGATTTAGGCTGTTGAGATAATGGCAGGAAAGGCTCCACATCCGGCCGTGGTGTTTAGCCTTCATCAAAACACAAAAAAAAAAGCTTTGGAATTCCATAGGCTTATTCTATGGCTGTCTGCAAGTAGCAGTTGGCTACATTCACACAAACTGGAACTCTGACAGATTGACATGGATCACGACAGATTTTATTTTATGTATTCAGAGCAGAATTCTATCAAATTTACAACTGTTTCAAGGTTGAAAACGGGATTTAGTTCCAAAAAGTGAAATGAAGAGTCATAGTGGGCGATTTAGGCATAAATAGGAGAAAAAATATTAAACTGGATCTTCAAGAAATATAATGTTAGAATGCGCAGGATTTGAACAGGTGCGGGCTGTAAGAAGAATGTTAAGAAACTTCATGTTTTAAAGGAGGAGGTGACTATCCTTGCCATCCGAGCAATTATTAGCTCCTCAGTAGGGACTCTACCCCATGGAGTTAAATCAAAGAATTCAGCGGAATGCACCATTTTTCTGGTAGCAATCACTGATATACAAAACTGGTCGTATTCATTTTTGTCGTCACGTTCAGACTTATACCCTTCATAATTAATAAGCTTCGGATCAGTAAGATACCGAAGACACTATTTCCTTGGGACAAGCAGCCAAAATCGGAAGCTGACTGTTCATCTTCCCTTAAAGATAAAGTCATGAATGTGTAGACGTCTGCCTCCACATCCCCCAAGCCCGTTCACGGCGTAGTCAACTTAGGATAAGTTCGGGTCTATGCCATGCTGAGTGGGTGGGAAGTTATTTCCGTCCATAGTTATTAATGTTAGTCCGTCCCCAGTAATCTTCTTTTTTGTGGTCTGATTACTGTACAGCCTTAAATGTCATATCGAATTATGTAAAGGCCTTATCATGTTCTATTCACCCACCTGCTAAAGTGCGAATTGGACCACCACTTACAGCGAATGGAACTGTCATTGCTGAAACTCACTAATAAAAAATCGAAATTTGTTTATATGCGCGAATTATCCTTCAATACTCACTTACTGGCTGCACTTTCTACACCGCAACTCTCCTTTACATGCACTTTACATCACTGAACCTTTCACAGGCTCTTGCAGTGAAATATTTTTCACGGTAACCATACAGCGCACACCACGCATTGTATCTAGTGTCCAAATTGCTAAGAGTTCTAGCAGCTGTGCTGTTTATTGCAAAATACAGAAGATCCGTCTGCCTCTGGGTTGTCACCACCGAATTCTTTAACATCATCTTGTGAGGAAGTCTTGAAAACTGGAGTTCTACAGCAAGGAACACCATTTCGGGCATCACTTGTGTTCATTTTCCAGTATTTTTCTCAGGTTCTATTAATGCATCTAAGTCTGTGTTAGTACATGAGAATAAAATTTCGCAGGTCCTACTGAGGGTATCTACAGAAGATGCTGATCTTGACGGTTGTGAAATTTTCACTGGATTTCAGTCGAAGTATTGTCTAAAGCCTCGCCCTTTGAAAACCAATACTTTTCTTTTTTCACGGTCTTTAATGTGTGTGCCTGTTGTCCCAGACCTTCCGTCTTGCTACATATAAATTTGTCGTAACTTTCGAGACGCTATTTATGTCGCTGCTTGCAGGCCATTCGCAGCTATACGGATTTTTTTTGGCCTATTTGTGTGCGTAGTTTGACACTACTTTACACGGACAAATGAAGAGCTCTAACCGACTCTCCGCGAGTTTGCCATGATCTTGGAGAGTCGGATGTCCAAGGCGTTTACACATGATGGAAGGCATTTCGACAGTTGCTGAGAGAGTCTTTCGCGAATTTTACTCTCACATTTAATCCCACCTTAACAGCTGTCAAACTGCAGGTTTGTGTTTCGGTATATCAGATAGCTGAACAAGTTTTGTTAGTTTAGTTTGAACAAGGCTGCTCTCTTGATGTGAACTGGGTGACCAATGAATACGCTTGTATAGCCTCTTGACTTCGCGGTATTGCCCTCAACAATTATTCTAAGACGCAGGCATGTTCATGGTACTTTAAACAGTTATGATGTTTACGTAACGCTTCTGCTTCTCGAAGAGGGTTTGCACCCTTCAACTTATCCTTCGCCCTTTACGAACACTCCCTTTTTCGTTTATATTTACCCATCTCAGAACAAAGAGAAGGGGGAAAATATAATTGATTTATTTTATTATGTTCATAAATCATCCTGTATAATAGTTTAAAATATATTTTCTAAAATTAGCTCCAACAGAATTTCCCTATTCACCCGAAAGTTTTATATAACAAAGGGTGGTATCACTGGCAGTCTGCTTATGGTGGATCTGATGCCCGGAATGCCTGAATACTGTTTCACCTTACTAACGGTTGCGAGAACCTAAAATTCTGTACGGCATGTCTGCCTGAACTTTGAGGTTAACACAAAGAAATTTTTAAGAATTTACTTTTTAAGCTCAGCTTAAACCACAAGTTCCAAAACAAAAATTTGTCACTCAAACACCCTCTCCTGACGCAGTATTATTCCTTCAACAAACTCTCCAAACTCCGAGAAGCACTTCATTTGGCCGTGGGGAGTTTCTCTAAAAATGATCCTACTCATCCGCTATTCTCCTACCCCCGAAATTAACATACTTCGTTATCTTTTATTTTATGAGTCTGGATGTTAACTGTAGCCTATAAATCTTGAAGTAAAGCCATATAGACATTTAACGTTAGTCTCAAATAACACAGAATTCAAATAATTTTTTTAACATAAAAATTATTATTAGGTTATCTTTTGTTGAATATTAAAACTGTCTGGGTTGCTGGGTTGTTACGCTGTATCGACTTGTCAACATTTACTCACTATTTTAAGGTCGGTAACGTATAGAGACGTTAGTTGCAATTAGAATTGTTGAAGCGCTGAAATAGGATTTAGACCGAAAAACTGGAGGAACCTGGTGGGTCCTATGCACATATTGGAGGAAAATATTAAATTGTATACTTGGTAACTATGAAGCAATCGACATGGCGTAACGCCCAGTGAGACTGGAAGCTCTGTTAATACATCTGTGAAAAGTTCAAATCCTGCGTACGTTTGGATTAGTACCTGTAGAGAATTATTAATTTATATGACCGGTATCTTTTGCCATTTACTCTTGGTTCGTGCGACTTATAAACCGTAGCCGCCGAGTGGCCACACCACATTCTCGTTGAAACAGCGGCGGAAAGTGACGAACGATATTTGTCAGATAAAATAATGACCCTGTATAAGCGCTGATGTTAGGGTTTCCCATGTATCATGTTATCTGACAAGACTACACGTGTCATTTTTTTTAGGGTTGTTTTAAAGTTCACCATAGAACAAGCCATAAAGGCCCAGAGGGAGAGTAGCAGTGTAGCTCGACTCTTCCTCTAACATCAGTGCTAAATGGGCGGGGCTGGGGGTGGTCAAAGCAACACCCTGGCCACTTTACCCCAAGGAAGAAACCTGGTACCCATTGTAAGAATTGAATTAATCTTGTACGCTTTCCAGTTTATTATGAACGGTGAAATAAGAGGTAACCTAGAGAATGACACATTCATTTAACTACCTATGATACGGTCGGCCTAAATAATTAGCTGTGTTTGTTGTACTGATTAGTGTAGTATCGCTTATGGTTATTAAGGTTTACTGACAGTTGGTACATGAACAGAAGAATCATGAAATACCACATTGTTTGTAGTAACACTTGGTTGACATTAAGTGGTAGTACAAGTGATCGAATTTTCATGTAATATTATCAGTGATTTACTGTGACTAAGGTTAAATGTTTATAACTAGCGAAAATAAGGAAACGCTTCAAAATATTTATTGCATTCTATTTAAAATCAGATAAGTTATAAAGTTTCGAAGCCCAAAGCACTTCCGGGGAAATGTGACTACCAGAAATGTTTTAGCCACAGATTATTTAATGACAACATACTTTGTTTTGGACGAGCGGGATTTAAATCACTTTTTTTTGGTCTGTTTCATGTTAGACTAACTGCACGTTCAATTTCAAAATTAAAATATCCCATCTCCCATCGGGCGCCTCCCCAGGTGGCGGATAGAGGAACGCTCACCAGATACGGTGAGCACCGGGGAAGTAAAATACCCGGGGTTGACCTAAACTGGCACTAAGCCCGGCAGTTTGATATTGATTTATCAAGGGCTAGAGGAAGAAAACCTTGACCAAAAATCACCTGGTCCTCCAGGTTGGGGGTTAACGCAGCGGGTCAGCTCTTCGCTCATCACTAAAAAACAAGAAATGGTTAAAAACCAAACACCAAGCCTCGGAAATCAGAAATTTAGAACCAGATCAATGGAGAAACAGAGAGGAATGGCGTTTGGTTACCGGAAGACGGTGACAGCTTTTAAAAAAAAACCGGACAGATAGGTAGATAGAAAATATGCTCCACAAAATTCTCTCTTTTACCCATTGGTCCACCACAGATATTTCAGTTTATATAATATACTGTTTCAGAAAGAATAAAGTAACATTCAGACAATATGATCCGAGCGAATCAGACATGAAGTCAAAGTTCTCCTAATCCACTGTTGCACTCAAGTATAAGCACTTGGGGGGGCGGTCGTCGTGGCAGGCGCAAGTACTTCACGCAATGACCAACAGAATGCGGGAGCAGTTCTCTTCTCGTGCTCTCAATTTTCGATGCCATCGGCTGTAATGAATTGCTACATTTGAATTAAAAGTTACGACTATCTAGAAGAAAGTCAAAATTGTTAATCAAGACTAATGTCTTCTCCAGAATTAATTCAACTTCCTTGAATTAGTTCTTCCTTGGCGGTCGTTACAGAACAGACAGACAACAGTGTAACTACCGGAACAACTCCACCTATTGGACTTAATAAATTAATCGCTGCAGAAGTTTGTCCCAGATTAGAATTTGACAATTTACTTCTTGTCTGGAACATACGGAATTCAGAGCTGAAATTTCCAGGTCCAAAACTTTACCCGCATCAGAGCACATCAATTAAATTAACGCAGCCGACAATATGCTTGCTCTATTCAAGGAAAGGAACTCTACAAAACTATATCTGAATTCTCACAAGTTAGAGGTCCTACTGACTTAATGAAATAAGTGGCTTCAATATTTCCAACCCTATGATATTATTTCATAACCGCACACTGGCCTGGAGTAAATTTCCTTACATTATCGCTTCCATGCAATTATCACCACATCTCATTCTGAGCGTACATTAAAAAAAGGGGTTCGAGATAAGAGAACAGAATATTAATTGCCAACACTCAAATATTTTAATAATAATTCCCTGCTTGTTTCAGATATTAAGCAGGCACAAAAGAAAGGGCCATTTTATTTGAAAAGAAATCGCTACAATAGATTCGAATGCTCATTAATGTGTATGTACGTAATTCGAACACAGGTAGGGGTGTCAATTTTTAACTTACATATTAAATAACTTCCATTACATTTCTTTCATCTAATTCCTTGAATCTGACTAGGAGTCTGAAAGATTCTCCCTGTCATCGCGATGGTGTTTCAAAATATACATCAAAAGAAGGTACGTACGACATATGAAAATGTGTGTATAAAACATTACCGTTTACCTAGATACAGAGCCGATCTATTACCAGTCACAGAGACTGAGTGGACAGAGAAATCTTAACTAATCAAAAATTATTTAAAACTAAAACCGACAATGAAAACTTATATTTATTTAATTTACTTGTAACATCTTTATAATGTTTCATTTTGCGTGCACTAATCAGTTCCAACATGTATAAATAACTAAGAAATGCACTTCAGTGTTTATGATGTATTGCGGAGTGATGGTGACACAGTTAACCAAATTTGTACGTTTGTATTCTTGTAATAATAATAATAATAATAATAATAATAATAATGAGCAACATACCAGGAAAACATGAAATCAAGGAGCTACAGTGAACAGCCATATTGGGCACCGCACACATACTTCGGAAAGTACTAATGTAAAAGTACAATAGATTCAACACAGGGACTAGCGATATAAGCACCATGAATAGTAACAAAAGAATAGCTGCAACACTGTATTCTCTAGAGACATAGTTTGTCTCAGGAATATAAGTATAAATACCCTGCATAAAGTAGACGATGATGATGATGATGATGATAATAATAATAATAATATCGCCCTGAATATGGCGGAATACCAGCCTAAACATGTGGTGAGAACATTGTGCATAAAATACATCATAAATACTGATGTGCATTTGTTGGTTTTTATATGTTTTGAATATTTGTAACTTGTTTAACAATGTATTTCAGAATAAAATGTCGAATGATCCAATGTTAAAGAATAATTAATTGGAAAGGAAGTCGAAAGAAGCGGTCTTGGCCTGTTTTAAAATGCTACCCTCGCACGTGTTTGGACAGAGTGGGAAAATCCACGAGTGACATTAGTATGTTTGTTTGTTTTTGGTGCGACAGCCCCCAGTGGACCAGGGCCTTCTCATTCCCGAGGGTTCTAGATCACACACAACGACGCACCACAGTCGGTAGGACTCCTCTGGACGAGTGATCAGCCCGTCGCAGAGACCTCTACCTAACAACACACAACACTCGCAACAGACAGACATCCATACCCCCGGTGGGATTCGAACCCACAATCTCAGCAGACGAGCGACCGCAGACCTACGTCTTAGACCGCGCGGCCACTGGGACCGGCGAGTAACATCAGTTAAGGTAGTAAATGTCTCAGCAGATTTTCGAAGTATCGAAGTAGGTACCACATGAAAAGAAGTCAGAAGCTTTACTCAGTAACTGAAAAGTACTGTGACACATCTGGTAACATGAAATAAGTTTAGAAACCAAAGTTCCCACTCACTTCCTTCAAATACATATGGCAGATGGACGAAAGGGCACAAACAAGAGTTAAAATCGGAAACTGTAGTTTCGACAGTAAGAAAGAAAGTACAAAGTTAGCTACGTTGTCGCTAGAAAGTTCAAGAATTTCGAGTAACATGTCACATCATTCTGTCACAAAATATTTTCTGAGAATCCAAACACAGCCATCGAGGGAGGCCTGAGCAGGGAATCTGTTCACACGTGTCTACTAATTCCGCTCTGCCCTTCTATTTTAGAACGCTACATCACCTGAGACTGACTCGTGACATCGGCAACGATACAAATTAAATTGTGCCATTAACTAAGTTCTATGTTACGGGACGTGACTTGTAGTCGGCAAGCCTAATCACTCGTTTTACGCCGCCGAGTTCTAAAAACTACCACGTGTCAATAATAATAAATAATAAATAAGTATTCTATAAAATATGTCTAGTTTGACGTTTTTGAGACAGTGCTTCATTAGAACAACGCTGTAAGCAACCAGCAAGATGCAACAATTTTCGTTTGTTGATCTTTTTATTGATCTATCTGAATCTGCTGTACATGTTTCGGGCGACAAATTCGCCCATCTTCAGGAGCACTTTTGACTATATATACAGCTTTGGTACAATGCACCGATATTGCTGTCGACCGGTGACAAGGTTGAGATGGAACCAACCTTGTCACCGGGAGCAAGCAATGTCGGTGCATCCTACCAAAGCTGTATATACAGTCAAAAGTGCTCCTGAAGGTGGGCGAGTTTGTAGCCCGAAACATGTAGAGCAGATTCAAATAGATCAATGAAAAGATCAATAAACTAAAATTGTTGCATCTGTTTGTTTGCTTACATCCTTGTATGTCTAGTTGACTGATTCTCAGATGATATAACGACGAATACTCGACTGCACTTGTTATACAGTGCCCAGTGATGATGATGATGATGATAATAATGATGATAATAATAATAATAATATAACAACGAACGTGCCAGCAAGCCCTAATTTTTGCTCACAAGAAGTAAGATAAGCACATTTTAACCCTAAAGAACACAATAAAATATTAAGTTCGTACAGATAAACATCCAAATCTGTAAACCAAAATTGGGAACCAGGGTGTTCTAGGAAATAACGCAATGCTGTATGGTTGAATTTGACTGACGTTTTGGGGGAACGTGTTGGCTTCCTGAAGACTGATACATACTTTGCTGTGTCGTCTGTAAACATCTACTAGGTTACGTAGCTGTCACATCCCAAAGACGATTACGTTATAGTTAACACTGTATACTGCAGAGAACTTTGTGCTAACAGTAACTGTCCTTGATAATACGTCCTTGAGACTCAACACAAGAATATCAGAAAATCCCAAAGGCAAATATAGTAAAAGATTTGTCCTTTGTGTAAGCAGTAAACATTGAGGCGTGTAGGACAGCGGAGGTAATAATCCAGCAAATCTTAACCTTGGCTCTCGCTGGAGAAGGGTGTTCAGCATCAGTCTCCGGGCATTTTTTCCTCGGGAAGGAAGCCGTTGTGGATGAGGCTACGAAGAGGGAAATGGTCTCCTCCTCATGGGAATCGAAACAGAATAGTCCAAACCATAACCAGTCAAACTACTGAGCAAACAAATTGAATCCGACTGGGCAAATCACCAAAATATCCTGTCATCAAGGCTCGGAAGAGAGTCGTGTTGTACACTCTTGGGGCCAGCGTGAAATACTGTGCAGCCCTGCAGGGGAAGGTGATGGCCAAGTCACGGTGGGGTTATTCTGTGTGGGGGACCTCTTGCTGCGTCAATAGACAGGGTGGAGGCTGCCATCTGGGACATAGCCTGGCTGATCCGCTGCGACATTGACGAACTGCCCTTGTAGAATGAAACAAATGGTTCTCTGTGTCGTCAGGGTGACCAACTCGATAGGCCCGAAAATTGGCAACTTCTGAAAATCTTGACACACACACACATTTACCATATGAAATTTCTGCTACAGCAGAAAGGGCAGTTCAGCAGAATTGTTCAATACGTTCATGAGGGTGTTCTAAATTACATACCAATTTTCAATTTTCAATCTAAAATACAAATTAGGCCTAGATACGCTTTAAATTAAGACTCTTAACGTAACACGATATAAAAATTTAAGCATCGAAGTAGTAAGGAATTAGTCTACATGAGAGCGTTCACCTACTGATCTCTTTAATGCAAGCGCAGTTTGTTCTATGTGAGGTCCGACTTACCTAACTGTCAGAAAATACTGGCTGGCTGTTACAATGCCTTCTTAATGTTGTTTATTGCGCACTTCATATGCAACTCATAAATGCACCATGTTACGCAGTCCAATATTTTGTAACATTAAGCTCTAAGTACAGAGCTGTTTCCTAATCCCATTCGAAAATAAACGACCTTCAGACGCACATTTTCGTTAGAGAACCTTACATTTAGCATCATCATCATCATCATCCGTCACGAGTTAGGCATTCATAGAACCGTTTCGGCCTCGTCTAATAGCATCTTCAAGGATCTACCAAGTTGCCTTTTGTCCATTTGGTCTATAATTCACCATATTTTTGACATCCTGTTGTTCGTTCTTGTTACATGTAGTAGCCAATGATATGTATCTTCTTAGTTTCTCGTCGACTGTTTCTACTTGCACGTCTTACAAAATGTCTTCATTCGTTTAGTGGTCAAGGAGGATGTAATCGGCTGTTCTGAAAAATTTTATCTCGGTAGCAATGTTTCGAAATTTTTAATAATAATAATAATATTTATTAACTGCAATTGGGTTGTAAACCGGTGGCAGCGGTTATTTTACATGTATACAAAATATGAAACTGGTTACTAATAATTTTACGTGGGGAGGGCCTCATGAGAAGTATGTAGTGGAAACTTGGAATCTTGGGAACCATCCCAGCATTTGCTTCTAGACGCAGGGAAACCAAGAAAAACCTGTATCGAGGTGGCCGGTCGCCGGACCTTCCGAGTACTGACTTACAGCCAGCAGTCCGGCATCTAAATTTGAGCTTCTTGCAGCGGTGTTGCTGTAAAATCAAGCATTATTGGGTGTAATATAGTGAGGATCAAGCTAGGCCTTGAAGATGAAAGCACTAAGTTCATTCGAAAAGTCGGCAACTACTCGCTCAGAGACACGACATCACGTTCCAGTAAACTTAAATCTTTACCAGCGCAGAATTTTTGGATTAAAATCTGCAGACACGAGACTGTACAAACGTGACCCTCAAACTCCAACACCAGCTATTGTAACGACGAGTGCTAGAAACGAATATCTAGAGCCAGGCGTTTGAAAGCGCAGGTGTACATATGTGTGCCGTCTGCTTGTGATGACTGTTAAAGGGGAAGCTGTGGAATAATTTCAGGCCATGTCCTTGTAGTTGTATGAAGGAGCTGAGTGAAGTCATGATAACTGAATTAAGAAACATTACCATTATTTAGAGTGTCGTATAAATAGTAATTTCATATATATATATATATTTATTTATTTATTTAACAAATCAAAATTCTATTGCAGGAGAAATTAAGAGCAGATTGAGGTTAGGAAATGCTTGCTACCATTCGGTGCAGAACCTTTTGTCTTCCAGTTTGCTATCCAAAAATTTAAAGATCAAGATATATAGAAACTATAATTGTGCCTGTTGTTTTGTATGGGTGTGAAGCTTGGTCGCTGACATTGCGGGAAGAAAGGAAGCTGAGGGTGTTTGAGAACATGGTGTTGAGGAGAATATTTGGACCTAGGAGAGACGAGGTAACGGGGGAATGGAGGAGACTGCATAACGAGGAGCTAAATGATGTGTACTGCTCACCCAATATTGTGCGGGTGATAAAATCGAGAAGAATGAGATGGGCTGGGCATGTGGCGCGTATGGGTGAGGG
>Ga0136643_10006833_pt1 | contig 16399 bp, 11 predicted proteins | sample TergutLab28metaG_FD_96883 | JGI IMG/M metagenome (GOLD analysis project Ga0136643, IMG submission 96883) | Labiotermes labralis P1 segment gut microbial communities from Petit-Saut dam, French Guiana - Lab288 P1 (version 3) (version 3) | ecosystem: Host-associated > Arthropoda: Insects >... | reverse complement strand
TCCTTTCTAAGAGAAAGGAAGACAAGGGAAAGAGAGTTTAAGTTAACGCTTAAACAACTCTTCCCAATTTTTAACCTTGATTCCGCTTTCAGGTCCTTCTATTTTTTTATAGAAAAAAAAGTATAGTCAGGGGGCATAGCTCAGCTGGCTAGAGCATCGGCTTTGCAAGCCGAGGGTCCAGGGTTCAAATCCCTGTGCCTCCATAATATTTTAATAAAAAATTAAAATATTGGTCACCAAACGCGGGTTGCGCATACGTTTACTTATGCATGATTAAGCAAAACAGACCAACAAACTTGATTTGTTTAGTATATCAAGTTTATATTTGCTCCACAAAGTTTGGATGGGGCAGATTGACAAAACAGGTATTAGAAGTGCTGGTTTTGTAATGGATCTTTGAAAGAATAGCGAAGGGGAAATAAATAATATGGTCAAGCGAGAAAGGGTCTACGGCGGATGCCTAGGAGCTTAATGAAGAAGAAGGTCGTGGTAAGCTGCGAAAAGCCTGGTGGAGGAGCAAACATCCATTGATACCAGGATAACCGAATGGAGTAATCCAACATATTAGAATATATGTTATCATTACATGAATAAAATAGTGTAATTGAATGAATACCCGGGGAAGTGAACCATCTAAGTACCCGGAGGAAAAGAAATCAATTGAGATTCCGGAAGTAGCGGCGAGCGAAACTGGAAGAGCCCAAACCAGTAATGTGTAATGCCTTTACAGTTGCATTATTGGGGTTGTAGGTGAGTATGTGAGGCAGTGAAGGATGCCTTGCGTAGTTATAAAGTTTATTGTTAGCAGAACGGAACTGGGAAGGCCGGCGAAACAAGGTGAAAGCCCTGTATGCGAAAACAATAGACCTACGTAGTACTTTACCTGAGTAAGGCGGGACACGTGGAATCCTGCCTGAATCTGGGAGGCCCACCTTCCAAGGCTAAATACAAATAAGCTACCGATAGCGCATAGTACCGTGAGGGAAAGGTGAAAAGAACCCCGGGAGGGGAGTGAAATAGAATCTGAAACCGTAGACTTACAAACAGTCAAAGCCACGCAAGTGGTGATGGCGTGCCTTTTGTAGAATGAGCCTGCGAGTTACTGTATATTGCAAGGTTAAGGGATAGAAGTCCCGCAGCCGTAGGGAAACCGAGTCTAAATAGGGCGATTTAGTAGTATGTAGTAGACCCGAAGCCGAGTGATCTATCCATGTCCAGGTTGAAACTCTGGTAACACAGAGCGGAGGACCGAACTCTAGTCTGTTAAAAAAGGCAGGGATGAGGTGTGGATAGGAGTGAAAGGCCAATCAAACTCGGAAATAGCTGGTTCTCCCCGAAATAGCTTTAGGGCTAGCCTCATAATTAATTGTATAGGAGGTAGAGCACTGAATGAGCTAGGGCCCTTCACCGGGTACCAAACTCAACCAAACTCCGAATACTTATACATAATATATGGGAGTCAGACTGTGGGTGATAAGATTCATAGTCAAGAGGGAAACAGCCCAGACCGACGGCTAAGGTTCCAAATCTATGCTAAGTGGAAAAGGAAGTGTAATTGCAAAGACAGCCAGGAGGTTGGCTTAGAAGCAGCCATACCTTGAAAGAGTGCGTAATAGCTCACTGGTCGAGTAGTAATGCGCCGATAATGTAACGGGGCTAAGCATAGAACCGAAGCCACGGACTATTAGCAATAATAGTGGTAGGGGAGCATTCTGGAGATTGATGAAGGTGAGTCGAGAGGCTTGCTGGAGATAACAGAAGAGAGAATGCAGGCATGAGTAACGAAAAGAGAGGTGAGATTCCTCTCCGCCGAAAGCCTAAGGATTCCAGGGTTAAGGCAATCTACCCAAGGGTTAGTCGGCCCCTAAGGCGAGGCTGAAGAGCGTAGTCGATGGGAAACGGGTTAATATTCCCGTACCTCTTTTACTTTCGATGGGATGACGCATAAGGTGAAATCCGGCCGGGGGATGGAAGTTCCGGTCTAAGTCTCCGAGCAGTTGATTCTTACAGGCAAATCCGTAAGAAGATGTAAGGAACGAATGCGATTGCTGTCTAGGCAGTGAGAAGCGGATGTAATCATGGTGCCAGGAAATAATCTCTAAGGTTAGGGTAAGAGGGACCGTACCGCAAACCGACACAGGTAGGCGGGCAGAGAATGCTAAGGCGCACGGGAGAACTCGCGTTAAGGAACTCGGCAAAATACACACGTAACTTCGGGAGAAGTGTGGCCTTTTTTGGAATAAAATTTAGAAGAGGTTGCAGATACCAGGTCCAGGCGACTGTTTATCAAAAACACAGGTCTGTGCAAAATTGTAAAATGATGTATACGGACTGACACCTGCCCGGTGCTGGAAGGTTAAGAGGAGTGGTTAGCAGCAATGCGAAGCTGTGAATTGAAGCCCCAGTAAACGGCGGCCGTAACTATAACGGTCCTAAGGTAGCGAAATTCCTTGTCGGGTAAGTTCCGACCCGCACGAATGGTGTAACGACTCTGGACGCTGTCTCAACGCGAGACCCGGTGAAATTGGAGTACCAGTGAAGATACTGGTTACCCGTGGTTAGACGGAAAGACCCCGTGAACCTTTACTGTAACTTGACACTGAAATTTGTCCTTGTATGTGTAGGATAGGTGGGAAGCGAAGAAGCATGTCCGCTAGGATGTGCCGAGCTGTCGGTGAAATACCACCCTTACCAGGTTAGGTTTCTAACGTGTTCCGTAAACCGGAATATGGACACTGTCAGGCGGGCGGTTTGACTGGGGCGGTCGCCTCCTAAAGAGTAACGGAGGCGCGCGAAGGTTACCTTGCGGTGGTTGGAAATCATCGTGTAAGTGTAAAGGCATAAGGTAGCCTGACTGCGAGAGAAACAACTCGAGCAGGTACGAAAGTAGGTCTTAGTGATCTGGCGGTTCCGAGTGGAAGGGCCGTCACTTAACGGATAAAAGGTACTCCGGGGATAACAGGCTGATTTTGCCCAAGAGTTCATATCGACGGCAAAGTTTGGCACCTCGATGTCGGCTCATCGCATCCTGGGGCTGGAGCAGGTCCCAAGGGTTTGGCTGTTCGCCAATTAAAGCGGTACGTGAGCTGGGTTCAGAACGTCGCGAGACAGTTCGGTCCCTATCTGCCACGGGCGTTGGATGTTTGAGAGGAGCTGCTTTTAGTACGAGAGGACCGAAGCGGACGAACCTCTGGTGTGCCAGCTATCCTTCCAAGGGTAACTGCTGGGTAGCTATGTTCGGACGGGATAACCGCTGAAAGCATCTAAGTGGGAAGCCCCCCTCAAGATGAGACATCCCTGAGCCTTTAAGGCTCCTAAAGACTCCAGAGAGAATATCTGGTTGATAGGCTGGGAGTGTAAGTATAGTAATGTATTATAGCTTACCAGTACTAATAGTCGTGAGGCTTGACCATATTATTGATTTCCCTTTTGAAAAGCTTTGCTATAGTTTTTAAATCTATTACTTAGGTTTAAAGACTGTGGTGAATTAAATAGTCTGGCGACTATGGCGGAGGGGTTCCACCCGTTCCCATCCCGAACACGGAAGTTAAGCCCTCCTGCGCCGATGGTACTGCTATCGTGGGAGAGTAGGTCGTTGCCAGACTTTTTTTTATTAATTACACACAGAAAGGATAAACTCTGCTCCGGTAGTTTACCAGAGCAGCTTACATGTCATAACCAGCTTTTAGCTGATATCTTCACAATATATATTGTCTCTTACTTTATTACCAACACATTGGTTTTTGCTTTATGCGTAACTTGCATACTTGCGCTTCCTACCATAAACTCTTCCAGCTTTCCTCAACTCTCTTAGGATAAAAAAAGCTGCCTTCGAAAAACCGGAGATTCCGGCATTTCGTAAGGCAGCTGCTTACTTTTAATTATTTTGCTACATCAAAATTGTGCTACATCAACAAATAAAACAAAATTGGTTGGTATTCTGTCATACATAACTGCTACTCGATCGGTGCCTTCTTGTCCTGGCATTATATATATCAGACCCACTGGATCATCAGCAGTAGGGTTTGGATTTGGAATAAATCCTTGACCAGCTGCCTCATCACCTACAATAGCAATAGCATTAAACACAAGAGGAGTATTGGATACATTCTTTAAGGTTATGGTAAACACAACTACAGTTTCTTTTGAGCCTGATGCAACAGGCCTCAGTTCCATAGATACTCTTCTTAATTCAGCCGTGTCTGTTATGACATGAACTTGTATTTCTTCCTGGATAACTACATTTCCTGATCTTCCACAACTTGTCAAAATCAGCATTGAGGAAAATGCAATTATCATTATAAGCGCAAAAATATTTTTTTTCATTTAATTCACTCCTTTTTAAAAAATGCTTTGTATTTGCCAACTATAATAAGTTGTGAAACAAAGAATAATTTAATTCGCTCCTTTTTTTGAAATTGCTTTATGTTTGTTCCTAATAAACTGTGAAACAAAGAATACAACAAAAACTAAAGCAAGTATAGGGAATATTTGACTCCAAATGTAAAAAAGTAATGCTGCAATAAGTAAAATGAATTCCCATATTTTCATTTTAGTAAAAAAGTATCCTTGAAAAACAATTGTAACCATTGTAAGAATTGTAGCTGCTTTCAAGATACTATAAAGAGTTCCAATCAGCGAATCCCCTAACAGAAGCAAGTTTATATCATATACAAACAAAAATGGCAGTACATATATAAATGGAGCAAGCTTCATTGATGTAAAAGCAACTTTAAATGGGTTTGTGCGCGCAATACTTGCTGCTACAAATGCGGACAAACAAACAGGCGGAGTTATTGCAGTTAATATTGCAAAATAAAATATAAACATATGAGCTGCTAACAAATCTGCGCCCAAGGTTACCAATGCAGGAGCGCCAAGCGCTGCGAGAACTACATAAGCACCCAGTGTTGGAAGTCCTAACCCTATTGCCAAACATACAATTGCTGTCAAAACCAGACCAAGAAAGAGATTCCCGTCGGCAAATAATATAATTCCATAAGAAAGCCTTTCTCCAAAACCAGTAAGGGTCATAACTCCTACAATCAATCCTGCAACAGAACATGAGGCTGTAATTGGAATAAGAATTTTTGCTGTGTTTGAAATAGCTTTACAAATTTTAACAAAACCTATTCTTTGCTCTTTAATTGGAATACAGGTAATTATAAGCGTTCCAAGAGCAATTATAATGGTAAACTGAATACTCATCTGCATCGCAAGCAAGGTAATAAGAACAGTCATTGGTATCAAAATAGGAAGCGCACTTATAACACTTGATTTAACAGGCGGCAATTGATCTTTTGGAAGCCCTAAAAGGTTGTCCCTTTTAGCCAATATCCCAACTACGAGAAACATAATTGCAAAGTAAGCAAGTGAAGGAAGAAACGCTGCTTTACAAATAGTCCAGTAGCTGTTCATTGTATATTCCGCAATAACAAAAGCTGCTGCGCCCATTATAGGTGGCGAAAACTGCCCTGCTGTTGAAGCTGTTGCTTCTATGGCAGCGGCAACATGTTTTTTAAATCCCAGTTTGATCATGAGCGGGATAGTTACAGATCCTGTTGTCGCAACATTGCCGCTGGCACTTCCAGTGAACATTGATACAAACGCAGTAGAAACAACAGATACTTTCGCTGGTCCGCCTGCTCTATGACCTGCTAAAGATTGCGAAAGATTCATAAATACCGTTGTTGATTTGGTCATTTTCAGGAAAGAAGCAAACATCATAAAGAAAACAATTTGCGTAGCGCTTATTGCCATAAGTTCTCCCAACATACCTTCAACACCAACAATAAGGTGTGTGACAAGTTCTGTAGGGTGGTAACCAGGATGCGCAAAATATCTTGGCATCCATGGCCCTATAAAACAGTATGCAATAAAACAAGAGCCAATTATTGCCATTGCTGGTCCTATTGCCCTTCTTGTAGCTTCAAAGGTCAGCAATATCATAATAACACCAAAAATAGGTTCATGTGGCTCAGGGTGAGGGGTTGCATAAAAAAATGTCCACCTTGAACTTGCCCACGCGCATACAAAACCCATTGCTAAAACCAGGGTAATATTCATAATACTTTCAACCTTCTTATTTTTAATAAAACCAGAAGGATAAAGTAGCAGCGTTAAGCTTATCATAAGAAACAAGTGCAGTGGTCTCTGGTAGTCAGGCAACAGAGGGCCAAAGATTATTTCATAAATAGGAATTCCCGCTGCCAGAAAACCAATGGTAAAAATAATAATTTTTCTTACAGTTAAATTACCTATGGTTAAGCCCTGGATATCGTTTTCATCATAAATGTTAACTCTTTCCTCGGGTATCTTTACTTTTTTTTGATAAATTTCTTCTTGACCCGTTTCTTGAATCGTTTCTTGGTTCATTTATTTCCCCCCAAAAAAAAGTAAAATTAATCTATCCACAATCCTACTTCTCTGAAGTATCTGACTGCTCCTGGATGAAATGGAATTGTTACGCCATCTCTAGGATTATTCCAGTTGATATGTGGAGTTATGTTTGGAAGAGTTTCCAACAACCAAGGCCTGTTTTCAAACCATATTTTAGTTACCAGATAAGCGGTCTCTTCTGGAAGGCTTCCATGAGCGATTGCTACATAATTGCTAACAAGCTGTTCTGCGTTTGCAACTCCAAATTCCGCCCCAAAAGTAACAGTTGTAAAAAAAGGATTTCGGTCAAGCCACTGCTGCATCAATAGTGGTTCCCCTTCAACAAACTTGATTCTTCTTGCTGTGGATAATTGCCTTAATGTTCCATGCCCAAATCCGTATTTGTGAAAAATAGCGTCAATCTGGCCATCTGCAAGCATTCTGGCAGAATCATTTTTCATTATTCTCATTATTCTGGAATTGTCTGGAGTAACACCATGAAGTGCAAGAAGGTCAAGAGCCATATCTCCCCAATAGTTACCTGGTGCGTATGTAGCAATAGTTCTGCCTCTTAAGTCGCGTAATGACTCAATTCCTGGCGCATCAAGAGCTACAACATTAAAAATACCGGGGTGTGTGGCAAAAAGAGCAACAATATCAATTGGTTCATCCCAAATTCTTCCGCCTACGCGGCCAAAATAAGCAGTACTGGTTCCTGCAAACCCTAACTGAACAGTACCATCTCTAAGTCTCTGCATTGTTTCAAATTCAAGACCTGGCGAAGTGCTATTAACAGCAATATAATTACTGTTTTGATTAATTAGCTTTGCCCATGCAGCTCCTGATGCATGCCATGTTCCGCCAATTGCAGATGTTTTAATTGTTAAAAACTGCCTGCCCCTTGGTGAGCCGCCTTCCCTGCCTGAGCAAGAAATGAATAGTGCCATTATGGCCACCAAAGAAACAATAATTGTGAAAGTTTTTTTCATAAATTTCTCCTTCTAATTATAGATTTATAAAATTATAACCCCACAATAAGTGAAAAAGATATCAGGAGTTTTCCTATTTTTGAGTAATTTTTTATGTTTTTACCTAAATTATTGATTTTAAGTAAAAAAAATAACCATTGAATAAAATAGTAAAAAATATTACTGTTTAAAACTTTCTGGAAAGAGTCGTAGAATTTATATACAAAAAAAAGAGTTATATGATAGAATGTTCTGGCACGCTTTTATATGTCAAAAAAAACGGCTTAGTGAGAGAGAATGCTTTTTCAGGAGGCCCTGTTATGCGCTTTTTTAAGTATAAAAAAATATATTATCCGCTTATATCTTTAGTTATATGCTTTATGGTCCTTGCTATATCCATTCCTCCATACAAACGTTTTGAGAGATTTTTTTTTACAAAACTTGAAATTAATAAAATATATGAAAAATGGCTTATTGTTAAAAGTGAAACAGTAAAACATCTTATTTTTGACTGGGATAATATAGAAGAACCATATGACCTTATAAATGCTGTTTCTAATTATGAAGTTGCTATGCAACAGCTTCTTAATAAAGAAATATTGGAGCATATTGCTGATGACCCTTTAATTTTTAATGAACTGGTAAGAATGATTTTGATATGGCAGGATATTCAGTTTAACTTGATCATATCTATTTTTTTTAAAAATGATATAGATATTTTTATCAATGAATTACTTAGTTTTATAATCGAAACTGATGACTTTGAAGTAAGTATGAAAAATACTATTTACTTTATCGATCGTTATCTGGATAAAAGAATAAGGCAGAATTGGGTGTTATTCGCAACAAGTATTTTTTTTACTATTTTTTTGATTTTGCTGTTTGGAAATTTATCTTATAGTTATTTAAAAATGCGGGGAAAAGAAAGGGAGGTTCGGAAACTTTCCAGGTCAATGGTGGAAGTTCTTGATAATGAGAGGATAAGAATTGCTGCCGATCTTCACGATGTGATTACCCAGAATCTTCTGTCAATAAAGCATTATTGCAAAGACATACTTTCGGGTAACGGATGTGATAGTAAAGCAGTAAGTAAAATAAAAAAAATTAGTACAATAGCAGATAGAAATATAAAAGCAGTCAGAGAGATATCTTTTAATCTTAGACCACCGGAATTGACTGATTCATTGTGCAAAGCCATAGAATTTTTTTCTAATGAAATAACTTCAAAAACAGATATAGAAGTGAAATTTTTTCCATTGGGCTTTGATAATTATGTAATAGACCGGGATTTGGAAATTACTATTTATAGATTAATTTGTGAGGCAGTAAATAATGTATTGAAACATGCTCATGCTTCTGCAATAATAATAAAAATTATTTTATTTTTCCCCTTTATTGTAATAAAAATTGAAGACAATGGAATAGGTTTTTTGCCTGATGAAAGAATAAGAACAAAAGAACAAATGGGGATACAGGGAATGCGGGATCGGGTAGTGCTTGTGGAAGGGACAATGGAAATAAAATCCGGCAAAAAATCAGGAACTATCGTAACTTTTAAAATACCTTGTAAAGGACTTGTTAAGGAAAATGAAAAAATATAATGTTTTTATTATAGATGATCATCCTCCGATAAGAGAGGGGATGAAATCTATAATAAAGAAAAAACCTATTCTAAATATAGTTGGTGAAAGTGGCACTTTTCAGGATGCTTATGAGCAAGTAACTAAATTATTGCCAGATATTATTTTAATGGATGTTTCAATTCACGGAGATTCCGGGATAGAACTTTCCAACAAAATATTAAAAGAAAAACCAAATATTAAAATAATTATAATAAGTATGTATGCAAGAACAGAATATATTATCAAAGCAATTGAATATGGTGTTAAAGGATATATTTTAAAAGATTCTGATAGTTCCAGAATATTAAAAGGAATTGATGCAGTAATAAGAGGGGAACTTTTTGTAGATAGCCATATCTCAAATAAGGTTATTAGCAAGTTGATGAATAAAGAGATAGATTCTAAATATAAAGCAGAAGTAGATGATTATAAAAACCTTTCTTTGAGAGAACAGGAAATACTTAATCTTCTTGTAGAGGGCTTATCTGTTAAGGATATAGCAAAACAACTTTATATCAGCAACAAAACTGTTGAAACACATAAAAGCAGTATAATGAACAAACTAAAATGTACAACCCTTGTAGGGCTTGTGAGATATGCAATTCAGATAGGGCTTGTTGATTAATTGTAAATTAGTTTCTATAATTTCATCGGATAAATTTATTTTTTTAGGGGGTAAAAATGCGCGAAAGAGTATCTGCAATGTGGTTAATACAATTTTTTATTGGTGTTTTCCTCACTGCATCGGCTTTAATATTTCTGAGCGGTGGTGCAGGAAGTGAAGTTGCAAGAGGGATAAGCAAAGTATTTGGAAGTAGTAGTACAGTGGGGCTTATTGTTGCTATTTTAGAATTGGTTTCCGGTGTTGTACTTTTAGTCAGCCTTTTTCTCGGCGCAAAGCCAAGATGGTTGTTTTTGGCGCTTCTTGTAATTTTTATATTCTGGACAATAAATGTTGTTGCTGTCTATTTGCTTGATGGGTTTGCAAAACCAAATCTTATGGCATGGTTAAGAGATATCTCACTCCAATTAATTGTTCTTTCTGGGCTTTGGGGTGTTATGATGCAGTCCAGATAACAAGGGTATTGTTCATAAGGGTACAGATGATTCTGCTGCCCTTATTGAACAACATTACTTATTATTTTCTTTTTTATTTAATCCATATTTGTAAAGATCATAAAAATGATTTGTTGGTCCATTCCCCTTTCCAATATCAAAAGAAAATTTTATTGCAGTAGTTACATATTCTTTAGCATTTGTTATTGCTTCTACAATAGAAAGTCCAAGCGCTAAATTTGAAGTAATTGCAGAAGAGTAGGTGCATCCTGTCCCATGAGTATTTTTGGTATTGATCCGCTCTTTTTTGTAATATGAAAAATTTTTGCCATCATATAATATATCAGTAGCATCTCCGGTTGAGTGTCCGCCCTTTATTAAGACATTGGGGCACCCCATTTTATTTATTTTTAATGCTGCATCTTCCATATCTTTCTGGTTTTTTATTTCCATATTTGCAATTTTTTCTGCTTCCGGAATATTCGGGGTTATAACATGCGCTAATGGAATAATTTTTTTTATCAGAGTATCAATCGCGTTACTTTCCATAAGAGGAGCTCCGTTTTTCGCATACATTACAGGGTCTACTACAATATTTACAGGTTTATATTCCAGAAGTTTTTCTGCTATGGCAGTCATAATTTCCGTATTGGATAACATCCCTATTTTTACGCCATCTACTTCTATATCTTCAAATATAGCATCGATTTGTTGTTTTACCATATCAGGCAGAACATCCTGAATTCCAATAACGCGGCTGGTGTTTTCGGCAACAACAGAAGTGACAACACTCATACCAAAGACTCCATGTGCAGAAAATGTTTTTAGATCTGCTTGTATGCCTGCGCCTCCGCTGCAATCAGATCCTGCGATGCTTAATACTTTTTTCATATAACTACTCCTCAATTTATAACAGGGAAGGTAAAAGATATCTGTTGATGTTGAAAGCGTAAAGTCTGTTTTGAGCCTGTTAAAATGAAAAAACTTCCCTGACAAGGAAAGCTTTTTATAATTTTTGCTTCCCTACGATGGTTTTAACCAACAGGTTCAAAGGGTCAGGTTTTACCTTCTCAACTCAAAAAGAGTTCCCCCGCGTAATGTTTGACTGTATTAAAATTAAATATTATACATAATATTGTCAATAGAAGAGGAAGCTTTATTATGAAAAGAAAAATAATTCAAATTGATGAATAATATTAGAAGTTCGTAAAGCGTTAATTTGACAAATCGAGAAAAGTATAACTATCGCGCCCGTTTTTCTTTGAAATATATAAAGCGTCATCTGCCCGTTTTACATATTCCGTGATGGTCTGTTCTTCCTTTACGTCTCCCGTGGTACTGCCTATTGATACAGTAATGCGGATGCTTTTTTCATGGGGGATATTTAGTTTTCTTACGTTTTCAAGTATCCGTTTTGCTATAATGCTAGCGCCGCATTCATCGGTGTTGGATAAAGCTACTACAAATTCTTCGCCGCCATATCTTGCTACAAAATCATTGTCTCGTGTTATGCTGCCCTCAATAGCCTTGGCAACAATTCGCAGACATTCGTCTCCAACAGCGTGCCCATAAGTATCGTTTATCTGCTTAAAATAATCTATGTCAATCATCATTATGCTAAGCATGCCTCCGCCAGAGCGTTGCATGGTTTTAATAATGCCGTTCAGGTTTTTTTCCATATAGCGTCTGTTATAAATACCTGTGAGCACATCAAGCAGCAAGTCATCTTCCAGTTTGTTAATCCTCTCCTGTCCGAATTTTCGTTCGTCGATTACGATTCTAGAGGCTTTATCAGATATTTTGATAACCTTCTGTAGATGGCTTAGTATTATCCCATATTCGTTGATAAGTTGCTCAAACAGCTCTTGATTGAGAGGCGCGCCATTTTTCAACTCGTTTATATGTTTGCGGGCATTGCTTAGTATTTGTTGTTCTCTATAAAATAGATCATTCATAAAAACCTCTGATTTTTAAAAAAGGAATGATAGAAAGTTTTCTATTTCCTTTTTGATTTTTAATATTTTGTTTCCTTAATAATAAGATTAAATGTGATATTTTCCAAATCTTCATTAAAATCTTCACCACATTCTGTAATGATTCTATTTCTTTTGCCTGTGATCCAATTGACGGTTATTTTTTTGTTGTTTTTGGAGTTATCCATGTCCCGCAGTATATTCAGTAGTACCTTAACAGTAGAACTGTTGAAGTATTTAAGCTCACAGTCAAAGGTAAAGGAGTCAAAATCTGTTTTCAGAAATGCGTTAAGCCATTCGTTGATTTCCTTAAAAAACGAGATCACATTTTCATGATAACTCTCGCCCTCAAACACCATATATCCCTTTTCTTCGTCAATCAAAACATAAGGTGTTAGGTCGGTTTTTTCCAGTTCAAGTTTATAGGCCATATTAATTTTCTCCTGATATAGTAACATACAATGAAAAAAATGTAAGCCCTTCGTCGTATGGTACAAATGAATATTTTATTTTTGAACTTATCCGTCGTGCGATTTCAATAAAACCAAGACCCGCGCCCTTACTTTCCAGGTTGCCGCTGGGAAGCTTCATCTGTTTTTTATAGTATTTTCGCAGTTCCTCTTTATTGAGCGTGTTAAGGTAGTCGATTTTATTTTTTACAGATTCTACACTTGCGTTTTTCATAACATTTCCAGTTTGAACAAAATAGGTTTTACCCTCTTTCCCCAAAATAAAAGTTCCTTTAGGGGATTCTTCCTGTCTTTTATCTGTTGCTCCAAATTGCTCTTTTTCAGCAGAATACATCAGCATATTGTTCATTTGCTCAACAAATACCGAAAATACTTCCTGCGATGTTTCCATTGGTAGCGCATCAAATTCCAAACGTTTTTTAAGTGTTCCTGCTATTCCTCCGATACCTTCTGACCACAGTGGCCCGCTGTAAATAAGGGTAATCCTTTTGTCATGAAGCATTCTGTGCCAGTCGATCATATCAATTATCATATTGAGGACCCTCCATATTTATTAATTTTTAGCTTCCACTTTGCACTTAAATGTTATAAGTTCAAAGTCATCACGCCTTGAGTTATCCCCTCTGTATTCTTCAAAAGCTAACCATATTTTTTCCGCAATGAACATTTGCCGTTCATCATGATATTTAAAAATGATTTCTTCAAGTTTGTCATACCCAAATGGTATTTTATCCTCGCCGCCTATTTGCTCGTAGAGTCCATCTGACGCAATATAAAATTTGTTGTTGTGGTTAGCTGGGATGGTTATAACGTTGATATCATCCTTGCTTTTTAGCGTACCGCTCCCTATGTGTATTTTTTGACCTTTGATTCTGGTATTCTTGTTGCCATCACAAACATATACATGAGTATTTCCTGTTGAAATATTGACAGAACCCTCTTTTGTGATATACAGCATGGCAAGGTCGCAGCCATCGTTAATATTTAAGCACATTTTTTTTGCTGTTTGCGAGGTATCTACATTCAACACATTGACAAGCTGTTTTTCAAGTTCCCATATAATTTGTGCAGTGTCCTTATAGTTGCTGTCATTCACGATCGCTTCAAGCGTTGATGCTACAAGCATTGTCAAAAGAGCTCCTGGAGTACCATGCCCTGTGCAGTCAAAGACGCAAAGTGTTGTACCTTCGGAAAAGTTTTTGATCCAATACATATCGCCACCGACAATATCTCTTGGTTTCCATATGCAGAAATAATCTGAAAAAGCTTCTTTGAATACTTTTTCGCTTGGGAGTAAGTTTTTTTGAATTTTGCTCGCATACTCAATTCCGGAAACAATCGCTTCTTTTGCTGCTTCGGCGCGGGCTTTGGCAAGTTCTGACTCGTGAGCTATACGTTCCGCATTAAGCTTATCGTTCATCATGCTTACTGTCATATCAAGAAATTCGCTCAAGGTGTTTACCTCGTCTTTTTTGTGAGCAAGGCTTTCTGAATTTAGGCCCCAGCCCGAGGTGATTTGAGTCATTTTTTTTATCATACGGTTAAACGGTTTTAGTAACCCGGCAATAAATTTATTAAAAACCACAAAGATTGCAAGAATAACTCCTATCATTATGGCAAAAAGAACAGTCATGCCGGTTCTAAGGGAATCTATAATACTAAAGTGTTTGACCGCAGTTACATACCAATCCAAAGCTGGAATAGCAGCAAGAAAAGCCACGCCCCGCCTGTCTTTGGTTTCAAAATATTTCATTCCATCGAGTTCAAGTTGCTTTGTTCCTGCAAAAATTTTTTCACCTGTTTGACCGAGAACCTGCTTTATATTCACTTTATTTTTAACAAGGTTAATATTCATTGCTCCTGTAATTTCTCCTGCGGAATTGAATAAATACAAATTTGAGGTTTCTGAGCGGTCGTGGTATATGGTAAGAATAAAATTCGACAAATTTATGCCAGTCCCAACCATACCAATAGCTCTATTGTCATTGTCAAAAACTGGCGCATTAATCCATAGATTTGTTAAATTAAGTTCAGGATTATAGTTAATGTTAAAATTATAAACTTCTGTTTCAAAAAGTGTCATATTATACCAATAATCTTCCGGATTTGTGGGATCAATCTCATATATGGCATAGCCATCTATATGAAAAATTTTATCTCTATCGCTTACCCAGAAAACTGTGTTTGAGATGAAAGCCCGGCGGTATGCTTCGAATTCTTCAAAAGCCAATTCCTTTAGTATTGGATCGTAAGGGTCGGTGAAATACCGCTTTATCAGCGGGGAATCTGCCATTTTTAATACAATGGCGATTTCGCTATTCATAAATGCTTCCAGTTTTAGTCGTTCAAGTTCCACAGTTTTCATTAGATCAGGTCCTGCGGTATCAAGTTGAATTCGCCCCATTAAAATGATAAAAGCGCTGCTTCCAAGAATAAAAAGAAACAGGAATAAAACAAAAGAAAAAACAATAAATTTACCCTGCATGGAAGTCTGTCGCTTCCGGGAAACAGGTATTGAAAATATATTTTTGGGCGCCATATTGCCAACTCCAGTTGCTAAAATATGCGTTATGCAAAACCATTAATAAATATAAGACTACACAAAGTGTAGCAAAAAATATGGTGTTATTTGATGATTCCCAGCAGTGAAAATTCCAAGTTGCCCATATTTTTAATTCTCTATTTTATTCTGGCGAAGAAAAATTGTCAATTTGGCTATTTTTTTTTGTTATTTTTTACTATTTGTAATAGCTTGACAGATACCTATCTTTGCTATAAATTGTATAGTATGAATAGTATCCATATACCTTGTTTTTTTATTTATTAACAAAATGATTAGTTTTTACACAAACTTGGTATGTTTCTTGCTCTCTCTCTCTCTCTCTCTCTCTCTCTCTCTCTCTCTCTCTCTCTCAATAATAGACAACCCCCTCTTTTTAAACTGTATGTACAATCAGTTTTGTGCCATACAAAGAGAAGCCTTTTGCACTATTTAAGCAATATATATAGCAAGGAAACTCAATATGAATATTAGTAAAAAAATCTTTATTCCTATGATTCTCTTGACAATTGGATGTTCTGTTGCTGTTCTTGTTTCTTCCATATTGCTTTTTAGCAGAGAGTTAAACAATGCTATGTACAATAAAATCAGTGTTGCTGCTGCTGTGGCAGAACATGAAATCAATAACTTAAAAGCAAGAGCGTACATTGCAGCGCTTGGAATGGCAGGCAATCCGGATTTGGTAGAAGCGCTCATAAATAGAGACCTATACAAAATTGTATATACAGCAGTAGTTCTGCAAAATATGGCGCAGATTGATTATTGTGCAATACTTGACCGTGAGGGTATAATCCTTACAAGAACACACGCTCCGTCTGTATACGGTGACAGCATTGCGCATCTGCCTCATGTAAGTGCAGCCATTGCCGGAAGAACCGAAGCGCACATTATACGTGGTCCTACTATACGACTTGGTATATCTGGGGGCGCACCAGTATACGATGAAAATGGAAATATTGCAGGTGTTGTGTCTTTGGGATTCAGGTTGGATACTCAAGGGTTTGCCTACAATTTGAAGGCGCTTACAGGATGCGAAATAGCGTTTTTTTTGAATGACGAACGGGTTTCCACAACTCTCCTGAATCCGGACGGAACATATGCCTTGGGTACAAGAGCGCCAGATGGTGTAAGCGAAAGGGTGCTTGCGGGAAAAGTATATGTCGGGAGAATGCAGCTTTTGGACAGGGAAGCGATCACAAAATTTACCCCGATGTTTGGCACAGGTAACGAAGTGGTTGGCATGATTGGCATTGGTTATTATACAGAAGATGATACGAGAAAAATACTGTTTTTAATTCTAGCCGGGGTGTTGATAACGCTTTCTCTGCTTGTTGTGTGTGTTTTATTTGCGAGTTTTATTTCCATTACCATT
>Ga0136643_10006832_pt1 | contig 16400 bp, 9 predicted proteins | sample TergutLab28metaG_FD_96883 | JGI IMG/M metagenome (GOLD analysis project Ga0136643, IMG submission 96883) | Labiotermes labralis P1 segment gut microbial communities from Petit-Saut dam, French Guiana - Lab288 P1 (version 3) (version 3) | ecosystem: Host-associated > Arthropoda: Insects >... | reverse complement strand
TACTCTCCGTTTTTTTCTCTTCAAAATGCAGTTTGTTTCATAATTCTAACGTATTTGGTTCCTGTATTATTCACATTTTATATACAGAGTGTGCTAAAATTTAAAAAAATAATTCCGGCGCCACAAGGTTAAACACAGTTCTGCTGCTGTTGCTTTCAAGATTTCGATGTGGATTCGTTCATTTAATAGTTTGGTAGAGCAATTATAGTAAATACTAATCTGATTATTTATAATACGTCAAGGTAAAGTGTTTCCAAAATTAATTTTTGTCGATAAATAGTAGTTACCTTAATTTTAGTACTACTATTTTAGGGTGTAATATTTGGTGTATTTTAGTAGATTGATTGTGAAGGGGGGCTTCTTCTGTAACATTTTTCCTTTTTGTACTTGCATTTTGTCTACCTGCTGATGGTCAAACGAATGACCAAAACATATACGAAGTAATAATTTGAACGTACAAAAAAGTTGAGATGTTGTGATTGTGTGGACTGGATTGGGAGTGGTTAATAGAATTTATACCGTCATGTCTGAAATAATCAAAACAACATATCATCAGTCTAACAGAACTTTATATGCTCAGAAAACGCTGACATGTTTCGGATTAAATAATCCATCATCAGGCTACATACAGACTTGACCTGCAGGTAAAATTCAACTCATATTACTTCCTTTTGATCTTTGTTTTTGTTTTCGTTTTTTCTTTGATCTCACAAAACACAAAAAAACAGCGTGTTTCTACTTTAGTTTGTTATCTGCACGCAAATGTAATAAGTATAAAAGTGTAAAAATCTCAAATTATATAAATTTAAAAAAAACCTGTTTATTCTTTGGACTCAGATTCATTTCTCACAAAGGTATTGCAGATTATCTTAAAACTTACATCTGTATATTGCTGCGTGGAGATTATGCTTTATACTTTTATCATTCCTGTTGATATTCTCTTTTTTTCAGTTTTTACGTCTGTTGTTCCCCATTTTAATATATTTAAAATTAAAATTCTGTGCAATCAGTTGGTGGAAATAATTCTCATAAGGTTGTGTTCTTATGAGTAGTGAAGCTTTTTTATTATATTTTATTTTATTTTATTTTGTGTATCCTTTTGCTGGCATTACATTGTGGGCATGAAGTATGTTCATAGTGTAGTTCATGTTTTTAAAATGTACGAGAGGGTAAGTCGTATTATTCTGTCATCTTTTTGGCGGAGGTGTTCGTCACCGTTTGCTTATGAGTACATTAACAACAGGCAACAATTAATCTAGTGTGAAAATTGATGTCAGTTTAACAGATTCGCTCGTGCCGTCCGTTCGGTATCGGCTCATGCTGCCCGCGAGTATAAATAGTTGACCGTCCGTGTCCTTGGGTGTAAAGAAAGAGCGAGGTGTCGGTTGGCCCTTTGTCCAGGCCCATGCGAGCCGGAAACGCCAAGTATAAATCTCTTCTCTCAGCACCATATTTTATTTAAGTAATTACAGGATTGAATAAGCTCCGAGAAGTGTTGTTGCGTTGGCCTGTGGGCTCTGCGAATTCCGGCGAACCAGTTTTGTGTCTTGTGACACCCTTCCACCAACTGACATAAAGTAGTTGCGCAAGGTAAGGTGCGCAGTTTCAAATCTCCCAGATTCATCCGTCGTGTGGGATGGTTCGTCCTGTTCTCTCTGTCGAAATTATATCGCAGGGAGCCAAGTTGCTCGCCTTGGTGTTCTAATTGCTAGTAGCTGTATTATGTTTCGCACCACCACACCGAACCTACTGATGTGGATAACATAACGTACTTTGTGAAAGGAAAATACGTGTTTACGATCTGTCACCCCCCACTCCCGTCGTGTGCTATTTGGACAGTCACTTTTTTTACGTTTGTCATCCCGTTGTGGTATCTTTATAGTAAGAGACGTAAAATGCCGTCAACGTTACTATTGTATGTTACATCTTTAATGCTACATGTTTGGGCCTCACAGCGTCATCTTGATGACATTGGTGTAAAATACTAAAATTAAAAATATATACAGCTGTAATTATGTTTAGACTTGAGATCTCATTGTTACAGATTTCTTAAAATACATGTTGCTCTGTCAGTCACGTTGTATAAAATAGGTAAATGTAAAAGTTAAAACGGTTTATTGGTTGTTTTAAAATATTTGTGGATTGTATTGTCGTCTCTTGATGTAGTACACGAAAGAACTGCTTAGGCTTCATGATTTGATCGTCTTGCAAGTTTGTCTTATGTTTGGTTGGTTGAGTTTGTTTTGCTTCCTGCGAATATTATCGTATATTGCAGCTAATTTTGTTTAATTCGAGCGTTAACATTAATGTTTAGTCCTTCAGTTGTACTGTGCTTGCTTGTATGAAAGATATAACGTGTACTAGTTGTGTTGACGACATATTGTTTCTCTTACTAGAAACGTCATGCCCTAATACCTTAAACAAAGGTGCAGCACAGGGCCGCTTCCTCGCCATTCGCCATTGTCACATATTCGAAAACGATGTAACCCACTCTCGTCTGTGAGTACAGCATTGTTTTGTAACTTCCGAAACTGCTGTTAACATTCGAGTTCTCTCGGCCTACGGCGCGAGTGACCAGCATTCGATGATATTGTTCTTGGGATTGGCCTGAATCATATTGCGGCTTTTTCCAGGACTGACATGGAGACTTAAGTGAGAGTATTTCCTTATCAGGGAAGTTTCCTCTCAGATCCATTTTCGTAATTTAACATTGATGATGTGCCTCACAGCGCAATTCCCTTAGTTTAACGCTGCAGAAGTAATGTGAACGTGTAGCATTCCTTTGGCTGTAGATCACACTCCTTGGCGCACTGGGCTGTTTTCTCGGCCCAGACTGTGAAACCCACAGGCGAAGGTCAGATTGACGAAGTTTGAAGCCTGTTACCCGGTCTGAATTGTGTCTTAATCACTCATAGTCCTTATCAAAATCGATGGCAGAACAGTAAAATTTGAACTGTAGCCCAAAATATCACTACTTGCGTCACCGTCGTATCTTCTATTTGATGCATGTACTGGGGCTTTAGATTTAATATTCCTGTTTGTTGTCTACCTGCACATGAAATTATCATTTTGTATCATGACATCCAAACTTGTAGTGTGCACAAAGTGTGGTTCCCTGTATTGCCTTAAATGGCTGTCCCAATAAATTTTTACGTGATTTTGTGTGTGTGTGTGTGTGGGGGGGGGGGTATTGCTGCATGCATATTAGCTCTTGCCAGTCCCCATAAAAGAATTACAGCTTCAGTGAGTCCGCGGCAAGACTTAGAACGTCCCTGTGTTTTCATCAGTAAGTGGGACGTGTATACTTTCAGACATGCAAAATGTAACTTGGGAATTAGTGAATGTAATTGGAACCCACCGTTACGTAATGTGATGCAGAGAAATTGTTAATAACTATTTAAACTGTCACGTCTGGAAAAGAAGGGATTACATAATGTAATTATGCACCTTTGTGACAGGACAGTGTCGCGTAGGTCTGCAGATATCTTATGAATTCGTAATGCGAAATTCATTTTTAAGGGAAATGTGCTAGTTGTGAAGGGAAAAGCTTGCATCTTCTCATTTCATGACAGAGTGTCTTGCACATCCATGATGAGACCCCTGAAAAATCTTTGGCTTCTTAGGTCGTGTGTACTGTCGGAACGTGTGAATATGAAGTGGTTAAACTGCGTAATTGCGTCTTTATTTCAGTTCTCGGCAGCACCGTTTTCTTTTTAGAATAACTGTGGCAAGCTGCCGGCGGTATTGCTTTATTCAGGCAAGGATATGAATGAAAATTGGCAATATATCCGTTTCAATAACTGTCACCTGAAGATTATGTGCGTTTCACTGAGATTCGTGGTTTGAAGGCAAGGACTCGTGCTTCGTATTCAAGAGGCCCCTTGTTGGGGGTTACAACCAAATGTCAGATTTCGTGACGATCCGTCCAGTGGGAGCAGAGTTGTTCCATGCGGACGGACTGATGGACAGACAGACAGACATGACGAAGCTAAAAGTCACGTTTCGACAATTCTGCGAATGCACCTAAGAATTAATACTTTAATAAGGTGGTGCTAACAGTGAAGCTGGCGGCACCAATTTTTCTGCGTTCAGCACATTGACGAAGTAACCGAATTCCGTGCATACGAATTCATCTGTTCGACGGTCTGCTTTGACTCGTCATTGACATGAAGACGTGTCATTGAATATTGATAGCCTGGAGGTGCACAAATCCCGGACGCCGGGTCGCCAGGCCGCCATGACGACTAAATTTTGTGCAGTGGCACCTAATATTTGTGGATCCTCGGTACGCAATTAGTTTCTTGTCACCCTTCTGTCGGCTGTACCTGTGAGTTGTCTTCACTATTTTTGCAAAATGTGTGCACTCCTGCTGAAAGCGTGTGCCTTTGTTGTGTGTTGTGCCTTCTGCAAATCCTGGAAGTACGTGCAAGATGTTCTTTGTTGTGGTGTGTTGCGTTTAGTGCCGAAGGTTCTTGTGCTAGTGGTCGTACGATCGTATGCATGCTGGTATTTTATTCCCCGTATCAAAATTGCTGAGAAGGCACAATAACTTGGACAGGTGTATTGTATGGAATTGGTCACACAACTCGTCACAATTGGATTCGAGCCATCCCCATAATAATTATTGTTATTGTAGCTAGATCCTTAATTACGTAATTGGCCATGGGCTGTAGCCCACATCACTGTATCAGAATACAAGGTAGCTTAACGAACCTGTGAGTTATATAGTCTGGTTCGTAAATAAGAGACCTTATTATGTAATAACGTTACCACACAAGTACAGTACAAGTTTTCTGTAGCTCTCCTTTTGGAACATGGTATTCGTTTAGGCTGAAAACATTTTATTTTAGCACTTGTATCAGCTCGACACACACACACACACACACACACACACACACACACACACACACACAGACTCATTACACAACGGACCAGTACGACGACAGCGTCTACATACGGCTACCGTACAGGACTTCATGAGAATTATAGCAACAAAATTATTTTAGCCATTTTATTATAAATAGGACAGTTTTAATATTTTGGAGATTTTAAACATAGTGAAATTTTAAATTTTTTTTACCAACGACAGCATTGACATACTTGTATAACTTAGCAAGGTACCAACTACGAGCTCCCTGAGGAAGACACAGTAATGTCGAAACATTTAAGAGTAGTATATAATTTGTCAATTAATTGTGCATTGGTTGCTTATTATATAAAATACAAAATAAATTTAAAAATCTGAAAACTTTATTTATCACGGTCGAAATGCACATGTATGATGTTGTATGGGAAATCTTGGTTTTTAATAGTGTTATTGTTACGCCCCATCTCTTTTGATATGGAACAAGTGGAGACAGTCCATTCCCCCCTCCTGAAAAAAACTATATAAAAATCAACCTAACAGAGTTGTTTTAATCGTCTTACTGTCGCCAAAATGGCATAGCTAGGATGGTATAGTCATCCAAAACTGCTGATTGAGTTCCAGGGCGTGTTAAATACGTTCTTTTCCGTCTACTCAGTATCCAAGAGAAGTGGAAAAGACACTTACTGGAACGCAGTGAAACCTCTTCCCTCGTTACATATTTGTACCCTCTCTTTTCCGCATTTCTTGCTGTACTTTCTGTACCGGAGGATCGTTTGCGTCGACTTCACCGAAACCTACGGTGCCTCAATGTGTCACGTAATGGTTCTAATTTTTACTGTCAACGTGACGAACACGTCTAAATTTGTGTGCCATTTGCCCCGTTACGTACTGTCCACTCTGTAAACAGACCGAAAGAGCGAGAACAGTGAATGCTGTGTAAACAGAGGCCTTGCGTCATACGTGTCCTTACCCAAGAACTCCTACTGCTTGCGTCGTAAGACATGCAGGACACCTGCAATACAGGATACGCGATTTGCACTAAGTCTAATCGGCGGCAAGTTTGAAAGCAGTTTGCCTCGTAACATTGTCCTTGTTGTCGAAGTCGAATTAGATTGCCGTCTGTCGTATTATTTTCGCCGAATCAGAAGTCGAAAGTTCGGGTGTACACCTCTTCTCTATAACTCCCTCGTGTACATTTTTAAGGTCATTGCCCCATAACTGCTTCGCGAACGGGCTTGTGGTTTCGCTGCAGCTTACCAATCCACATATATCTGTGATATATTTCTGTATCTGACTGATAACACTAATAATAAATTGAGTTGCTTTGGCACTCGCATGGCAGCAGTTCATGCTAGCTCCAATAATTGCCATCCCCTTGTGCTTTTAGCCTGCCATCATACAATAAAATTCAGGGTCCGTCTAAACACAAAGTTTATTATTATATCATATCATTATTAAGCAGCTACATGTTTCGATCGTATACACGAATCATCATCAGGCTTCACATAAAAACAATAAAAAAGGCAAAAAAGTATATATGTTGCATACGATAGAGTGAGATATAATTTACAGTTTTTAGATTCGCAAGTCTCAGCCGTAACTGCGGCCGCTAGCTTGCAGTGATTGCGGGTCCTTGTCAGTGTTGTATGTTGTCAGGGCGAAGTTTGTGTAACGTGCCGATCACTTGTCCAGAGGAGCGTGTGTGTGTGTGTATCATTGAGTTTGATCAGGTGCAACAGTAACCCTCTACACCTGCAATGAGTGGGTAGACAGAGATCATAATAAGAAAGAAAGAAACAAAGATTCTAAAGTTGTTTGGTTTTATTCTGTGGCATTTTAGGCTAAATCTTATAGCGATCGTAAAACCTGTGTTGTGGATGTAATGGATTCGAATACCATTCAGGGCGTGTATGTTCCTGTGCTGTGTATTATCTCTTATAGTAATCATGTAGTTAAGAACTTTGCAGTAAAAACAAACTAAACAAATTATCAAATTAAAGGTAGGAAAAACTGTTCAATAATACTTTAACTACTTTACAGCAGACCTCTTAATGATGGCGACGATAATGACAGCATATAACGTGTAAGCAATAATAGCGTACGTCTGACGACTTATTATCCGACGGTCATAATGCGACCTGTCGAGGCCAGTCGCTATAATTGAGTCTTGTCTGTGGTTTGCATGTGTCATCCGGAACAAATACTTGGATGGTAATGAAACATGGCCTCTGTTGCTTCCTCATGGTCCAGTGAACCGTCTGTTATTGTTCACACTTCGGATAACATCAGTCTGGAGTTGAATACTGGCATTGCACAGTACACAATGGGCATCACGGTTTTCCTTCCTTTCTCTACTCCCAATCGGCAGTATTTATTTATTGTTTTATTTTAATGACTGGTGTGACCGACCAAGTGTGAGAAGTAGACAGGGAATATGTAGTACTTTATTTCTTCATATTCCCATGTCCATAAATTTTGATTGTCACAAAAAAGAGTGGGTGAATATGGACGTGTGTGTGTGTGTGTGTGTGTGTGTGCGCTTGCGAGAGAGAGAGAGGGGGGGGGGTTACATATGTCGTATTGTTGTCAAAATCGTACTCTTTGTCCAAGGACGGCAATTTTGCACTACGTGAAGCTCTGAGAGGACTTCCACATCAGAGTGAAGAAAACCCCTGAAACGCCTACAGTTAAACGAACTACTAGTGGATGACGTAGGTAACTTATCCACTAACAGTCCCTCTTGAAAAGTTGGCCCAACTTCCAAAGGCGCAATTGTTGTTGAAATTCAAAAGAAAACAGCCCAGGTTTTAGTTGTATGCGAATGTGAGAGAAATATGAAAGCTGATGAAATGTGAAAGAATGAGATGGGCAGGGCATGTGGCGTGTAAGGGGATAATGGGGGGATAATATTAAAATGGGTGTTAATAGTAGGTTGGAGGACTGGGCTGGATTGATTTGGCTCATGATAGGGTCAGGTGGCGGGTTTGGTATTGAACCTTCGTATTCAATAAAATTTGGGCAGTTTTATATAATAGCTGAGGAACTGGTAGCGTCTCAAGAAGGGCTGCTGCATGAAGTTAGATAATAATAAGAAAGTAACTAACGAAGTTGTAATCATTGCCAAGAAAGCTGCACAGAAAGAAACTTCTGTTTTGATAAAAATGCCACTAAAAGTCGCACAGCCGCTGAATACGGGGAGTTGCAGTAGTGAAGCTGACTTACTCATTGAGACACAGAAACGACATTGGCAGGCACTGTAGCACCTCTGAGCACAGCGGTGTTCAGGATGGTACAGTGAACTGCGTGGAAGAAGTGGGCTCGTGAAAAGGATGATGCGGGCGTCAGAGAATGAAAAATGTTAATTTGTAAATTGTGTTGAGTCTGTTCCTGCTTCCACTTATTCCCGTTTTCTTCAAATTCAGCTACTCCTACAGTATGAGTGTAATGTGTAATTAAATCCATGTATGATTTCAGCCTTGAACATCGTCTACTTTTTTGCCTTATCGAATTTTTAACGCGATGGTACCATTTTGCAACTGCAAGTAAGATATAGGAGCCCGGTTATCCAAATCATAGCACTTCGATAGACTCAGAAAGCTGTTTATTATACCCATTGAAAATGGTTTTGGTAGATCACAAAATACCAGTTACAGTCGAATGTTTGCGCTACACAGTAGTTACTTTGGCGTATCCAGAAAGGATGATACCGTTGTCTTACAAAAGCGAAATTCCTGAACGATATGATTGCGGGAGGAGTTTGCTACGTGTATTAAGTATATGCGTGATTTTAACACCGCCTGAAAACGTTAGTTATTGCGCCCTGTGTAAACATGGTTAGACCTGATAGTAGTAATTATATTTGTTAACTTTTTTAATTCTGTGGCGCAACAATCCCTAGTGGGCCAGGGCCTCCTCATTATCGATGCTTCACTGCTACACTCAGACACACTGCACTTGGTAGTACTTCACTGGACGAGTGATAAGCCCGATGCAGGGACCTCTACCGGACAACACACAACACTTACACTCCATGCCCCGGCGGGATTCAAACCCGCAATCTCAGCAAGCGAACGGCTGGGTACCCACGCCTTAGACCATGCGGCCGGTGGGATCGGGAACTGTTGATTTTGCTGTACCATGTAATACGAGACAATCTATCTGCCGGCCATTCTAGTGGTCTGTGGAACGAAGGCTGGGCACAACTTTACTAACCGCTCAGGCCAATGTTCTTGTGTTACAGTTCTTCACGTACCTGACTACATGACAAAAACCAGAACACAAAGAAATCAGATCAAGGTAGTGTGGCCCTAATTCAGGAACAAATTAGAGCGGAACCTTCGGAAAACGGGGCACGTTTTATGAGTTTTGTTACGTCGCTCGAGTATAGGATAGAAATTGTTAACGGCTAAGTTGCTTTGCGATTGCCCGTTCAAATGCGATTTGGCACAGCACGTGTTAGGGCTAACTTATACCGCAGAAGTCCGCGGAAGGCAGTTTGAGACTTTGCTGCCTGGACAAAAAAATTTGTCAGCCCTTCAGATAAATCTTATTGAAGATTCTAATCTTCTGGAATATTAAACCACGTCGATTGGTAAATGGTTACCGACGTTTCGGAGGGCCTCGATACCTCCAGTTTCAGGTTATAAGTGTAGTCTCTTACCGCATGTTTGTAAAATCAGTTTTAATATTATCCTCCTATCGACGCCCAAGTCTGTCTTTCGATGTTTTCCCTTCACCTTCGGTCTAAATTTTGTATTACGTGTTTCTCGTCGGTGATTAGCCGCGTATGGTGATTCAGGAAGAATACGTGAGAGAGCAGTTGTGACCTGTTTGATACTGGTCTTCTAGATGAGCGTTTTTCTAAGGGACTGTCGCTATCAGAATAGCAGATCGCAGATATAAAATACCATCCTGTGTGATTTTTGAGTTGTTTCTAGCACATGTTCTAAGCGTAAGTAAGAATGTAGAAGGAACAGCTATCACTACATAGTAAATATTACTGATCAGGGTTTACTCCGTCACTGACTCTGTACGGTACTTAAAGTCAGGGTTCGTCGAGGTGGGGCCCTTGGGTTCAACCGTGGCCTATTTCCTCCGTGGTTAGGGTACATGAGTGTCAGACCCACTATTCTCCTCCGTAAACCATCACGAATGCCTGGAGATTTCCTCCAGACCCTCTAAACGTCTTCATAGCGCTGTAGTTACATTAGAACCTGTAAAACTACCGATATGTCCTCGTAACAGAAGAAGTAGAAGAATCCGGCGAGTTGTTTGTGAAACACCGCGTTGTTTTCCGATCGTTTGAACGTTACATTTATTGAAAGGCTTGGTCCTGCTGAAACTGTGTAATTCGTGTGACCTTCAGTGCACATACAATAGCAAAGTAATGACTGCATTTTGGGCCACCTCGCTTAATAGGAAGCGAGTTGTGAGTAATTTGATCGACAATTTGGAGTGTGGGAGAGGCAGCTTACTAAAAGAAGAGAATAATATAATGAGGCGGTAAGTGCCGGAAAGGAACGTCTAACAAAGGGGGTGAGAGTTTAGAGTTCACCGACCGAACTAAAGAAGACGCCTGACGTTTGGTAAGAGCAAACAGACTGTTTTAATATTCATCTTTTCTGACTGCCACTGTAAATAGGCGAGGTTCACGTCTTAACTTAGTTCATAAAGTAATATTTCACAGTTCAGTTCCTGCCACACATAAAACACTTTTTTTGTGTCCGTGACACAGCACACACCAGCTGGTAGTTAATGCTGTTAATTCTGAGAACCACACGAAACGCGTAACTGCACACTGTGAAGGAAAGTGCTGAATTGTTAGTGTTAAAGTTGGTGGTACGTGCACTAACCAGGGGTAGACCCTGCTTTTAAAGGAGCTGTGTAGCATGAGAAGTATATTTTATACCCACTATAGAGAAGTGATAAGTGTTTTTAAGACGCTGTTACTTCATAATATTATATGGCGTCGATGGAAGATGAATGGAGTATGAGTATGGGGCATTGGTAGAATGTTACTGAGAGGCGAAAACCGAAGTACGCAGAGAAGAACCCGTCATATCGCCGGTTTGTCGACCATAAATTTCACGTATTCTGGCCTTGGATAAAGCCCAGTCTTTTTTCATGAAAATCCTTTAAACAGTTGTAGAGTTTTGTTTTTTCGCGAAAAACATATCGAAGCTGATAGGTGCATTTTTAAAACTCACGATGCGAAAGCGCCAAAAACGAGCGGAAACTAACGCACAGAATTGGAGCTGACACTGAGAAATACATATTGTTGTGGGGGGAAAAATGGTCTTGAAGTTGTGACGAAATTGTCGAGGGCTCTTCGAATTGGTTTGTTAACAAAATGGTAACAACGCGGTACGTCAGATACGCTTTACGTTTATCTGTTGTATTGTCTCGTGCCCTTTGCTTGTGGCAGACAGTTTTGTGTGCCGCAGATAAATGAGGCATGTAACGATTTAATATAATGCGGATTGTGAATTTGTACTCCCCGGCCCGAAAAATTAGGGACTAGGTGTTCATAATAGCGGGCGATCGTGAATGTTCATCAAGTCTCCGTATCTCCCCTGTTTTGTAAAAAGGGAATAACCCACAGTAGATTAATTTTACAGGAAACGCAGGAAGGTGGCTCCAAATTTAATGTTGTGCATTTTCCGTGAAGCTATATTACATACATAAAATTTAACGCAATTTCATGCGCATCGTTTTGTTATTTGCTAATTAATGCTCGACATGCTAAAAACGAGATCCCTGAAAATGGCCAACAGTTAAGACCGAAACATGTCGGAACAGTAATTAACAAACTAAAAACCGCTGTGCAGCAAGTTGGTGTTAAGTTTTATGTTTGAAAGATGACTCCGTTGTACATACTACAAATGCATTGAGAGGTACGATTTTGCTTACCTATCTTGGTTATTCTTGGAGATGGAGTTGTCATCTTTGTACTACGTGCACGTAGAGGACCATTAGTTGAATGATTTGCTGCTCATTGCTCAGATTAGCTCGGAGTGGCGGTTGACTCCTTACAAAACGGGGGCGATATGTCTGAGAATGGGACATGGGATGGTCTTAGTACTAGCCGGTGGTAGTCTAGGGAACTAGGCGTACACATTGTCGTAATAGTATTTCACCCATAAATTGTTTGTAGTGCCCTTGTATGCTTTAATAATGTTCAAGTCAGTTCATCTATCCCCCGCCGCGTTTCAAGGGAAAGGTTTCCTGAGACAACTAGTCTGGTTTGTATTTTGGAGTTGCCTCAGTGAAAACCGGTTACTTTGAGGTTTGTCGTAGTTTTCTTAAGTTGCTCCAGACATACCTGATTTTTTTTAAAAAAAGGCTACAGCCAGTACTGGCTAGTCACCATTCGTGACTGTCTCGTCTGTTTCGATGCACGTAGCATGGTGCCTTAAGTTGAGATTGCTTCGTTAAATAATCTAGGTGTCCAACCACCGGTAAGATCCATCATACGGCACGCGTCGGATACGGAAGGCTTGTTTCCTTCCTCCGCGGGGAAGAGAAACGTAAATTTGTTTAATAAGTGTTTAAGCAATATACATATCAAGTATAGGTTTCCGAGTGCTACGTACATAAAGTTCAAATTGCTTATAATAAAACTATTGTATCTTTGTTTTAGTTACCAAACCAATAAATACAGAAGGAACTTATGTAATGCACACACACGCCAGTAAAAGTTTTGAAGTGAAAGTCAACAAACATCCCTTACATAATCCGTATCTGAAAAAAAAAATGCTCAGATTGTGTCGTTCATAAGAAAGAAATCATGGTCGCAATTCCCAAGCACTCAGTATCTTCTAGCCCTTCACGAATATATAGCCTGTAATTCCTCATGAATCACCTTCATTTCTGTCAAAACATAACAGAACTATTTTCCTTAGCCTGTACTTCCATAACTTATGGCTGGAACTTCTAGTTGCGTCAAGAATATCACTGGCAGTCATTACCTAACAAAGAAAGCCAACTTGTAACTTTACACGATAATTTTTTCTAATGTTCCCACACTTCACTGTCCATTCATAACACTTCGTATGACGGAAAGGTGCGCAGTGATAGCCGTTACTCCAGTTTGCCGTGAGTTGCAGTTAATATTAGGTTTCTCACTCACCGCGTAACTTTTTGCTTCGGCTTGCAGATACGCGTACACGTCACACGTGATAAATACTCCCACTACACGTTGAAGTTCTGGTGAAATGCAAGCACTGCATTCTGGGTGCTGTGTTTGGGGTCGTCTTCATTGTGAGGATTATTCCCATGCACTTCACCCTTTAATAATTTCCTGGTGCTAAAGGCGGTCGGTGCGTAGGATTGACAACCTTGCCACCGTCATGTGCCGATTGTCTGGAAATTCTGGGAGCCTCGGGGTCCTGAAGCCGTAAGGTCCTGTCCAGACCTGTAATGGGATAGTTTTAGCTGTACTTCATTCTTCAGTGTGCCTCACAAGGAAAATTCGATCGCACGGGTTCAGATCTTGCGAACGAAGGAGCCAGAGTCCACTGCTGAATATATGTCATTAAGAGCTGTAAACAGCACAGGGGAATTTAATTAAAAATTGTGCCATCATAGCACAAATGGTTTCAAAGCGTGTGTTAATATTTAGTGTGATTTTGTGGTCAGGAAAAAATGGACTCGATAATTCTATTGCGATTTTATGTATGCGGGTTTTGTTGCAGGATAACTTTTGCAGTAATTAATAATCCTCATGCTTGAAGGCAGTCTGAAAGGTAGGATTGAGAAAGGTATGTTGTGTTGCGATTGTGGATTGTAAATGAAATAAAAATTCAGCACTTGGAAAATAATGAATACCCTCTAAATGACATACAATTGTTTGCTGTGTGATCTCTTGCTGTGTCATGCTGCAAAAATGCATACATTCACACCTGTCGTTGTGAATTCAGTGTCTCTCAGAAAAAAAAGTTTCCTTCAATCCTGGTTGCACTCATAGTACACACCACATACCAACCTCAACATCATGTAATTACATGTCGTGGATAAACACGGGAAACCTGTTATTGTGAGAGTCCCCATGTCCGCCGAGCTTCGTCGCTGACAGATAAAGTGTGGGGTCTCTTTCTTCATCATGCATCTCCCCCAAGGTACCATTTTGCGAAATTCAGCCTTGTTTCACGATCTGTATCATTGAGTTTGTGACTGACAGTTATTTACGGATGTAGTACTGTCTAGAATGGAACCTGTTGCTCGAAAACGCAAGTGATTGTGGATTGACCAAATGTTGACGCCACTTTCTGTATCAACTTGTTCGGCGTATGCACCGGTATGCACCGTGTCCAGAAAGTAAGAACCGATTGGGTTTAAAGGGCGTTTAAAGATTTTTTTAAAATACCTTCATTACAGCATGTCGATACCTATATTAAACTACTACTCACTTAGACGCGTTGTAAATTGGAGCAACTGTCATACATTTGGAACAGCGTTTGTACGTCTTCGTCGAAGGAAGTCATCGCCAACTAGTCCTGCACAACGTTATTTGTCTCGTGGTCACTCCTCAGACTCCGGCCGGCCAAAAATGTTTGGAGGTGGAGAAACAAATGATTGTCACTTGGTACAAGGTCGGGATTGCACGGAGCATGTTCGAAAGATTCCCACTTGAACTGTTAGAGTAATTCTAATGTACGAGCAGAAGCATGCGGTCGTTCATTGTGCCTTCTTCAAACAGCCGGCACCATTTCCTTCGTTCATTGCAACTCCCGTGTATTTAAACAATCTGCCTGTGAATTTCCGTGGACGAACATTTTGTAGCGTAAATCGTATTTCCGACCGTACTTGGCAGGTAACGGGATTTTCGTTTTGTATGTTCCATCACGTCAGCAGCGAATGGAGGGAAAACATTGACACCGTACTGCGTAATAGACGTGTTCTGTGCGCGATCGGTTCTAATCTTGTGGAAGCGCTGATAAGCAGTGTGGGGGCGAGAAGGTCACTGGGCTAACGTGTGCAAAATAAGTGGCCCAGCTGGAAAGGAATAGCTGTTTGGGTCATATAAAGTAGTGACCCTATGCATATGTAGTTCTGAGCTACAGAAACCACCTTGTCAGAACACTGTTTCGGCGCTATACCATGACGTCACTTACATTCGTGGCACAAAGCTGTAGCCGCAGGTGCCCACGATGTCTGGATGTTAGGGGATGGCGTGACGCAGTTAGTATTTTGATCGTAATAAAATGTTAGAAGTTCTTAATTAGTAAAGTAATTAATCATCGTTATAATATATACTTCGTGAATCTGTGCATTTGAGCCATTCTTATTATAGTGTGTAAGCTTGATACTGAACGTTGCCACCCATCGTTAAAAAGTTTCCCGTTGCTTAATTGAGAATCACGCCGCGAAGATACGTGACTGGAGTTACAGCTGTGTGCTCTCTTAACCTCGGCGCTTGTGGCGGCGGCACGTCACTCCCGATAACCACTGCATAGAATCCAGGGTGGCTTGGAAACCTGCTCAGAACATTTCGGAAGGGACAAAGTGTCCTGCCACTGTTAGGACTCAAAGCACATGCGTAGGGTATCCGGCTAAATAACCTCTGGTCGGTGGACCGACTGATCTAACCCAGCTCCTTTATTATTCGCGAAGGTATTTGTTTTCCTTGCTACTCGTGTATGTGTAAATGAATGTATTTGTCAATATTTTGTAACTGATATTTATGGAATGTCAACATTTCATCGACGGTACATACGTGCATCGCCAGCTCCGGCAGTTGACATGACGATATCCCAGTTCAGTTTTGTAAAAGAGACGTAACGGGGGTCGATTATGCTTAGGGGTCCTAACCATCAGGTGCTATTTCCAGCCGGTCTCATGTCGCCGAAATATGACAAGAGTTCTTTCTTCCGGAGGCAGTGCCAGGATTAGGAATGCGTGGAGCGTTGCCTACACTTTTCACGGCAACATTGGCGTGTGGTGGAGGCTTTAAAAACATCTCATGTATTTTGGAGAGAGTTGCATGTTCTTTATGATTATAGACATTAGCGGAATGTTGTGAGAACAGTTTTAATTAATAATGTCAGATACACAAGAGAAGTTTCGCGTCTAGTTTAAAGTAACTGAAACAAATGTAGTCACGATTGTTGCTGAAGGCGTGCTGTCAAAAATGCGGAAGAATGAACGCCGTTCCCTTCCGCGATCTGTGGATCAGTTTTGTAATTCAACGTTTGTCTTACCTACTGGCATGAACACAATGGACGGTTTGGTCATGCGATTGGCACTGTAGGAACTATAGTCCGATACTTCAAATATTTATTAGTTGAGTCAAATTAAACCGAAGGCTGCGTCTGCTTAACACCGGTTTATTCGCAGCTCGTAGCCTGTATGCCTGCATGCATGTTAAAACATTTTATTATCCAACAGATGCATAAATATATAATTCATTGATACAATTAGAATTATTATAAAATATTTAAAATAGCTGACATGTTTCGGATCACAAGGGATCTATCATCAGGGAGCTCTATACAGTGCTTGGCTAAAATTACAGTAATGGTTCTATCTCGTCCGT
>Ga0136643_10006831_pt1 | contig 16400 bp, 15 predicted proteins | sample TergutLab28metaG_FD_96883 | JGI IMG/M metagenome (GOLD analysis project Ga0136643, IMG submission 96883) | Labiotermes labralis P1 segment gut microbial communities from Petit-Saut dam, French Guiana - Lab288 P1 (version 3) (version 3) | ecosystem: Host-associated > Arthropoda: Insects >... | reverse complement strand
AGGATCAAACTCTCTAAAAAAGTTTATCCAAAACCCAAGCATATTGCCTGGCTTTAAGTTCAATACTTATATAGCAGATTGCTCTGCTTGCGAATTTCTCCGCTGTGGATTGCTCCACTCAAATAAAATATCTAGGTTCTTTGGTCTAGTTCTCTTTCCTTATTATTCAGTTGGCATGGTTCGAAGTGCAAATCACTTTCAAACCAAAGTGACTGCCAAAATATAATATCAAACAACGGTTGCCCTGTCAACATTTTTTTTCTAAATTTGTATAAAAAATGATTTTTACCCCATAAATTCTTAGTATTTATTTGCCTGGGACCCGCATATTTCTTCATAAAAACTCAAGTACCGCTTATATCGCATTTCATTTATTATTCCGTCCATAACGCTTTGCTTTACTCCGCACTCCGGCTCATCAATATGGTTGCAATTTGCAAACTTACATTCTTCTGACGGTTTCGAAAACTCTCTAAACAGCACCTTTAAGAGGGGCGCGTCTATGCCGTCAAGATGCATTGATGAAAACCCAGGCGAATCTACTATGTAGCTGCCCTTCTGCAACTTTATAAGCTGTGAATGCCTCGTCGTGTGCTTGCCGCGCTGAATTTTTGCGCTGAGTTCACCGACTTCCATAAGTTCTTTATCGCAAACTGCATTAAATATACTGGACTTACCCGCACCTGAAGGGCCCGCAAAAACAGTAGTTTCGTCTGCTAAAGTTTCCTGTACCTCATCTATCCCTATTTTTTTGTATGTTGATATTTCTATAACTTTATACCCAATTTTCACGTACATTTCTTTTATCTCTATTGCATTTGCCCGCATATTTTCATCCAATAAGTCAACTTTATTGAATGCAAGAACAGGCCGAACGCTCGCCGCCTCACAATTTACAATAAATTTATCCAATAAATCCAGATGCAAATCAGGCTGTGCATGTGCAAATACAACAAGAGCCTGAGTTACATTAGCTACTTTAGGGCGTACTAGAAGGGTTTTTCTCTCATGAATTATCTCGATTACACCCGTCCCATCCGAAAGCTTTGACACACTAACCGTATCCCCTACCAAAGGGGATATTGCGATCTCTTTTTTCCTAAAAATCCCGCGGGGCTTAGCTACAATGGTCTTCTCAGAATCATTAAGGTCAATCGTATATGCCCCCCCTACCCCTTTCACTATTGTGCCTTGTAACATGTTATTGCTCCCCCAATATTATACTAAATCTACTTTACAATAGTCCCAAAGCAATTCTGGTTCAAAATCATAACTGGCTCAATTTTGTAGCAATTCCGGTTCAAAATCATCCTTACGCTAAATTTTATATTGCCCAGAATCCGGCAACATAAAATTTGAGAAGGTTGTTTTTCACACAGAATTGCTTTATTGCCCAGAATCCGACAGTACAAAACTTGCCGAGGATGTTTCTCACACGAAATTGCATCTTTATCAGAAAACTCCTGGAAGCCAGTGTTTTCTGATATAGTCAGCCCACTTGAAAGGCGGCCGAATAAAACGTAGCACTTTTTTTGTAAGGAAAGGCTGGCCGACCGCAAGCAGCCTGTTCGCCCTGCTCCGCCAATGGGCTTACCGGGAAACGTCGATGGCGACCTGTCAGCGGAGCCGTCGGCAAAGTGGAAGACACCAGCGGTGCGTCATCACCGTTTTTGACCCGGGGTTCCCGAAAACGAAGTTTTTGGGAGTGGCCCAAGGCAAGCGGAAACCCAATAAAGCTGGTTTTAAGTAAAGCAAAGCTTCACCGGGTAGTTAAAAATCTTGAGATGCATTACGGAAAAAAGTCAAGTTTTATCGTAAGCTTTTCAAGTGGATTGACTATAAAGCTTTGCTCCGCTTAAAGTGATTTAGCTAAAGCTTTCTAAACTCCTTAAGAGAGTGCTTCAAACAGTTGAAGCCCTACTATTTTTTCGCCGCAGTCTTTAATGCTCACTGAATTTTTTTCCAGCGAACCGCAAAACTTCACAAAGTTTCGTAAGTGAAGTTCCCGTCCGGTACATCTCCTAAGTCCTATTTCGTCGAAGGGCAAACACTCTCCCAGTTTGTAGTCTTATTCAAACACTTGACTAGACTGCAATTGCCCGTTCACATAAACACGCACTTCAAAAGCTCCCGTACCTGTCACAGTCAAAGGCAGAGGAAAATTCCCCATAAGAAGCCCTGACCTGTCATAAATTCTCTCTGCCACGCCATTTGATACTTTATCAACTCGCACCTGAACAGGCCCGACCGCTAAGGCATCCATCGGAGCTGGTATGGAAATGGTCTCCGATCTCATGGGCGCATCCGGCGGTTCTTCAATTACCGGTGGGTCTTGCGTATCCGGCACCTGTGGCTGTGTATCTTGCGAACCAGGCGGCGCCGTATCCGGCCTTGCTCCTAATGAAACAACAAAAGTAATTACTGTACCTTCCGTGACTTGGGTGCCCCCAGGAAAATTCTGCATGGACACTTGACCCGCAGGGAAGTTAGTGCTGTAAGCAGATGTAATCTGGCCTATCCTGAGGCCTGCATCTTCCAATCTGGTCTTTGCAACTTCTTCTGTTTCGCCTAAGAGGAGAGGAACGGTAACTCGTCTAATCTCCCTGCCCATGCTTACTTCCAGCCTTATTGTTTGGCCGCGTGTGGCATAACTTCCGGCTTCCGGATTCTGTGATACTACAACTCCCATTGGAAGATCATCATCAAACACCGGAACCTCTTCATAGAAAAATATATTATCAGCAAATTCTCTCATCAAAAGAACATCCGTAAAAAGCTCCCCGGTAGCAGCAGGCACCAAAACTCTGTCCGAACCACGACTTATTACAATGTTAATTTCATCGCCATACTCAATTTCCGTACCTTCGCTCGGATAATACGAGACAACAACGCCTTCCGCCACGTCGTCACTATAAGTTTCTTCAACAGATCCTACAACTAGCCCCATGTCCTCAAGAATCGCCCTAGCCTCATCAATGCCCATGCCGCCTAGCGTCGGCATTATCGATTGGACAGGCTCTTCAGGGTCATAGTATTCGCCATCCCCCCTACCTCTATAAATCCATAGACCAATGCTCGTCACTAAAACAATGATGGCAATTCCCGTAGCAATGGCCGCGATTATAATCTTGCGCTCAGCTCTTTTATCAAGCGCATGCTCCGAATCTCCGCCAATCTCATCGCCGTCATAGTCCTCATCATAATCGTCATCATCATCGTAATCGTCTCTAAAGCCTTCTCCAAAATCCTCATCGTAATCTTCATCAAAATCATCATCTGTAAAGTCGTTTATCTGCGCAAGCTCATCCGAATCCATTTTTCGTGTACCGATAAGTTCAATTCCTTCTCTGACAAAGCTGCCGGACGCGTCCGACATTGCTTTTTTGAGATCCTTAAGCATACTTTCAGCCGAATCATAACGCTGAGACAGACTCTTTGCCGCTGCTTTTCTCAAAATTTTATGAACGCTCATAGAAATTTCAGGATTAATCTCTCTGACATCGGGTAGAGGCTCGCTGATATGCTTAAGCGCAACCGAAACCGCCGTATCCCCATCGAATGGGAGCGTACCCCCGGCCATCTCAAACATAACTATACCAAGGGAATATATATCGCTCCTAAAGTCTACAAACCGCCCTCTGGCCTGCTCCGGCGAAAAATAGTGAACGCTACCCATTGCACCGTTTGATGTGGTAGTTTGCGCGTCTGCACTTCTGGCTATGCCAAAGTCAGTTACTTTGACTACGCCACTCTTGGTGACTATTATATTTTGCGGTTTAATGTCACGGTGGATTATGCCATTTTTATGGGCGTGAGATAATGCGTCCGCTATTTGAATAGCTACACTCAGCGTCTCCTCACTTCCAAATGGTGCACGCTTTATAATCAGCTCTTTTAAAGTCACCCCATCCACATATTCCATCACGATAAAGTGCACATCGCCTTCCGTGCCGACATCATACGCATTAACAATATTTGCATTCGACAAGCTAGCCGCCGCACGTGCTTCGGAAGAAAATCGCTTCAAAAATTCATTATCTGCAATATATTCTTCTCTAAGCGTTTTGATAGCTACAGTCCGCTCAAGTTTAATATCCCTTGCCTTGTAGACAAGAGCCATACCGCCGCTTCCTATATGTTCAATTATCTCGTATCTTCCCGCTAAAATTACGCCTTTGGTAAGCTTCATCTATTCTCACCCCAAGCCAAAATTACTGTAATATTATCAACTCCGCCACATTCGTTTGCACGTGAAACCAGCGCCTGTGCAGTATCGCAAAGTTTATCTGAACCTTTAACTATTTTGAGTATTTCATCATCACTAATCATTTCAGTAAGCCCATCACTGCACATAAGTAAAATACTAGAACCATTATACGGCACAGAGTATCCATCTACCTCAACTCCTCTATCCAGTCCAAGAGCCTTAGTAAGTGCGTGACGCTTAGGATGGCTCATGCCTTCCTCTTCGGATATGATTCCCGCTTTCACCATCTCATTTACATAAGTATGGTCAGTCGTTAGAAGTTTTATAGAGTTGCCATTAATTTCATAAAGCCTGCTGTCACCAACATGAGCAATATGAATCTGCCCGTCTGCCACAGTGCAGGCAACAAATGTTGTACCCATACCAAAAAATTCAGGATTAAAAAGAGCCTTTTCAAAAACTTTATCATTAGCACAGCGAACCGCCTCAGTGATAAGCTCAAGATAGTCAGGATCTTCTTGATCGCAGTCTTCTATATGCTCAACAAAAAAATCAATCGCAAAGCGGCTTGCAACCTCTCCCGCTTGATGCCCGCCCATACCGTCTGCTACTATAGCTAAATTAGGCAATTTGTTTAGCCCCTCAGCAAAGCAAACAAACGAGTCTTCATTATTCTGCCTAACCATACCTTTGTGGGTAATCCCAAAAAGCTCCATATATATCACCTCTTATAGCCAATTATGGAAAAACTGATTAAGTCCTCCACCAGGGTTTGTCAATAATTTCACACTTTTTTGATTTTCCGTCACTCTTCTCAAGATTTTCAGCTAAGGCTCACCCTAAATAACTTCGTTTTTCGTGAATCTCGGGGCAAAATGGTGCTGCGTATCGCTGGTATCCGTTGGCAAAGCTTTCGCTTCTCCGTGGCTTGGCTGATAGATCAATATCAGCTTCTTTATCATTAAATAGCCTCGTGGTGCTTAGGGCCTCGATACCGCATACTCCGATCTAAGCTGACCACAAGCCGCAGCAATATCGCTGCCAAGCTCTCTGCGGATAGACACACTTACGCCTAATTTCGTCAATGTCTCATGAAAAATCTGTATGCCTTTCCTCTCAGGACTATGAAAGCCTTTTTTCGAGCCTGCATTAACCGGAATAAGATTCAGATGAGCTAATCGCCCTTTAAGCCTATCCCCAAGCTCTCTTGCAAACTCCGGGCTATCGTTTATGCCTTTAACAAGAGCGTATTCGTAAGTGATGCGCCTTCCTGTAGTCTTTGCATAATAATCACAAGCTAAGAGAGTTTCATCCATGCTATAGCTTTCAGCCACAGGCATGAGCTTTTTCCTCACGCAGTCGTTAGATGCGTGGAGTGACAATGCCAAATTGATCTGAAGCCTCAAATCCGCAAGTTCATATATTCTCGGCACAATGCCGCATGTAGAAAGAGTTATATGGCGTTTGCCTATATTAAGCCCCTGCTCGTGCGACACAATTTCTATAAATTTTACCACATTGTCAAAATTATGCAGAGGTTCGCCCGAGCCCATTATCACGATATTATTGATCCTAGTATTTGCATCTTCGCAAACCCTATAAACCTGTGCTAAAATTTCATACGCTGATAAATTCCTTAAAAATCCGTCCTCCCCTGAGCAACAAAAAGTGCAGCCCATAGCGCAACCCGCCTGACTTGACACGCATATGCTCTCACCAAAGGAGTATTTCATTAAAACACTCTCTATTATAGTATCTTTTGGAAGCCTTAACAAGTATTTATAAACATCATTATTAAAAGATTCATATTTTCTTTCAACCTCTATTTGTTCTATGTTGTGTTCGCTCTCTAAAGCTTCCCTAAACTGTGCAGATAAGTTTGTCATTTCGCAAAATGACCTGGCATGCCTTTTATGAATCCATTCAAAGATTTGTTTCGCTCTGAATTTCTTCTCGTTTTGGGAGAGAACGAATACTTCCAGTTCATCTAATGTCATTGACGAAATATCCATAATCTATACGTCCTTCCTCATCAACGAGACAGCATAAAACCCATCCCCATCCGCTCCGGGAAATGCTCTAAAATCACTCTCTAACTCATAAGGGAAGTTTTCCAAAAACCAGCTGATATTATCCTCATTTTCTATGCTTGATACAGTGCATGTAGCGTAAAGCAGCTTACCCCCTACTTTCGGGTATTTAGCTGAGGCCTCAAGCATCTTACGCTGAATGCTCGCAAGCTCCCTCACATCATCCATTGACTTTTTATAGCGTGCATCCGGTTTTTTTGAAAGCACCCCAAACCCCGAACAAGGCGCATCCAATATTACTTTGTCCCATTTGCCTTCGTGCTCGCCACAAAACACAGTAGCGTCATTTTGCTTAGCCTTAATTATGCTGAGCCCCAGCCTCCGAAACCCTTGCTCGATAAGCCCAATTTTATGCTCATGTATATCTAGGCTCAAAACTTCACCCTCATTTTTCATAAGCTGTGCCGCATAAAAAGATTTCCCTCCAGGCGATGAGCATAAATCAAGAACGCTCTCACCGGGCTCAAGCTTTATCAAATCTAAAGCTTTCATCGCATTTATATCCATTATGTGATAAAGGCCTCTTTTGAAGCTCTCCAAATTCCGTATATCGCCTGCGCCTTTGATATTCAGAGCATTTTTATTGTCTGTGTGCTGCACTTCTGCGCCCTCAGACACAAGTATCCTCTCAAGTTCGCAAGAAGCGGTTTTCAACCTATTTATGCTGAGTGTCATGGAAGGCACAACATTTCCGCCTTTACATATGCTCTCCACCGATTCCGCATCCATGAACGAAAGCCAGTATTCTACAATCCATTTTGGATGCGAATATTTTATAGATAAATAATGTGCTAAGTCCTCCGTCTTATCAGGCAGTTTCAAATCTTCTTTGTTCCTTATGATATTTCTTAAAACCCCGTTCACATAACCCGAAAGCCCAGTCAAGCCTCTAGCCTTAACAAGCTTTACCGCCTCATCACATACTGCCCGATCAGGCACTTTATCCATAAAAATAATCTGGTATACAGAAATCCGAAGCACGCTCTTTATAAGCAGCTTTTTCACAGGGGTTTTGGAGTGCGAGGCTATTATATGGTCAATTAATATAAGATTTCTAAGCGTTCCGTTGACAAGTTCTGTAACCATTGCCTTTTCAGGCGGATTTATCTTATCGTACTTGCTAAGGTTTTTACTTAGGACAATATTGTTATATCCCCCGTCGTCTAATATCTGTGAGAGAGTAGTAACGGCTATTTCACGTGCAGTAACCATGTTTTGCTCCTTGTCTATTCCGGCAACGCTCACCGATAAACGCCCAGTTAAAGCTTATTTATCCTGCTTTACGGACACGGATAATAATAAATCCAACCGCTATGACGAACCAAAGCGCCGAAGTAATGAGTAAGTAATAGTTTAGATAGTGTGGACATGAGTTCGTTGTGCGGCTTTTCGAGTCTGATTTTTAGTCAATTTAGGAGAGGACGTCGACGCATACTGGAAGGAGTAAGCTAGGAGTCCTCGACGAAAAGTGGCTAAAAATCAGCCGAAAAGGCGTATAATAAAGCTCATGTCCACGCTATCTAGATTAGCTTGATTTGTGGTTGCAGAGGTATCCCCATCCGTAATGTCAAAAGTTAGCACCTGCCCGCCTTTGGTTACTACCGTTAAAATATTGTTATCTGCGTCAAATCTGCGTGCATGCATTTGACCCCAAAAAGTACCTGCCGTTGCTAAAGATAAAATCCACTCATCAAAGAGCTCCCTCCGTTCTCTTTCATCACCAGTCAAATCTCTCCAACTATAGCTTCTTATCAATGAACCGTTCTTGTAAAAATTAATTACGCTTGCGTCATCATAGTATAGCTCAGTTCGTATACCAGCGAGATATGTTCTACAATTCGAGAAGAAAGCTTCGTTCTCTCGGTAGTACCCGATTCCGAAACGCCCTTCGTATAAATAATAGATATTTATAAGTGGCGTTGTGTTGTAGTACATTCCTGATCTAATTTGCTGTCGTTCTTCGGACATCCACGGTGTTCCCCACCCTTCAGGGTCCGGGGTCATGAAAAAAAATCCTATTTGTGTCTTCGAAAACCATCTCCCACGGGCAAAGAGGGCGTTGAGAGCAATTGTACACGTACATAAAAGTGAGCTTGTTCTTTTTTTCACCTTTTACCCTCCTCCTCGATCTTATTCGCCTAGCTTCTCCCGTAAAATAACATCCTTTACATTCTACCACATAAGTGCTAAAATACCAAACATGGAAAAATTTAAAGCCTTTTTTACAAAAATACCTTCGTTAAAACTGAATATCTGGCAAGCCGTTTTATTTTTATTCTTGATGTCCTTTGTGCTGGCATTGTTCCTACTCTTGCTCCAGCCTCTTCCCTTTAGTTATGTCCTAAACGTCACGCGTGAGAATAACGGGCTGAATCTATTTTTAAACTGGCTCCCGTTACTTTTGCCCATGCTGTTTTTGTATTTCGCAGGACTAGGCGCAACGTCGTCCGCCACTATCATCGGCGCAGTCGGCATATTCTTAAGCATTGCCAATCGTTTCAAAATACTTCTTAGAAATGACCCGCTTATGCCGTGGGATTTGACTTTGGGTGGCGAAGTCTTAGGAATAGCCGGAAGCTTTGGCATAGGGGCTATACTCACCGGAGCCTTCCTTGTCGTGTTGTATATTATAGCGGCTATAATAGCTACTCGGCTTATAAAAAGCGTTAAACTTCGTCCTGCCCTTAGGTGCTTGGGAGCTCTTCTTTGTTTAATTGCGGCTTTTTGGCTTAATGGCGCACTTTATAACAACGCAGGGATTAATTATCGCTTGAGTATAGCAGGCAATCGTTATAATCAGGTGAATCAGTTTAATTCACGAGGCTTTGTATACAGCTTCATTCACGCCTTAAACACTCATAGAATTACTCCACCCGAAGGGCACGATCCCGCCGTTATTGCAGAGATTTTACGAGCGGCTGATATAAGCGGCGCTGATAGGCTTGCAGGCGAGCAAGTGCCCCATATCATAATGATTATGGGTGAGGCGTTCTCTGACCTTAGCTTGCTTCCTTATTTTGAGTTTACGGATTTTGACGGCAACCCGCTTTCAAATTGGCAAGCACTAAAAGCCGAGTCAATTCACGGTCATATTTTTGTCCCTGCTCATGGAGGCGGGACAGCCGATACCGAATTTGACGTTCTCACGGGGCTGAACACAAGGCAATTCCGCGGCGGGACTCCGTTTTCGTTTCGAATGATAAATAATGATTTTGAGTCCATGGCAACGATACTCCACTCTATCGGATATCGCAGCGAGTTTGTGCATCCCGGGTTTGCTTGGTTTTACAACAGGCAGAATGTTTACAGATGGCTTGGCTTTGACAGGCTTGTGTTTGTTGATGAATTTGAGGGCTTGCCGACAAAAGGCTGGTACATGAACGAATACGATACGATAAACCGTGTTATAGATATGTTTGAGGAGCATTTAGCCACAAACCCCGGTGTTCCGTATTTCCATTTCTGTGTGACCATACAGAACCACGGGCCGTATGTAGATAAATTTTTATATGACGGTGATGTTACGGGTCCGAACTTTACAAGTAGCTTAGAGCTTAGTGAGCTGGATATAAATGCACTTTCTAATTACTTTTACGGCATGAATGATGCCGATAAGCACCTCGGACGGCTTGTAGAACATTTAAGAGCATCCGCTGAGCCCGTAGTTTTAGTATACTTCGGTGACCATATGCCGTCGCTTGGCCGAGGGCTTTATGACATTATCTTGCCTGATATTTACGAACCCGGCTCGGTAGGAGATTTGACACGACTCTTTAAGACGCCATTTATGATTTGGTTTAACGATGCCGCTTTGGAATTGTACGGCGTACAGCATCCGATGGATTTAATTTATGATGATAAGCCTTTCATGTTCAATGCGACCTATCTGGGAGCTTTCGTGCTTGAAACATTAGGAATTACGAATATTTCGCCATTTTGGGATTATGTCAATGAGATGCGCCGCCTGTTTCCTATAATGACTGAAACGAGGTCTTTTGATGCGGCAGGCCGAGCAAGCCATGATATGACCGAGGAGGAGCGTGCGCCGCTTATATTGTACAGAAGCTGGTCTTATTTTAGGTTATTTGATAGGTAAAAGCGTGTTGTATTCGTGCAAGTCTAAGCAAATGTATACCTGGACGGATCAAGTGACGTGCTTCAAGCACATTTACGTAGGTCATGATTCGCCTGCTTTAAGTCTTTCGCGAGCTCGATTTTCCTCAGATGGGCAATTGCAGCATGAACGGGCGGATATGAAATCCGCCCGTTTTATTCTACCAGCTATGATGAACTGCAGGTGACTCCGGACACAAAGGTAAAAATTCATACCCGAGATTCTTAAAGTGTTCTATAACGGCCGGAAGGTACTGCACCGTAATTTTCTCAGTGTCATGCATAAGCACAATCACAATGTCCCCAGCTTTCTCGCTCGACGATTTAATTCTGCGGGTAGCAGCATCAACAGTTTTGGCATTCACTTTATCTGAACTGTCAACATTCCAATCAAAGAATTGATACCCTCTTTCTCTAACCTCTTCTTTCAGCTGCTTCATAATTGATCGAGCGCCGCCAGCCCTTGCACTGCTTCCGCCGGGAAAGCGCATAATCTTACTGCGCACCCCCACCATATCATACACAATGTCATCAATTTTCTGCAAATCTTTAAAAAAGGCTTCAGTCGAGCTGTATATTTGGCTAAAATTGTGATCATAGCTATGGAGTCCTATCGCATGACTATTTTCTACAATATCGCTTATATAATGTGTGTACTGCGTGTTCCCCACCACAAAAAAAGTAGCCGGAACATCATATTCAGCAAGTATATTCAATATTTCAGGTGTATATTTCGTCGGGCCATCATCGAATGTAAGGTATACAGTCTTCGAGCCCGCCTTGGCCTCATATCCATCGGGATATACAATGGAGGATGCCTCTATTATATCTGGAGTATTATTTTCCACAGCATATAAATAAAGGCCTGAAAACATAGATATGGATAAAATCAGCAAAGTACACATGATGGATCTTCTCATGTTAAAAGCACTCCTTTTCAAGCTTACTGATGTATTATCCCTCTCATGCCTGGTATTATGCTTAAAGCACACTCAGTAAAATATGGACATTTTTTGCTCTGGCCGAAGATAAAGTCTTGAGTCAGTCTATTACAAAAATGGTTCTGCCTTCTTTGTAAGTTTACGGTATGAATTAATCGGCTTGTGAGCTAAAGCTCATGGGCAGCCGATTTCTTTCAGTCGGGCAAAAGGAACCCGTCGGCGCAGCGGATGAAGTATCTGTCAGCGCAGCCGGCGGCACGCTTTCCCGAGGCAATGCATTTACGCACATGCTTCTAGTGCGTAAATCAGGGCTGTTTTTGCCGTAGGCAAAAATTCAGAGCTAGGCAATATTTTTCAAGAAAAACATTGCTGAGCTTGCGGTTTTATAGTCTGCGCCGCTAAAAAACATGTTTGTCTACACACTTAGAGAGTGTCTACTGTAAATATGGACATTTTTAGCTAACTTAATTTTTCCACAACTTTCTTAATCATTTCGTCTGTCGGGCTCTTCAAGACCGATTTCATCACAATACCATCATTTTCATTGCGTGGTATCAAATGCACATGGTAATGACCTATGCATTGACCTGCTATCTCAGCATTATTTTGCAGTACATTCAGCCCTTCACAGCCCAGCTTATTTTCAAGAAATTTAGACATTTTGACAATAATAGGACCTAAAGCCACAGCCTCTTTCTCGCCAAGCTCGTAGACATTTTCAAAATGTGCCTTTGTAATTATAAGAGCATGACCTGCAGATGCCGGGTATTTATCCAGTATCACCTTGAATAGTTCATCTTCATAAATGCAGTGGGAGTCAAGCTCCCCCGCAACTATTTTGCAAAATATACAGTCTTTCATCTATTTTGCCCTCCTAAAATCTCCCCCAGTTCATCAACGAGCTTACCAAAAGTTTCAAGTGCCATATTGACCGCTTCAGGCTCTCCCATATCCACACCGGCAACTTTGAGCTGATCGATTGGATACATGCTTGAGCCGCTCTTTAAAAACTGCAAGTACCCATCCACATTACCGCCTAATATCTTTTTGCTTAATGCTATGGCTGCTGCATATCCTGTCGCATACTGATAGACATAAAACGGCCTATAAAAATGCGGAATTCGGCTCCATTCATAATCAATTTCTTCATCCAAAATTACGTTTTTACCAAAATACTTTTCATTAAGCTCTCTATACATCTTATTCATCACTTGGCTTGTCAGCGCTTCGCCCGCCTCTGCCATCTCATGAGTCTTAAGCTCAAATTCCGCAAACATAGTTTGTCGGAACACCGTCCCTCTAAACTGCTCAATATAATAATTTATGAGGTGTTTTTTCATGAACTCGTCTTTTTCTGTGTTTAAAAGGTACTCCATAAGCAAAGCCTCATTAACAGTTGAAGCCACTTCCGCCACGAACAATGTATAACTACCATAAACATAGGGCTGATTCTGCCTAGAAAGATAGCTCTGCATTGAGTGGCCAATCTCATGAGTTAGGGTAAACATATCGTTTACTTTATTGTCATAATTTAGCAAGATATATGGATGACTCAAATATGACCCCCATGAATATGCTCCGCTCTTTTTGCCCTTGTTTTCGTAAATGTCTATCCACCTGCTATCAAGACCTGCTTTAAGTGCCCCTACATACTCGTCTCCCATAGGCGCCAGAGACTTTATTACCCTTTCACAGGCCTTGTCATAACCTATGTCATTATTGGCCTCTGTAATCAGCGGTACGTAAATGTCATACATATGAAGCTCAGAGAGGCCTAACGCCTTTTTGCGTATCTCCATGTATTTATGCAAGCTAGGAAGATGCGCATTCACAGATTCTATCAAATTGTGATACACTGAAGTCGGAATGTTGCTAGGCGTCAAAGATGCCTCCAAGCATGATTTATATTTTCGCTGTGAAGCGAAAAACACATCATTTCTCACTGATGCCGCATAACTTTCTGCAAGAGTGTTTTTATGCTCAATATAAGCTTTATATAGTGCTAAAAATGCTGCTTTTCTCACGTCTCTATTTTGCGATTCCATGAAGGATAAATATGAGCCGTGAGTAAGCTCTTTTTCATTACCGTTCTCATCTATTATCGTGCCAAATTTCAAATCCGCATTATTCAGCATTTCAAAAATCTTTGAGGCTGCCTGCCCAATTTCCGAAACCTTCGCAAGTACATTTTCCATTTCGTCGCTTAGAGTATGCTCTCTAAGGCGCACTATCTCATCAATGTAATGCTTGTAAGTGCTGAGCGGCTCATAGCTTGCGATGTAACTATCAAGCTTGGCTTTGTCTACTCCCAGTATCTCAGGCTCAATAAAGCTAATGAGTGCATAAACCTCGGTGATAAGATGGTCTGCCCGGGCTGATAGCGCCTGATACTCCGGGTTTGCTGTATCTTCATCATGCTTCAAATGCGCAAAGACGTAAACGTTCTCAGCCTTCATAGAAAGCTCGTCTTTGAGACTTAGTACTTTATAAAGACTTTCCGCACTGCTGCCTAGCGTTCCTTGCAATGCTTTAACTTCGTCCTTTTGCATTTGCACTTGCGCAAAGTCCGCCTCCCAGCTGTCCAAGCTCTGATACATAGCTTCAATATCCCATTTGTGTTTTTCGTTAACTTCCTCACGAGCTTTAAGCATAATCTGCACAACCTTTCAGTATTTTTTTTGCAGTATATCATAATTTTGTCTATGTTAGGCAAAAATATATCGACAAATATTGGAGTCTGTCTAATATCTCGCTTTTGATGGATTTTTAGGTGTTTTTTCATCAGGCTAGAAGCGCCCTGCAGTGACCGGAAGATACCGGCGGTGCGTTGCACCGTTTTTGCCCCGGGGTCCCCGAAAAACGAAGTTTTTTGGGGTGGGCCTAAGGCAAAAATCATGAGACACATATGCGAAGCTAATCCTCTTGAGCATAATCGAAAAGCGATTGTGCGAATGTTAGGAGGACGCGACAACGCATGATGGAAAATAAGCCGAAAAGACATCAGAATGGAGATATTCGGCAGGCTCTCAGAAGGTTCTAGGGGGAACTAATATGAAGAATCAAAACTATATATACACTGATATGGCGCTTGAGCTCAGAGATATTGCACTTAAAGAAGCGCAGGCGCAAACAATTAACGGGGTAGAGTCCGATGAATACGACGTTTTAGACATGCACGTTACATGGGTTAAAATTACTAATGAAGCTGGCGAGAGGGCTCTCGGTAAACCAATCGGAAATTACATTACAATGGAGTCGCCTTCTTTACGAGAGGGCGATATTGATGCACATGAAAACGCTATCAAAGTCATGGTAGAAATTTTGGGGAAAATCCATAACTTGGAAAAAGGCGAAACTGCACTCATAGTAGGGCTCGGAAACAGTAGTGTCTCGCCGGATGCTCTCGGCCCTAAAGTCGTTTCAAAGCTTCTAGTCACAAGGCATATAAAAGAGACTTTGCCGGATGCGCTCTGTGATAATGTCAGGCCAGTGGCCGCTTTGTCCCCCGGGGTTATGGGTACAACAGGTGTCGAAACTTATGAAACCGTGGCAGGCCTTGTTGAGAGGATAAAGCCTAACTTAGTAATCGCTATAGATGCGCTCGCATCAAGAAGCACTGGACGCATAAACTCCACAATACAAATAGCAGACACAGGCATATCACCCGGAGGCGGGGTCGGAAACAAAAGAAAAAGCTTAAGCGAAGAGACTCTTGGTGTAAAAGTTATTTCAATCGGTGTACCTACAGTGGTCGACGCTGCTACTTTGGCAAGCGATTCAATCGATCGCATAATAGATCAAATGATAACCGAATCGGAATCTGGCAGCGGATTTTACTCCATGCTCCAAGACTTATCCGGCGAAGATAAATACGGAATGATTTCAGAAATGCTTGGCCCCTACGGTGGAAATATGTTTGTAACACCCAAAAATGTTGATACCGTAATTGATAGGCTTTCTAATATTATTGCTAACGCACTGAATATTTCACTGCATCCGGGGCTGCATAAGGATGATATAAATAGATATGTATATTGATTACTATGGTGTCTCCGCAAATTTGTGCGTGGCTTTTGGAGCCTGATTTTTCGTAAATTCTTACGAGAATTTACTTACAAAATCGAGTGGGAGGAGACGACGACGCATTCGTGCAAGTTAAAGATTTGTACTCAAAGTATTCGGAGATAATCCCTTGAGCATAATCGCAAAGCGATTGTGCGAATGCTAGGAGTTCCGATAGTGACCGGAATATCCCGGCGGCGCAAATCACCGTTTTTGCCCCGGGGTCCCCAAAAAACATAGTTATTTGGGGTGGGTCTAAGGCAAAATTCTTGAGAAAGTGACGTTAAATCAGCCGAAAAGGCGCGTGCATTAATTTATGTAGGCGCCTCTAGGAGAACTTAGTAATAAAGTAATCATTTAGTAGACGTAAACGGCGGTTATAGCCGTTAAAAGAAAGACGCTCCATGTTTAGGAGCGTCTTTTCTTAACTTAGTTCCAGTCAATATCATCATGCCCAACTGTATTTTCGTTAATGAAATCCTGTTCAGCATCTTCTAAGCGCTCACGTTCAGCAGGTGCTAATTTTGTAAAATCACTATCCCATGCAAGAACCATTCGCTTTATAATTTCATAAGCTAGGGTTTGATCATTTTCGGGCAATAAGTCAACCAGTTCAGAAACTCTTTTTGATTTTGTAAAAGCAGACATGCAATCACCCCTTATTTATAAATGCCGCCACGTCTGACGTTGTTCGCAATGGGATTGATAGGATTTATGACGACCTCACAAATAAATAAAGGAAGCGGCGTATCCCACAAAAGAACCGCCACTTCCCCCACGCAGAATACCCAAAAGGGCACACTACATGAAATATTATATCATAATTTCATGCTTTGACTCGACTTTAGAAAAAGAAGTACACTTTTTCTAAAGGTCTCGTTGCGCTATTTAGGTAGAAACATCACCCTATGTTCGGTGTTTTTTGTTTTGCGCAAAGTATATCGTAACTTCACGCATTGACGCGCATTTAGAAAAAGCAGTATCCTT